>ERZ772885.1471-NODE-1471-length-14203-cov-3.584959_pt1 | contig 14203 bp, 8 predicted proteins | sample MGYA00580580_ERZ772885 | MGnify/ENA primary metagenome ERZ772885 (study PRJEB29015, sample SAMEA2737673) | human gut metagenome | biome: human gut; feature: human-associated habitat; material: faeces | place: China | collected 2012 ...
GGGCCGGGGCGGGCGGAGTGCAAGACCGCCCGAAGTCCTACACTGGTGCACCGGAAGCGCCTGGAGAAGGCGCGGGAAGGGTGGCAATGTCCAGCAAACTGGTGTTTCTCGATATCGATGGCACATTGGCCGACGAACGGCATGAAGTGCCGATCTCCGCGCAGGAGGCATGCAAGGCGGCCCGGTCGCGCGGCCACAAGCTGTTCATCTGCACCGGACGCTCGATGCCGAAGATCGAACGCGGCATTCTCGATCTCGGATTCGACGGCGTGATCTCGGTGGCCGGAGCGCAGGCGGACGTCAACGGGCGGGTGCTGTTCCGGCATGACATCGCGCCCGAGGCGATCGACGCCGCAACCGCGTATTTCGAACGGCACGGCATCGAGAACTACCAGTGGCAGGGCGCGGACGGCATGTACATCTCGCGCGGGTATGCGCGGCATCTTGAATCCAAGGGGTCGGCCGTGTGGAGGAACGGTCAGTTCGCGCGGTACTGGCATCTGATCGACGACATCGCGGTGCCGGACGGTTCCACGCTGGGGCATGTCATCCATGCGAGCAAGGGATCGTATTTCTCCGGAGCGGATCCCGATGTGAGTTTTGATGACGTATCGCGTGATTTGGGGGAGTGGTTCACGCTGGTTCACGGCTCGTACGATGATATTTCGCCCAACAACGGCGAGTTGCTCATCAACGGCGTCGACAAGGGCACGGCCCTGTGCGATGTGGCGAAGGACCTCGGCTACAGCATCGCCGACACAATCGCGATTGGCGACAGCGACAACGACGCCGCGATGCTCAAGGCCGCGGGCACGTCCGTGGCGATGGGCAACGCCACTCACGGCATCGAGTGTTTCTGCGACATGACCACCACCGACGTCCACGACGACGGTATCGCCAACGCCTTCGTCACCCTAGGCCTGATCTGATTCAGCGCGTCGCGGGGCGACTGCTGTCTTGCCCCCCCCGCTGGCGGGCTGAGCCGTTAAGCAAACAGCGGAGCTGTTTGTAGGCGAAGTCGAGCTGACAGGCGAGCAGCAGAATGGTCGTGCGTAGCACATCCGTAGTTGCAGGGCCCGGAGGGCTGCCGCGTAGGGACTGTGCCATCTTTTGCCCCCCCCCGCTGGCGGGGGCTGTCGCGTAGCGACTGGGGGTGGTCGTCAGTCAGCGCGCGCAAGATGCCGCCTGCGCGCAACGCCGTACTGGACATTGTCCGGTGTTCGCGTGTATCTTGGTAATGTTGCCCCTTTAGCTCAACGGTTAGAGCAGCGTCCTTTTAAGTCGTGGGTTGTGGGTTCGAATCCCACAGGGGGCACGGTTAAGTCCTTGGAAATCGGCGTTTCCGGGGACTTTTTGCTTGCCATTGACTTTCGACCCTAGTAGGGGCCTGATGGGAGGTGCTTCCTTCCGTCGATTCATTGCTCGTGTTGAAATCCAACATTCGGATATCATGAAAATTACCAATACCCGCCTGAAGCCGTGACTGCTGCTCTTACATGTGGCGGATTTTTTCATCTGCGATATCAGAGGGGAGTGTGGCGATGGCGTCCATTACCGTACATCCAGCCACGCTCCGGTGGCTGTAGCACATAGAGATGGTCTTGCCGAGCTTCCTCAATGGCTAAATGCGGATGCTCCGTTGGACTTGTCTTTTACCAAGCTATCCACGATTGGTTCTGCGTTGCAGATGCCGTTTGGTGCGTTGATGCGTTCCGTGGTTCCTGAAGCTCGTGAAGACGAGCTGATTAGATATCGGACGATTAACAATCAGGGAGTCGAAGCGAGCCGGAATCTTCGAGATACGATTGTTACTTCAAGGATTTCATGGCTCCGAACGCAGGGGATCGCCATTTCCGTGTCTTCCGGGTGCCGGCCAGTGTCTTTCAAGTACCGGTCGGCGGCGACGGGAGACCGCTCGCCGACGTCCTTCGTGGCGAACGGGCTCCGATGGATGTGCTCCATCGCCGGCCCGAAGCAGCATGCCCAAACGTTTGGCAACGTATAGGAGTGTCGGAACACGACGGAAGACAGGCCGGGGCCGGACCCCGGTCACGGAACCGCCTCCGCGCGTGGGAGCGGGCCCGACGATTCATGGGAACGGCCGTCCGCCCGTCGTTCCTGACGGACCGCCGAGACGATATGGGGGTGGCGTCCTTCAGAAACGCGGCGTGTCGGAAAGGAAGGGGCAAAGGGGGGGGGGGGGGGTGATGTCATGGCTGCCGTCCGCGGCAAAGGAATCCCGGCTTCGTACGGCGGAGAGGGGGGCGTCGGGTGGAAGACGTCCCTCGTCGTCGTTCCGCGTTATTCTGCCTTCCACAGTGAGGGAACCAAGCCGATCCGTCCGGAGGGAGGTGCGCATGCCGGCATCGTCGAAGACCATCGTCCGTGGTTGGGGAGCCGTCCTGGGCCTGGAGGACGTCCGGAAGGCTTGCGACGCGCGCCGCCGGGCGTCGTTCAGGGGAAGGCTGCTGTCCGTCGTGTCCGTCGCGCTCGTCGTGTCGGGGCTGGTGGTGGTGTCCGTGCCGGTCATGCTGCAGTCGCGGTCCGCCGGGGAACAGTCCGCCACGTCTGATCGTCTGGAGAAAACGGTCGCGGGCTGGCCGTACCAGCGGGCGGAGAACGAATTGAAGGAGGCGCGCGCGTACAACCGCGACCTCGCCTCGCATGGACAGTGCGTCCTCGGCGAGGCCAACGACCCGTTCACGCAGACGAAGGGTTCCGTCTCCGACAAGAGATACCTCTCCATGCTTGACGCTGGCGAGGGCGTCATGGGGTCGGTCACCATCCCGAAGATTGGGGTCGACCTGCCCATCTACCACGGCACATCCGAATCCACGCTCGAGCTCGGGGCAGGCCACCTGTACGGCAGCAGCCTACCCGTCGGAGGCAAGGGCACGCACGCGGTCATCACCGGGCACAGGGGCTTGGTCAAGGCATTGATGTTCACCAGGCTCGACGAGCTCAAGAAGGGCGATTCCTTCTACATCAAGGTGATGGGCGAGACCCTGGGCTACAAGGTCGACCGCGTCAGCGTGATCGAACCGTCCGACGTGTCGAAACTCAGGATCGTCGAGGACGAGGACCGTGTCACCCTGATGACATGCACGCCGTACGGGGTGAACACGCACCGTCTGCTCGTGTCCGGACTGCGCGCCGCGATCCCGGACGAGATCCCGGACGAGTCACAGGTCATCGACCCGCGTCCGGTCCCTCTGTCCGTGGTGGCGGCCTACGTGCTCGCGGCGTTGTGCATACCGCTGTTGTTCACAAGAGATTCTGATCCGCGGCGTCATAGTTCGGGCGTGAAATCCGATTCCGTCCTTGGAAGGAAGCACTGATGAGAATGGCAGAAAACGGAAAAACCACCGGGGGGGGGTATAGGTTCCTCCTGGCTATAATGGTCGTCCTCGCCATGGTGCTCGCGTTGTCGGTGGGCGGCACCGCGAGCGGCGAGGACATGCCGGCCGGCACGTCCTCGGCGGAGACAGCGGTGAAGTCCGCCGGCAAGACGGGCGAGATCACGTTCCCTGCCGGCTCGTACATCGTCGACATGGGCGACACCTTTTCTGACGACGCCCAGCTCAAACCATACGGCCTCATCTACGATCTCGTCCTCAACGCCAAGGTCCCGGTGTACTGGGTCATCAACGGGAGCAAGACCAGCCAGACCGGCGTGGACCTCACCTACAACGGCAGGAACTACATCTCCGGCCCGTTCGTCATATCCGGCGACGACGTCGATTACAACGTCAGGTCGATGCTGTTCAAGTGGCGCGGCTACGGCGTGCGCATCGATGGGCCCACCGACACCGCCGTCACGGTTGCCGACAGCCGGAAGATCTCCTCGGTCCCCCGCGTCGTGCTCGACAAGCAAAACGGCGATATAGCCAAGAAGTACCTAGTCAAGTCCGGCATCCTGCGGAACGAGAATGCCAGCGATGACCGCGTCTACAAAGAAAAAGCGACTCCGGCGGACCTGGACTCTTCCTGCGACGACATCTACGTCATGCCGCACGCCGAACCGACCACAGCGACGCATAGCCCACTCGCCTCCTTCAACAAGGGCGGCGGCTACATCTGGGCCGGATGCCACGCCGTCTCCTATCTCGAAAGCAATACCAAGGGCAAGGGCGTGGATGACGGTTCCATGTTCTTCCTGTCCACCAACGGCCTGCTCATCGGAGACAAGCATAAAGGAGCGTCGGGTGTAAGCGGCGCCTACCAGGTGGCGGGCGCCGCGTCGGACCCGATCATGCAGTTCGTCGGGAACACGTTCGCCGCGCACGCCAACGGAGCGGAAGAGATCTACATGCCCGCCCCCGGCAGCGCGTGGCGCGCCACCACCAGGGTGCTGGAGACCGACCCGAACCAGCGGCAAGTCCTCGCCGGTATGTCTCCCGGTCCGGCCGTGTTCATGGCCGTGGGTCCCGGATACGGCGACTACGGCAACGGCATGGTCATGTACGAGGCCGGACACGAATTCAAAAAAACACCGACGCCGACCGCAACGCCATACGAGCGTTCCTGAACTTCCTCATCCTGTCCGGAGTGGAGAAAAGCCTCGACGTGAAGGCCACGATCCCGTCCGACGCCACGGCCGGATCGACCGTGCAGGCTTCCGTGACCGTCACCAAAGGCACGCCGCCATACACGTACCAGTGGCAATCCGACTGCAACGCGTCGTTCTCCGACCCGACCGGATCGGCCACTTCCATCACGTTCCCGAACGAAGGCCCATGCCATGTGAAGGTCACGGTCAAAGACCAATGCGGCCGCGCCACGTTCGACACCCGGCTGGTCGACGTCAAGACCCGCAAGGGAACCGTCTCATGGCGCAAGACCGACACCGAAAACAATCCGCTGGCCGGATCCTCCTGGACCCTGACCGGCCCGGACGGCCAGTCCAGGACCATCACGGACAACGGCGACGGCGACGAGGACCGGACCGACGGATCGTTCAGGGTGACAGGCCTCGACATGGGCGCGTACACGCTCACCGACTCCCAAGCCCCGTCCGGGTTCCACAAGGATGACAGTAGCCACCCGTTCACGCTCGACAACACGCATCCCGACTGGACGTTCACCAGTGGATTCGTCAACAGTCCGACACCCGCCACGGTCACCGTGAACGGCTCCAAAACCCTGACCGGCCGCGATTCGAAGAACGGCGAGACGTTCAGGTTCACGTTCATCCCATCCGACCAGGCCACCAGGAAGGCCGTTAGTGACAAGACCATCACGGTATCCGGAACACGGTCCGTCGGCGGTCTGCGGGACGGCGTGGCCAAGGACTTCACCTTGGCCACGGCGACCGTGGCCAAGGCCGGCACGTATACGTTTTACGCGGCCGAGGACCGGACGGACTGCCCGGGCGACCTTGCCTGCTCGAAGGCCGGATACCGGATCACCATCACGGCCACCGGCGGCACCGCATCCAGCGGCGCCCTCACCGTCCATGCCTCCATCGCAAAGACCAAGGACGACGAGGGAAACACGGCCGACGTCACCGGCATCGCGAAGGCGGCGTTCACGATCACGCGGGTCGCACAGAGCGCGCTGCCGTTGACGGGTGCGTCCGAGGCCCGGAACAACACGATGCTCGGCCTGTCCGTCATCGCCGCAGCGCTCGTGCTGGCCGTCCTCGGAGCGAAACGCTCCAGGGCGTAGCGACAGATTTCGCGCGCCGCATGCACGCCGGCGCGCGGCCCGTTCGACCGTCCGGCCGAACGGTCTTTCATGAAAGAAGGAGAGTTCCCCATGAAACTCACTAAGATCACGGCGATGGCGGCCGCCATCGCCACCGTCGCGGGACTGGGGGCCGTCGCGGCGTCCAGCGCGAACGCGCAGGTCGTCACGGACGGTGAGAAGACCATCACGTTGAACGCCACGAGCGCGGACCAATTGACTGGACACACGTTCAAGGTCGTGAAGGTCGCGTCCTACGACGTGTACGGCACCGCCCCGAACCAGAGCGTCACCCTCAAGACCGAGGACGGCCTCAAGAAGGATATTGCCGACTACCTGAAGTATACGGGCACCGGCGATCCGCTCGCCTGGGCGCAGCAGCAGGACCAGGCCAAGCTCGACAAGTCCACCACGAGCCCGTGGCTGGGCGACGGCACCACCCGCGGCCTCGCCGACAAGCTCGCGTCCAAGGCCACGACCACGGTCACGTCGACCCTGTCCAACGAAAACAAGCAGGCCACGTTCACGCTGGACAGCCCGGGCCTGTGGCTGATCGTCGACCAGGTCGTGACCGGCAAGAGCAGCAAGGCCCTGCCGATCCTCGCCGGCACCAAGCTGACCATCAACAACACGGTGTACTCCTCCGGTTCCATCGACATGAAGAACCAGACCGCGTCGGTCAGCAAGACCGTGACCGACCAGACCGTCGCAGCCGGGCAGGATGCCTCCTACACGATCACGACCAAGGTTCCGAACTACGTGGGCTACAAGGTCAACGGTTACCAGTTCACCGTGTCCGATAAGTTCGCGCACAACGCGCCACTGTCCTACAAGACCGACACCCTGAAGGTCACGGTCGATAACAAGCAGCTGAGGGCCGGCACCGACTACACGGTCGCCGGCTTCGACGCCACGTCCAAGACCTTCATCATCGACCTGAGCGGCTACATCAAGGCCAAGGGCTTCAAGGGCACCCCCGTCGATGACTCCAAGTTCACCGACGCCGACCTGGTCGGCAAGAACGTGACCGTCGAATACAAGGCCACCGTGACCGGCAGCACCGGCAACACCGGCGCCGCGAACACCCCGACGATCAAGTATCCGAACGATCCGAGCAACAACGAGAGCAAGCAGGAAGTGCCGGGCACCCCGGTCAAGGTCTTCAACTTCGACTACACCCTGGTCAAGAAGGACAAGACCACCGGTGCTGCGCTCGAGGGCGCCAAGTTCGCCATCAAGAATGCCGCCGGCAAGTACCTCGCCTACACCCGCGACCAGGACGGCAACGGCAAGTGGATCACCCTCGACACCAAGCCGGAATCCACCGCCGACGGCACCCTCTCCGGCGTGTTCACCACCGACCCGAACGGCAAGGTGACCTTCACGGCCCTTGACGAGGGCAAGTACACCATCGAGGAGATCGCAGCCCCGAACGGCTACGTCAACGTGGGCGTGTCCTTCAGCTTCACGATCGCGGCCAACCTCTCCGGCACCGGCGCGGACCAGACCGCGAAACCGTCCTACACGATCGACGCCGATGGCGTCAGCAGCGATCGTTGGGGACTGGTCTCCGACGGCAGCACCGCCGAAGTGGTCGTGGAGAACGTGAAGAGCATCACCCAGCTGCCGCTCACCGGCGGCGCGGGCACCGTGCTGTTCACCGTGGTCGCAGCCCTCCTGATCGGCGCCGGCGTGACCGTCGGCGTCAAGTCCCGCAAGGCGAGCACCATCGCCTGAACGGTCTGACGGATGCCCCGGCCCTTCGGGTCCTTCTCCCTCAAGGGGACGTCCGTCCGAGAGGCCGGCATCCCATGGAAACCGCCATGGGATGCCGGCCTTTGCCGTATATGGCGTCTCATACGGAAAGGAACGGCGATGAGAAGGGAGTTCACTCCTGACGAACCTCGTACCTGCGCGGCCTGTGGGCCGTGTCCAACGTCACTCCGACGCGCATCATCTATTCCGACGAGTTCAAAAGATACTTCCTCCGCGAACACGGGAAAGGCAGGGGAGTGACCGAGATCTTCCGCAACGCCGGACTGCTGGCGCTGATCATCGGCAGGAAACGCATCGAACGCTGCGCCGCCCGGTGGGTCCGGCCGGATCATTGTCGTCACCAATGAGCAAGCAATACATCCCATCCCCAACAACCCGTTGAAGAAAGAGCCTAAGATTCCCGATGTGGTCGAGGCGATGGGCGTGCGCTCCATAAACCTACGTGAGTTCTATGACGCTAGCGGCGATCTCATTCCCCTGCCGTATCCCATTCGGCCGACACTCTGATCGTGTGCTGTCGGCGCGGCGTAGCGGTCATCGTGATCATTTGTCGCATCCTTTGCTGTTCCACTCGTGTGCGTCATCGGCGTAACCATCTCGCGTGTGTCGCCCGGGACATTGAGACAGAACAAACGCAATGGCTTCCTGAGCCGTGGCTTCAATGGAGGGTTTTAATCGTGTGCCGGCGCTGTTGCGGCAGCGAGGCGTTCCCTCTGGCGCAATCGCTGAAATGCCTGTATGATTGTCCTTATGTCGGACAATTCAGAGAATGCCGCTGTGGGGCATGGCGGCGAGAGAGACATGGCTCGGGATATTGAAGCGTCATCGATCGCGAGTCATATCGATTTGTTCTTCGATGAACTGCATCGCATTGACGTGGCGTATTCGGATTACGCTCGCCGAGCCGGAGTGTCGGATAATGTGATGTGCATTCTGGACTACCTCAAGGACCATGATGGGGCGTCGCAGCGGGCGATCTGCGAGTACACGCTGTTGCCGCGGCAGACGGTCAACAATGTCATCGCATCGTTTGTGGCGCATGGGTTCGTGGAGCTTGGGGACGCCGAAGGCGATCGTCGGGTCAAAACGGTCCGTTTCACGCCTGCCGGGCGCAGATATTGCAACAGCTTGATCGCGCCGAGTCGCGCCGCGGAGTATCGGGCGATGAGCGAGCTTCCTGACGAGCTGCGCAGCGCGTTGCTCAAGGGCATGGGCGTCTACGGGCGGGTGTTCCGCAAACAGATGCATGACATTTCCGTGTAGTTTTCCCGTCTCGGACTTCGCCACGCCGTATGGCTCAATTGTCCTACTTCGGGACAATACTGAGATATGAGCGTAGACGATTTCGCGAGGGGAAGGAAGAAGCATGCGGCTGGTTGCCCGTTTCATGAAGCCATACTGGGCGCTGTGCGCGGTGACGACGGTGCTGCTGCTGGTCGACGTCGTCGGCGCGCTGGTCATTCCCACATTCGCCGCGGAGCTGCTGAACGAAAGCGCGACATCCGCATCATTCAAGAAGATGACCATCACGGCGGTCGGCATGGGCGTGGCCGCGCTGATTTCCGGCATGTGCGCCGTGGCGGGCGGATGGTGCTGCTCGCAGTTGACCTCTCGCGTCGGCAAGGACATGCGCATGGCTCTGTACCGCAAATCCATGGATCTGTCGATCTATGATTTCCGCAATTTCGGTACGGCATCGATAACCACGCGAACGATCAACGACGTGGTCAACATCCAGATGGCCATGACCAATGTGCTGTGCATGCTGATGCCGGTGCCGATCATATTCATCATCGCGCTGACCCTGTCGTTCCGGCTCGACGTGACCCTGTCTCTGTGGCTGCTGGTGGCGATAGCCTTCGTGTGCGTCGTGGCGCTGTTCATCATGCGATCCGCGGCGCCGTTGTTCCGCAAACTGCAGAAACTGCTTGACCGCATCGGCGCCGTGCTACTCGAAAACCTTACCGGCGTCCGCGTGATCCGCGCCTTCAACAAGGAATCCCATGAGCGGCGGCGCATGGACGGCACGTTCGTCGACTACGCCGATACGTCCATCAAGGCGAACCGGCTATTCGCGAACCTCGACGGCCTGTCGTACTTCGGCATGAACGCATTCATCGTCGTCGTGTATTTCCTCGCGGGAGGACGCATCAGCGCCGGAAACTTCCAAATCGGCGACATCACCGCCATCGTGGAGTATGCGATCATGGCGCTGTTCTATCTGATGATGGCGCAGATGGTGATCATCACCTTGCCGAGGGCGCTTGAATGCTGCGAGCGTGTGCGGCTGGTGCTGGACCACAGTCCGCAGATCGCCGACCCGGAGCCGGGCGCGGCGGTGGATATGAGCGGTCGCGGTCCGCTCCCGGACGGCGAGGTGCTGGCGTTCCGCGATGTGACATTCCGTTTCGCGGACGCGCAGGAGGACACGTTGCGACATGTCAGCTTCTCCTGCAAGACGGGCCAGACCACGGCGATCATCGGTGCCACGGGCTCGGGCAAATCGACGATCGCCATGCTCGCACTGCGGTTCCATGACGCCAATTGGGGAGAAGTCACCCTCGATGGCGTGGACGTGCGCAAGATGACGCAGCACGATCTGCGGCGCCGCGTGTCCTACGTACAGCAGCAGGCGTGGTTGTTCTCGGGGACGATTGCCGACAATCTGCGGTACGGAGACCGAGATGCCTCCGATGAGCGGCTGAATCATGCGATCGATGTCGCGCAGGCCCGCGAGTTCGTCGATTCGCTGCCGCAAGGACTGGAATCCCGCGTCGCGCAAGGCGGTACGAACTTCTCCGGTGGGCAGAAGCAGCGTCTGTCGATTGCGCGCGCACTGACCGGAGACACCCAGCTGGTGGTGTTCGATGACAGTTTCTCGGCGCTCGATTTCAAGACCGACGCCGCGTTGCGGCATGCGCTCGCCGCAGAGACGAACGGGCGTGCGGTGCTCATCATCGCGCAGCGCGTGAGCACCGTCCAGCACGCCGACCAGATCGTCGTGCTGTCGGACGGACAAGTGGCAGGCATCGGCAAACATGACGAACTGATGGCGGACTGCGAGGTGTACCGCGAAATCGTCGAATCGCAGACCAAGGAGCCGGCAATGGGAGAGGAGGCGTGACGAGAATGACAACGCAGAATGACGATATGACGGAAACCGTTGTGAACGCGGGCGACACGGTAAAGACCGACGACATCGAGCTCGAAGCGCCGAAGAACGCGATGGTCACAGCCCGGCGGCTGTTCGTGCAGCTGGGCAATCAGCGGGTGCGCCTGTGCGTGGTCGCCGCGTCGATTCTGCTGTTCACGTTTTTCCATATCGCCGCTCCGATGTACAGCGCCGTCGTGGTGGACTCGATATGGGATGCCGTGCAAGGCGCATGGCGTGACGGCGTTCCGTTCTCAGTAAGCTGGAACGCCGGCGGTATCGGCTGGACGATCCTGATTCTGGCAATCCTGTATCTCGGCGAGTGGGGCTTCTACTACCTGCAGTCCTATCTGATGGCGTCCGTGGCCGAAAACCTCAACCTGACGCTGCGCAAGCAGATCAGCGCGAAGATCCAGCGGCTTCCGCTGCGCTTCTTCGACCGCAATAAGCCGGGAGAAGTGCTGAGCAAGGTCACCAACGATCTTGACCGTATCAGCGAAGTCATGCAGACGGGGTTGCTGCGACTCATCACTGCCATCACCACGGTGACCGGCTCGCTGGTCATCATGGTCTACTACTCGTGGCTGCTCACGGTCGTGTTCCTCGTGTTCATGGCATTGAGCATGTGGGTAACCAAACTGGTCGCCCGCAAGAACCTCGAGATCGCGTCATTGCGTCAGGAGACCATCGGAGAGCTGACCGGCCTGGCCGAGGAATACTACAAGGGCCGCAACATCATCAAGGCATACAATCGCGAGGAAGACAGTGCGGCAGCGATGGAGGACGCCGCCGAACGCACCCGAAAAGCCGCGCAGCTCGCCGACTTCATCACGATATCCGTCAATCCTCTGATCCGCATGATCGCGCGGTTCTCGCAGATGGCGGTGATGCTGCTCGCCGGTTGGATGGTACTTGGCGGCCGCATGACCGTCGGCGTGGCGCAGGCGTTCTACCAATACATCAACCAGGTGTCCGAACCGCTGACCGAAGCCAGCTACATGATCAACTCGCTGCAGTCCGCGCTCGCGTCCGCCGAACGCACCTTCGAGCTGTTGGACGAGGAAGAGGAACGGCCCGACCCCCAGCCCGCTGACGCGGCGAAGATCGCTGAGGAGCCTGTGCGGGGCCGTGTGGTGTTCAACCACGTGAGGTTCGGATACGATCCGCAACGGCCGCTGATGAAAGACGTCAACTTCGTGGCCGAGCCAGGGCAGAAGGTCGCAATCGTCGGGTCAACCGGCGCGGGCAAGACCACGCTGATCAACCTGCTGATGCGATTCTACGAGATCGATGGCGGCGCGATAACGCTTGACGGCGTATCCACAGCCGCCATGACGCGAGGCGATCTGCGCCGCGAATTCGGCATGGTGCTGCAGGATACGTGGCTGTTCGGCGGCACCGTGGCGGAGAATCTCGCCTACGGGCGGCCCGATGCGACCCGCGAGGAGATCATCGCGGCGGCCAAAGCCGTGCGCGCCGACTACTTCATACGCACGCTGCCGCACGGCTACGATACCGTACTCGACAACGAGGCCGGGAACCTGTCGGTCGGACAACGCCAGCTGCTCACCATCGCCCGCGTCTTCCTTGCGGACCCGCCGATCCTGATACTCGACGAGGCTACCAGCTCCGTCGATACCCGGACCGAGGCGGAAATCGGCAAAGCCATGACAAGACTGATGGCAGGACGCACCAGCTTCGTCATCGCGCACCGGCTGTCGACGATCCGTGACGCGGACCTGATTCTGTATATGGAACATGGTGACATCATCGAGCACGGCAACCATCATGAACTGTTGGAACGCGGCGGCCGTTACGCCGCACTGTACAACAGCCAGTTCGCGTGACACGTCAAGGCTCATCGACGGGCGATCATGCCGGCGATGAGCCTATGCCTCGCGGTCGAGCGGAGGCAACTTGTGCAGGGCCCGCACGATGTCGCATTGGTCGCGCAGCGTGCCTTCGTCGGCGCACATCGTCGGGTACCACATGCGTTTGCGCAATGTGGAATCCGCCCTCAACAGTATGCCGTCATCGCTGGCGTACTGAAAATGCAGATGACTGAGCAGGCCGCCGCTCGCCAGCGCAGCCCGTTCGGGCATCGGATCCATCGCCACCAGCACACTGAACGGGCAGCCTGCCGGCGCGTCCGTCGCATGAAACACATAACAGGGTTTGCCCTCCAACCCCTTGGCGATGGTCCGGTCAAGCCGATACCGGTAGCGGCCCAGTGAACGATCCGGTCCTGCCAGCCAGTCGATGATGAATCCGTCGGCCTCGCCGGCCGCCGTTTCGACGCCGGCGCTCTCCTGCCGCGGCGCCCCGTGGCGAGGCACCATCCTCCGAATCCGCATCGGCCTGACGGTATCGGAACGAGCAATCGCGCAACCGTATGATCACATCGCTCATAGTATGCCGCCGATGCTCAGTGCCAGCGGGATCGTGCAGACCGCCATCGCCGCCCAATCAAACCAACGCTGTGAATCTCCGTTATGCAGGTATGCCGGCCGAACCGTCCCAATCCCTTGGTAAGTGCCGCGACCGACAGGTCACGCGAGACGATCGTCGTGTTCATCAACAGCGGAACCAGCACGAACTCCAGAGACTGGGCCGGATACCGCAGCAGCGCGAGTCGGCCGGAGGCAAGACCGCGAAGGGCCATCGCGTCGCGGGTTCGCCGGTAGTCCCGCCCGATTGTCGGAAAGAACCGGATGACCACCAAGCAGGGGATGGCCGCCGATTCGGGCACGCGCATACGACGCAGCGCGCACACGAATTCGCTGACGCGCGTGGTGGAGAACGCGTAGGCGCCGGTGATGAAACAGGGCATCATCATGCGAAGCCCCACGGAAAACAGCCCGACGACATGTATCCAGGCGTCGGCGCCAGAGCCGGAGGCCGACGCGGCACCCGACCCCCCCCGCCGTGTCCAGCGTCGCCGCGTCCGACCACAATCCCCACCCCAGCAGAACCGCATAGCAGGCCGTCAGCCGCAGTCCCATACGCCAGCGTCCGGCAAGGAACAGCGGCGTGAGGAACAGTGCCGTCAGCAGCGCTTCGGCTCGCGCATCCGCGTGGAAGAACAACAGCGTGTTGGCGAGCAGCATCAGATACAGTTTCGCCCGAGGGCCGAGGACGACGGCCGCTGGCGCGGGAGCGGACTTGGATCTGCTCATGCCGTCTGCGCCGGCTGCATATGCGCCGGTTCGCCCCGCATGGCTGCTCTCGAATGTTGCCCGTGAATTCATGATGTGTCGGTGTCGATGTTCGCGAACACCACGTAGCTGATGAGGATGCCGATCTTGCTGGAGTATTTGCCGGCTTTGGCAATCAGATCGGCGACCAGCGCGAAGTACAGCGCGGAGAACACGCCGATGTTGATCAGATCGGGGATGTCAGCTTGCCGGAGCGGCTCTGGCGTGCGGTGCCGGCCTCGGCGGGGCTTCCCGCCTGTGCGGTCGGGCGGGCGCGCCAGACAAACTGCGCCGATTGCGATGCCTTGCCTAGATGCGTGGGCCGGGGCGCCACAATACGGGTTGAAATAGCCGAAATCCGCAATTCCCCGTGTGAAATCGCCGTTTTGTGGCCCGA
>ERZ772885.1480-NODE-1480-length-14140-cov-18.555769_pt1 | contig 14140 bp, 12 predicted proteins | sample MGYA00580580_ERZ772885 | MGnify/ENA primary metagenome ERZ772885 (study PRJEB29015, sample SAMEA2737673) | human gut metagenome | biome: human gut; feature: human-associated habitat; material: faeces | place: China | collected 2012 ...
GCCCCGGCTGGGTGCAGCCCACGGCGGCGGCAGGCCGGGGGAGCACAATGGCATCCCCATGGCCAGCGCCAGCTACCTGCGCAGCCTGACGGTGGAGGATTGGGAACCCTACGTGCCCCCGCGGGCGGCAGCGCTGTACACTAGGGCTGCGGCGGCGGGACTGCTGACGGATGGAAACAAATTCGAGGTTGCCGTGCTGGCGCTGCTGCGCGCGAAACCCGAAGCCGATTTTGCCGCCGTGCGCGGTGTGAGCGAGGGGCTGGAACACCGCCTGGCCGCTGCCGTGCGGGAGGCCACCAGCCTGGACGACCTGTACACCCGCCTAAAGACAAAACGTTACCCCCATGCGCGGCTGCGGCGGCTGGTGCTGGACGCTGCGCTGGGCATCCCCGCCGAGCTGCCTGCACCGCCCTACATCCAGGTATTGGGGGCACGCAAAACTGCGCTGTCCCGTTTAAAGCAGGCCGCGCTGCCCGCCGGGACCAGTTTAGCCGACCTGGCACGCAGCGGGGCGGAGGCCGCAAAAATCAGCGAATTGCACAGCAAAGCTGTCGATTTTTCGGCACTTTGCAGGGTCAAAACCCAGCCGATGGGGCTTGCCTTTACGACCAAACCCGTGGTAATATAAAACACATATGGAGAAATGCTCGTAGAACTGTAAGATTGTTGCATTTTTAACGGGCAAAATCGGTTCGTAAAAGGAGAAGAAACCATGGCATTGCATGTAATGGATGAAGCCAACCATTGCCTTGGATGCAAAAAGCCCCGCTGCCAACAGGGCTGCCCCATCCACACCAACATCCCCGAGGTCATCCGCCTGCTGAAGGACAACAAACTGGACGACGCCGGCAAGATGCTGTTTGAGAATAACCCCCTGACCACCGTCTGCTCGCTGGTGTGCAACCACGAGAACCAGTGCGAGGGCCACTGCGTGCAGGGCATCAAGGGCGCACCTGTGCATTTCTCGGTCATCGAGAACTACATTTCCTCTACCTACGCCAGCCAGATGACCAAAGGTCCCGCCACCCCCAACGGTAAAAAGGCCGCCATCATCGGCAGCGGCCCGGCTGGTTTGACCATCGCGGTCATCCTGGCCCGCTACGGCTACGATGTGACCATTTTTGAAAGCCACGATAAGATCGGCGGCGTGCTGCGCTACGGCATCCCTGAGTTCCGTCTGCCCAAAAGTGTGCTGGACGACTTCGAGTACCGCCACCTGCGCCTGAAGGACATCAAAGTCCGCCCCAACACCGACGTGGGCAAGGCCCTGCGGCTGGAGGACCTCTTCCGCGATGGGTACAAGGCGATCTTCATCGGCACCGGCGTATGGCGTCCCAACACGCTGCACATCAAGGGCGAGAGCCTGGGCAACGTACACTATGCCATCAACTACCTGCAAAACCCTGACGTCTACCACCTGGGCCGCCGCCTGATCGTCATCGGCGCAGGCAACGCCGCCATGGATGTCTGCCGTACCGCCCTGCGCCACGGCACCCGCCATGTGGAGTGCTTCTCGCTGTCCAAAAAGATCACCGCCAGCGAGTACGAGGCCAGCTACGCCAAGCTGGAAGGCGTCAACTTCCACTTTAACAAAAAACCGGTGGAGATCACTGACAAGGGCGTGGTGTTCCGCGACCTGAACGAAGCCGAGGACGGCACCCTGACCGACATCCCGGACACCGAGGAACTATACCCGTCCGACAGCGTGATCGTCTCCATCAGCCAGGGTCCCTGCACCACCATCACCGAGAGCGAACACGACCTGAAAACCAACGAGCGCGGCTTGTTTGTGACCGACGAGCTGGGCCACACCAGCATGCCCGGCGTGTTTGCCAGCGGCGATGCCGTCAAGGGCGCGCGCACCGTAGTCGAGGCCGTGGCCTACAGCAAAAAGGTGGCCGAGGCCATGCACGAGTACATGCAGACCCTGCCGCCCGAGCTGCCCGACGAGTACGCCAACGTACCCATGGCCAAGTACGATGACGGCAACTGATTTTTACACATACCCATCCAGCGCGGGGCGTTTTGCCCTGCGCTTTGTTCTTGCCTGACACAAATTGGAAACATAGCTGTGTTAGGGTAGGGGAAAGGAGGCGATGTTGCGTGAAATCTCGTTTTGTATTTTTATTGTTGGTTTTTACAGTTTGTATTTTATCTGGTTGTGGCGCAGGTCATAATGCGCGTATGGATGTTGATTTTTCGGCATCTGATGCTGCTCAGACAGCGGAAAGCGGCGCGGTGGTGGTTGCGGAAGATGGCGCAAGCACGCTGCACATGCTGGGTGCGGCGAACAAATACGGCTGGTATCAGGTCGGGTACGATGAAACGGATGTGTGGTACGGCACCGTGATCGATTTTGCCGAAGCCGAGGAGCGGGAGATTTCTGCCCCAGACAGCCTGCCCATGAACGGCCGGGTGGGCAATTTGCAGGTTGACGATGCGCAAATCGTCTGGAGCTGGTCCGGCATGCTGACCGACACTCCGGCGCTGGTGGTGACGGATTTTGACAGAAACCAGACCGGGGCGGTCAGCTTCCCGCAGGGATGGTACCTTGCCGGTTGGGCACCCATAGCCGCCGACGAACAGTACTTATATGCCAAAGGCGGTACGGTCTCCGATGATCCCGCCCGCCTGGACGAGCGCCGCCTGCTTCGGCTGGACCCGGCCGCCGACACGATAGAGACCGTCACGACCTGGGACGAGTACGGCGGCCAGCTGCTGGGTACCTGGGATGGCAAGCTGCTGCTCACACGGCGGGTGCCCGGCGCTGATTGCCCGGAGCCTGTGTATGCTTATTACAGTGTCGACAATTTTAACGATCTGAAGCCCTATTTAACCGAGACACTCTGCGCACTGGACCCTGCCACCGGCAGTGAGATCGTGCTGGCCGAGGGGGCGGTGTATACCTTTGGTCCGCTGCGGAAGTTAGCCGGGGATGCGCTGTGGTGGGTGGACGGCACCCGCCTGCTGCGCCAGCCGTTAGGCACAGACGAGGTGCAGACGGTGGCTGAGCTTCCACAAGAGATGACGCTGGACAGCGTGTATGACGAGGATGTGTTTTTGCTGGCCCGCCAGGATGAGCGGCAAGTGCTGTATGTGTATCATCTGGCAGACGGCACGCTGGCCGAAAGCCCCCTGCGCTGTGCTCTCAAGTACGAGGATAATTATGTTCCCATCGTCTGCCAGGCTGCGCCAGGAATGTATTTGATTATCGAGGGCGAGACCGCCGTGACGAAAACCCTCACCGGCACCGATGGGCGGCAATACAACGTCAGTTCCCCAGTAACGCAGTATGCCCTGGCTACGCGATCGGCAATACTGGATCCCAACGTCCCGACTACGCCAGTGCCGCCAGGCATATGGCGAAAATAGCAGCGCGGAAATCTCCCTTTCCATAAGGGAGATTTTTTATTTTGTGCGTCTTGCACAAATTTTCGCCGTGATTTTTGTTGCTTGAAAATGATTGTTTGTGGTTGATTCTGGTGGTTGTTGTGCTATAATACAATCAGAATCAATCATGCAAAGTCACAAACCGCCAAGTCCAATCAGAAAGAACATAAAAAAGGAGGCCCTCCATGCTTGCAGAAGAACGATTTTCCCAGATTCTAGCGTTGTTGGCGGAAAAACGCACCGCCACCGTACAGGAACTTTGCGAGGCCCTGAACGTCAGCGAGTCCACCATCCGGCGCGACCTGCTGGAGCTGGACCGTCAGGGTCGGGTCAATAAAGTCCACGGCGGTGCCACGCTGCCAAGCAGCCAGTTCCGAGCCGACGAGCCCACGATGGAAGCCAAGGAAACACTGGCCGTCAGCCAAAAAAACACCATCGCCAAAGCCGCCGCCGCTCTTATCCAGGCCGATGATTTCGTCTACCTGGACGCCGGGTCCACCACGCTTGCCGTGGCACGGGCCGTCAGCGGCGCGGCGCTGGACGCCCACTACGTCACCAACGGCATCGCCCACGCGCGGCTGCTGGCGCAAAAAGGCTGCCGCGTCTTTGTACCTGGCGGCCTGCTGCGCCCCCAGACCGAGGCCATCATCGGCGCGGCAGCCATGGCGGCGCTGCAGCAGTACAACTTCACCAAGGCGTTTTTGGGGGCCAACGGCATTGATCTGGTCGCCGGGTTCACCACCCCGGACCCAGAGGAAGCCGCCGTCAAGGCCTGTGCCGCCCGCCGCGCCCGCGAGGTATGGTTTTTGGCCGATGACACCAAATTCGGCAGCATCTACCCGGCCGTAATCGCCGGGCTGCAGGATGGTTCTATCCTGACCAACCGCTGCCCTGATCCCCGCTACCGCCAGCAAACGCTGGTAAAGGAGGCAGAAGTATGATCTATACCGTTACATTTAACCCCGCCATCGACTACGTCGTCCGGCTGGGCAGTCCGCTGCAGGTCGCGGCCATCAACCGCGCCACCGGCGAGGATTGCGTGCTGGGCGGCAAGGGCATCAATGTATCCGGCGTGCTGGCCCAGCTGGGGGTCGAAAGTGTGGCTCTCGGCTTTATCGCGGGCGAGACCGGCGCCTGGCTGGAGCGCGGCCTGGCCGCCCAGGGCCTGCACACCGATTTCATCCACCTGCAAGAGGGGATGACACGCATCAATGTCAAGATCAAGGCCGGGCAGGAGACCGAGCTGAACGGCGCAGGGCCGAACATTCCCGAAGCCGCCATGCAGGCGCTGGAAGCCAAGCTGGACGCGCTGCAAAAATATGACGTGCTGATTTTGGCGGGCAGCATCCCGGCCTGCCTGCCGCAGACCACCTACGAGCGGCTGCTGGCCCGGCTGCAGGGCCGCGGCGTGCGCACTGTGGTAGACGCCACCCAAAACCTGCTGCTGAAGGTGCTCCCCTACGAACCGTTCCTCGTCAAGCCCAACAACCACGAGCTGGCCGAGATCGTGGGCCGCGAGCTGACCAATGATGACGAGATCGTCACCGCCGCCGCCAGCCTGCAGGCCCAGGGTGCCCACAACGTGCTGGTAAGCATGGCCGGGGACGGCGCGCTGCTGCTGGACGAAAACGGCACGGTGCATCGCATCGGCTGCCCCAAGGGCAAGGTGGTCAACAGCGTTGGCGCGGGCGACAGCATGGTAGCCGGTTTTGTGGCAGGATACCTGCGCACCGGCGATTACTGCTACGCGCTGCGCCTGGGTACCGCCTGCGGCAGTGCAACGGCGTTCAGCGTTGGGCTGGCAACGAAGGCGGATATTGAAAAGCTGCTGAGAACGATTTGATAAATAGAAGGAGACCCGCTATGCGTATTACAGAACTGTTTACTGCGCAGTCCATTGCACTGGATGAGGCCGCAGCCGATCAGGCGCAGATCATCGACCGGCTGGTGGAATTGCAGGCAACCCACGGCAACATCACCGACCGAGAAGCCTACAAAAAAGCCCTCTACGCTCGCGAAGCCGAAGCGTCCACCTACGTGGATAACGGCATCACGGTGCCCCACGCCCGCACTGCCTGTGTGACCCGCCCCAGCCTAGCCGCCATGCGTCTGGCCGCGCCCGTGCAGTACAACGCCGAGGATGACGGTAAGACCGACCTGCTGTTTGCCATCGCTGCGCCGGAAAACGGCAGCTTGCACATTGACATGCTGGCCCGCATGATGCAGATGCTGATGAACGACGATTTTGTCGAAAAGCTGCGCGCCGCCAAAACGCCCGCCGAGTTCCTGGCTGCCATCGATGTCCAGGAAGACGCCCAGTTCGGCGAGGAGAGCTTCACCCAGCAGGAGATCCCCCAGCAGGGCTACCGCGTGCTGGCTGTGACTGCCTGCCCCAACGGCATCGCACACACCTACATGGCCGCCGAGGCGCTGACCAAGGCCGGTGACCGTCTGGGCCTGCCCACCAAGGTGGAGACCAACGGCTCGGACGGCGCGAAAAACGTGCTGACCGTCGAGGAGATTGCCGCCTGTGACGGCATCATCATTGCAGCGGACAAAAACGTCGAGACCACCCGTTTTGACGGTAAGCCGGTGATTTTTGCCCGTGTGGATGACGGCATCCACAAACCAGAGGAACTTATTAAAACCATCGCCCACGGCGAAGCCCCCATCTTCCACGCCAAGGGCGGCGCACCGGCGGCCAACGAGGCCAGTGCCAACGACTCCGTCGGCCACACCCTCTACAAGCACCTGATGAATGGTGTCTCTCACATGCTGCCCTTCGTGGTAGGCGGCGGCATCATGATCGCGCTGGCGTTTTTGCTGGACGATTACACCCTCGATCCCTCCAACTTCGGCATGAACACCCCGGTGGCGGCCTTCTTTAAAACTGTAGGCAACGCAGCGTTCAGCTACATGCTGCCCATCCTGTCGGCCTACATTGCCATGTCCATTGCTGACCGTCCCGGCCTGGCCGTGGGCTTTGCAGGTGGTGTGCTGGCTATGAACGGCACCAACTTTGCCGGGCTGGCCCAGGGCGACACCACCGGCATTTCGGGCGGCTTTTTGGCTGCGTTGCTGGCCGGTTTTGTCTCCGGCTATATCGTCGAGGGTCTCAAACGCATCACCGAAAAGCTGCCCGCCAGCCTGAACGGCATCCGCCCGATGCTGATCTACCCGCTGGGCGGCATCCTGGCCATCGGTGCCGTAATGTGCGGCATCAATCCGGTCATGGGCGTGATCAACACCGCCATGACCGATTGGCTGAACGCCATGGGCGGCACCTCCAAGGTGCTGCTGGGCGCCATCGTGGCTGGTATGATGGCGGTAGACATGGGCGGCCCCGTCAACAAAGCCTCCTACGCCTTCGGCATCGCGGCGCTGGCCTCCGGCAACTACGGCGTCATGGCCGCCGTCATGGTAGGCGGCATGGTCCCGCCGATCGCTATTGCGCTGTCCACCACCTTCTGCCCCAAAAAGTGGACCGAGGACGAGCGCCGCAACGGCATCGTCAACTACGTAATGGGTCTGTGTTTCGTCTCCGAGGGCGCTATTCCGTATGCGGCGGCTGACCCGCTGCGCGTGCTGCCCAGCTGCGTCATCGGCGCGGCACTGTCGGGTGCGCTGTCGATGACCTTCGGCTGCGCCTTGCGTGCGCCCCACGGCGGAATCTTCGTCTTCCCGGTCGTGGACCACGCGCTGCTGTACTTTGTGGCGCTGGCCATTGGCAGCGTGGTGGGCGCAGTAATTTTGAGCCTGCTGAAAAAGGACCGAACCGACGCTTGATACTATAATAGAACAGACGGCCCCCGCCGGAGATTTTCTCCCGGCGGGGGCTGTTTTGGTTGGTTGATATGTTTGCCGGATTTTGCAGTACGTGTCTCCCCGGCCGCAGCATGCAGGTCTGGTCGTTTGCAAACCCGCCACGGCTGTGCTATAGTAGTAGCAACACACAAAATGGAGGATTGCTATGCTGCCTGTTACAACGCCGGGAGCCGAGATCGTTTTTGAGGGCACCTGCAATTTCCGCGAGCTGGGGGGCTACCGCGCTGCCGATGGCCGCCATGTGCGCCGCGGGCTGCTGTACCGCGGCTGCAGCCTGGATACGCTGCAAAGCCCCGCTGACCGTACCAAGCTGGAAAGCCTGCACCTGCGGGAGATCCTGGACCTGCGCAGCGCCGGAGAGGCCGCCCGCCAGCCCGACGCGGCCGTGTCCGGGGCGCATTACCAGCGTATCTGCGGCATGCGGTACGCCGATGGCAGCGAGATGGACTTTTCGCCCGCCGGCATCCAGCGCATTGCCGCCGAAAAGGCCGCCTACGAGGCCAAAGCCGGCCACCCCGTACACGATTTTTACTGGTTCACTGACCTGTACAAGCAGATGCCTTTCGGCAGCCCGGCCTACCATGAGCTGTTCCGCCTGCTGGAGGAGCATCGCGTACCGCTGCTGTTCCACTGCACCTGCGGCAAGGACCGCACCGGCATTGCCGCTATGTTGGTACTGCTGGCGCTGGGTGTGAGCCGGGAGGATGCCATCGCCGACTACATGCTGACGAACGTTTACCGCAAAGCCATCATCGATAAATTCATGCAGGATAAACCCGCCGACCAGTACGACCTGCTGCTGCCTGTGGAGGGCGTAAGCGAATCGATGGGGGCAGGGTCCATCGACGTACTGCTGGAAAAGTACCCCAGCTATGAGGCGTATTTTGAGGCTGAATACGGCCTGACCACGGCACGCCTGGCCGCGCTGCGGGATTTTTATCTGGAATAATTATTTTGGAATCATGCGTCACCTGCGGTGATAAGAACTACACCGCCGACCAGATGAAAAAGGGGATATGGCACGTGACCATCATCGCGTTCGTGTTCTGCGCGTCGGTGTGGTCGCTGTCGATGGCCGTGCCCCAGGTGTACGCGCGCATCTTTTCCGCCAGCAAGAGCAGTTGGTGCACGCAGGCGGGGCAAAAAAGTAAGGCGCAGCTGCGCGGATTTTCGGATTTTTACAGATTTTTGCAAAAAAGTTTGAAATAGCTGTTGACAAACGGTTTCCCACACGCTATAATATATGAGCGTTGAGGGCAGACGCCCACAACGATGATTGCGATGGGGATTCGCATAATGGTAGTGCAGCGGACTCTGACTCCGCCCGTGGGAGTTCGATCCTCTCATCCCCAACCACACCGCAGCAGCCCAGCTGCTGCGGTTTTTCTTTACGGGGTGTAGCGCAGTTGGTAGCGCGCTTGGTTCGGGACCAAGAGGCCGTGGGTTCAAATCCCGTCACTCCGACTTGTAAAAAGAGCGTTAAAACGTAAGTTTTAACGCTCTTTTGCTTTATCAGTACACACTTCTGATATTTTTAATGTCATGCAACAGTTCCTTATATGCCTCCGGTGACTCTCGCTTCAACGCATCCATAAACGCATCAAGCACGCGCTGCATTGTCGGCTCGGCATTCTCCAATTCTGCAATCGCGCCGTCAATTTCTCGCCTGTCATACATAGCCGCGCTCCTTTTCTTATCGTTTCAACTCGTCAATGCATCTGCGAAGAAGAGCACGATCACGGTCGTCTGCAGTCTGCATCATGTCTTCCAGCCGGTGCACAAGGCTGCCATTGTCGCGGCTATAATGTCCGCGAACGTAATGCGTGCCACGTCTGCCGTAGCTGCTGCCATTCCCGTAATCGCCATAGGCTTCCCATCGGCCAATGCCATTACCTACACACCGCCGTCTGCCGCCTTTTTGTTTAAAGAGATGATGGAGAAATACCGCGAAGAAACTTGACAAGCCCGCCCCAACGGCGTACATTTATACTATAATAAAATATCTATCAGGGAGGTTTTCTTATGGCGATTCGTGTTGGCATCCTGACTTCCGGCGGCGACTGCCCTGGCCTGAACGCCACCATCCGCGGTGTAGCCAAGGCGCTGTACCACCGCATGGGCAGCAAGGTCGAGATCGTAGGTATCATGAACGGCTACGACGGCCTGATCAACGGCAACTACCGCGAGATGAGCCCGGACGAGTTTTCCGGCATTTTGACCGTGGGCGGCACCATCCTGGGCACCAAGCGTACCCCCTTTAAAAAGATGCGTGTGGTCGAGGAAGACAAGGTGGACAAGGTAGCCGCCATGAAGAAGAACTACCGCGCCGCCAAGCTGGATTGTCTGCTTTGCCTGGGCGGCAACGGCACCCACAAAACCGCCAACCTGCTGAGCCAAGAGGGCCTGAACGTTATTGGCCTGCCCAAGACCATTGACAACGACATTTACGGCACCGACGTGACCTTTGGCTTCCACACCGCCGTGGACATTGCCACCGAGGTCATCGACCGCATCCACACCACTGCCGGCAGCCACAGCCGCGTGATGTGCATTGAGATCATGGGCAACAAGGCCGGCTGGCTGACGCTGTATTCCGGCATTGCGGGCGGCGCGGACATCATCCTGCTGCCCGAACTGCCCTACGACATTAAAAAGGTTGCTGCCGCAGTGGAAAACCGCGCCAAGGCAGGCAAGAACTTCTCGATTTTGGCCGTGGCCGAGGGCGCGTTCTCTCAGGAAGAGGCTAAGATGAAGCGCAAAGAGTGGACCGCTCAGCGTGCCGCCGCCGGTTATACCACCGCCACCGCCCGCATTGCCAAGCAGGTCGAAGAGCTGACCGGCGCTGAAACGCGCATCTGCGTGCCCGGCCATATGCAGCGTGGCGGTAGCCCCAGCGCTTATGACCGTGTGCTGGCCACCCAGTTTGGCGCCTACGCCGCCGGGCTGGTTGCCGACGAACACTACGGTGTGACCGTTGCCATGGTGAACCGCCACGTGACCGCCAACCCGCTGGCTGACATTGCCGGCAAGACTCGCGGCGTGCCGGGAGATTGTGATATGCTCAATGTTGCCCGGGCTATGGGGATCTGCCTTGGTTAATTTGTTCGTTTATAGTTTCTCGCTTTCAAGAGGGGCCACGTTCTGGCCTCTCTTTTTTTATAAAAAAACAGCAAAGACTATTGACATTAAACCCGCGTTTAATGCTACACTGGTAGTGGAAACAAACCCAGGGAAAGGACCTGTTACCTATGGATAAATTACAAGCATTGCAAGACTATCTGCGTGAGCTGGGCAGTGTGGCGGTGGCGTTTTCCAGCGGGGTGGATTCCACCTTTTTGCTGAAAGTCGCCCACGATACGCTGGGCGACAATGCCATCGCCGTGACAGCTAAGTCCTGCTCGTTCCCCAAGCGGGAACTGGAGGAGGCCACTGCCTTCTGCAAGGCCGAGGGCATCAGGCAAGTCATCGTTGAATCCGAGGAGCTGAACATCGAGGGTTTCTCCCATAACCCCAAGAACCGCTGCTACCTGTGCAAGCATGAACTGTTCGAGAAAATTATCGCAGTTGCGAAAGAAAACGATTTGCAGTATGTAGCCGAAGGCTCCAACATGGACGACAACGGCGACTACCGCCCCGGCTTGCAGGCCGTGGCCGAGCTGCAGGTCAAAAGCCCGCTGCGCCGCGTGGGATTGACCAAGCAGGAGATCCGCGACTACTCCCACCAGCTGGGGCTGCCCACCTGGGACAAGCAGTCCTTCGCCTGCCTGTCCTCCCGCTTTGTGTACGGCGAGGAGATCACCGCGCAAAAGCTGGGCATGGTGGACAAGGCCGAGCAGCTGCTTCTGGACCTGGGATTTCACCAGCTGCGGGTGCGCATCCACGGTACGATCGCCCGCATCGAGGTGCTGCCCGCCGAGTTTGAAAAGCTGCTGCAAAACCGTGAGCAGATCGTGGCCGAGTTTAAAAAATACGGTTTTACGTATGTTACTATGGACTTGCAGGGCTACCGCATGGGCAGCATGAACGAGACCCTGAACCTGAAAGGCTGATGCTATGGACGCAAAACAAGTGTTGGAGCAGGTGCGCAGCGGTGCGATAAGCGTCGAGGACGCCGAGCAGTTTTTCCGCCGCGCACCCTACGAGGAATTGGGCTACGCCAAGCTGGACACCCACCGCAAACTGCGGTCCGGCTTTGGCGAGGTGGTATTTTGCAGCGGCAAGGCCGACGAATTTCTGTCGAGCATTTTTAAAAAATTGGCCGTCGAAGACGGTGAGGTACTGGGCACCCGTGCCACACCCCACCAGTTTGAACTGGTCAAGGCCGTCTGCCCCAGTGCAGTGTACGATTCCATTGCCCGCATTATAAAGGTAGAAAAGCCCGGCAAGGTGCTGCGCGGCTGCGTGGCCGTCTGCACCGCCGGCACTGCCGACATCGCCGTAGCCGAGGAAGCCGCCCAGACGGCCGAGTTTTTCGGCACGAAAGTGGAGCGCATCTACGATGTGGGCGTCAGCGGGCTGCACCGCCTGCTGGGCAACCTGGAACCTATCCAGCGTGCCAACTGCGTAGTGGCCGTGGCGGGCATGGAGGGGGCACTGGCCAGCGTCATCGGCGGGCTGGTGCAGAACCCGGTCATTGCTGTGCCTACCTCGGTGGGGTACGGGGCCAGCTTCGGCGGGCTTTCCGCACTGCTGACGATGATCAACTCCTGCGCCAACGGCATTGCCACCGTCAACATCGATAATGGCTACGGCGCCGGGTATCTGGCCACCCAAATCAACCGCCTGGCCCTGGGCACGAAAGAGGATTAACGTATGAATGAAAAAAAAGACGCCCTGTATCTGGAATGTTACTCCGGCATCAGCGGCGATATGGTCACGGCGGCGTTGCTGGACCTGGGCGCGGACGAGGTTGTGCTGCGCAAAGCGCTGGCCAGCCTGCCGCTGGATGGGTTCAGCATCAACATCAGCCGAGTGAAAAAGGCCGGGCTGGACGCCTGCGATTTTGACGTGGTGCTGGACGCCGAGCACGAGAACCACGACCACGATATGGCCTACCTGTACGGCGGGGTGGAGGAGTGCGGCCACACCCACGATGTGCATGAGCACAACCATGACGAGCACGACCACCATCATGACGAGGGTGGACACAAGCACCGCCATGGGCATTGCTGCCACGACCACGCGGCTGAACATTGCCACGACCATGAACATAACCACGCACACCGCGGGCTGGCCGAGGTGCTGGACATCCTGAACAAAGCCGATCTGACCGACCGCGCCCGCGCCACGGCCGTGCGCATCTTTACCATTTTGGGCCAGGCCGAGGCGAAGGCCCACGGTGCTACGCTGGAAACCGTGCACTTTCACGAAGTCGGCGCGGTGGATTCCATCGTGGACATCACCGCTGCGGCCGTATGCCTGGACAATCTGGGCATCGAGGACGTCATCGTCCCCGTGCTGTACGAGGGCACCGGCAGCATCCGCTGTGCCCACGGCGTGCTGCCCATCCCGGTGCCCGCTGTGGTGAACATTGCCGCCGCGGAGCACCTGAACCTGCACATCACCGATGCCAAGGGCGAGTACGTCACCCCCACCGGCGCGGCCATTGCTGCCGCCGTGCGTACCAGCGACCAGCTGCCCGCTGAATTCACCGTTTCCAAAATTGGTCTCGGCGCCGGAAAGCGGGAGCAGGAACTGCCCGGCCTGGTGCGAGCAATGCTCATCCGCCCCGCAGGCAGCGAGTATGCCGCGCAGGACGTCATCTACAAGCTGGAATCCAACATCGACGACACCACCGGCGAAGCGCTGGGCTACGTGATGGAGCGGCTGCTGGCCGCGGGTGCACGGGACGTGCAGTACAGCCCGGTCTACATGAAAAAGAACCGTCCTGCGTACCTTTTGACCGTGCTTTGCCTGGAGGAGGACATTCCCGCACTGGAAGAAATCATTTTTGCGGAGACCACCACCATCGGCATCCGCCGCGTGCGGATGGAGCGCAGCATCTTGAAGCGCCATATTTACACCATTCCCACCTCACTGGGTGATGTAGAGGTCAAAATGTGCCTGGTGCCCCATTGCAATGGGAACGAAGTTTTCGAGGATGTAGAAGAGCGCTGCTATCCCGAGTATGAGAGCATCAAGGCCATCTGCAAGCGCACGGGCCGCTCCTATCAAGATGTAACACGCCAGGTCCTGCGCGAACTGGCCGAAAATAAGGAGGACTAACCATGCATATGGCAGATGCATTATTGGCGCCGGGTGTTGCCGGAGTCATGTACGCCTGTTCGGCGGTGGCGGCGGGGCGCTCGGTGCGCAAGCTGAACCAGCAGCCCGATGACAAGGCCGTGCCCGTGATGGGCGTGATGGGTGCCTTTGTTTTTGCCGCCCAGATGATCAATTTTACCATCCCCGGCACGGGTTCCAGCGGTCATTTGTGCGGCGGCATGCTGCTGGCCGCCATCGTGGGTCCCTACGCCGCGTTTTTGACGATGATCGGCGTGCTGCTCATCCAATGCCTGCTGTTTGCCGACGGCGGCCTGATGGCGTTGGGGGCCAACATCTGGAATATGGCGTTCTACGGTTGTTTTGTGGGCGGGCTGATCTGGCGCGCCTTTACCCGCAAGGGGCTGAACCATGCGAAAATTATCGCCGCATCGCTGATCGGCTGCATCCTTTCGCTGCAGCTGGGGGCGTTCTCGGTATCCGTAGAAACGCTGGCCTCCGGCATTACGGCACTGCCCTTTGGTGCGTTTTTGCTGGCCATGCAGCCCATTCATTTCGCCATTGGCGCGGTGGAAGGCTGCATTACTGCCGCTGTGCTTGCGTTTTTGTACGAGGCACACCCCAGTCTGCTGTGGCAGGGCGGCGTGGCCGCCGGGGAGAAGCAGCGCCTGACCTTACGCGGCACGCTGGGCGTGCTGGCGGG
>ERZ772885.1485-NODE-1485-length-14122-cov-8.670648_pt1 | contig 14122 bp, 10 predicted proteins | sample MGYA00580580_ERZ772885 | MGnify/ENA primary metagenome ERZ772885 (study PRJEB29015, sample SAMEA2737673) | human gut metagenome | biome: human gut; feature: human-associated habitat; material: faeces | place: China | collected 2012 ...
CACGACTCGAAGCAGGACTAACGGCCCCGGACTTTACACTTCCCAGCGACAACGGAGATAGCGTCACGCTCTCCGCATTGCGCGGCCAGAATATCATCCTGTATTTCTATCCCGCCGCGATGACTCCCGGCTGCACCACCGAAGCCTGCGACTTCCGCGACAACCTCGCACGCCTCTCCTCCCGCGGATTTACCGTGATCGGCATATCGAAGGATCCGCTGGACAAGCTCGCCCGATTCCGCGAGCGCGATTATTTGACGTTTCCTCTGCTGTCGGATGCTGATTTGACTGTGCATCGTTTGTATGGCGCGTATGGTGAGAAGAAGTTGTATGGCAAGGTTTATGAGGGTGTGATTCGTTCGACTTTTGTGATTGATGGTGATGGGGTGATTCGTGTTGCCCGATACAACGTGCGTGCGAAGGGTCATGTTGATTCTTTGCTGCGTGCGCTTGACAAGCTCGATGGTTCTGTTTTCTAGTCTGGAATGCTTTGTTGTTTTGTTTGTGGATTAGCTTTTCTATGTGAAGGATGCAAGCTGACTCATGCGCAGAGCGAGAAGTGCTCAGATTGGAAATGCTCTATCTCGTAGAAGAACCGAAAATCTCGTCGCTCCCCTTGCTGAGGCGGTCATGAATTCTCCAAAAGGCGTAGCGTATCCCGGTAACGGTTTTCGATCAATGACACCATTACCAAGGTCGCAGGAACCGGTGTCACGATGATTATCGTGACACATGAAATTCGATTCGCCAAAAACGTATCCGATTGCGTCGTTTTCGTGGACAAAGGAGCGATTCTGGAACAAGGCACACCCCAGGAAGTGATTGACCATCCCCAGACGGCACGAGTCCAGGAATTCCTCAGCAAGATGGCGCTGAAATAACGGTTACCAGTTATTCCACAACTTTGTCCGGTACGAAGAGCCGCCCTTTCGATGGACGGCTCTTCACATATAGCGTTTTTTATAAAATTCTTATTTGCTGAAATGCCCGAGAAGTAAAAAAGACGACTCAATCTAAAGATTATTCCCTCTGACGCAGTAGACTTTTCCTATCAACGTTCTACAAAGATGTCCGGGAGATTCGAAATGGTAGACTGCACACCTGATCCAAACCTTTTGGAATCGATGCGGTCTGTCGGATACAGTCTGAACACCGCGGTGGCCGACATCATCGACAACTCGATCGCCGCCCACGCCAAAACCATCAGCATCCGCTACTTCGACCACGGCGAAGATCCGTATATGGCAATCATTGACGATGGCGACGGCATGGACTATGAGACGGCTGTGAACGCGATGAAACTCGCCGGAACCAACCCGAACGCCAAGCGCAATGCCAACGATCTAGGCCGTTTCGGACTCGGTTTGAAGACCGCATCCCTTTCACAGGCACGTTCCGTCATGCTTTCCACCGTTCAGCACGGACGTCAGAATACGCTCCGATGGGATCTGGACCACGTCGCACGAACACGCGAATGGGATCTCGAGACCTTGGATGAAGAGCAGACCAATCTTGAATTGCCTCGAAAGGTGCGGGATCTCATGCCCAGCACGCATGGCACATGCGTGCTATGGCGTAACCTGGATCGTCTGGGAAACGTCGCGGGCGATTCCCTGCAGGATATAGACCAAGCCATGCTCGAACTGTCCGGGTATCTGGGTCTCGTGTTCCACAGGTTCCTCCACCCATATCCTGAGGATGAAATCGAACGCATCTCGATAACCGTGAACGATGAGCCCGTGCCGGAACGCGATCCTTTTCTCGTGAACAACCTTGCCACGCAGCGGCAACGGATGCAGCGCATCCCCGGCACCGACGCCACGTTGTGCGGATATACGCTCCCCTATCAGAACAAACTGACCATGGAAGACAGAGGTCTTCTTGATCTGAAACAGGAAAAAGGACACACGCTGTTCGATACCCAAGGTTTCTATATCTACCGCGCGTACCGGCTAATCACCTGGGGCAGCTGGTTCCGCCTTCTCACCCGCAAGGAAGCAACGAAACTATCCCGCGTGCAAGTCGATATCCCGAACAACATGGATGACGAGTGGACGCTTGACATCAAAAAGTCGCAGGCCACACCTCCGAAGACCATACGAGACGCGATGAAACGCTACGTGGAGAAATTAGCCGCTCCCAGCCGCCGCACGCAGCAGTTCCGTGGACGCAAGACGTCGAACGATCCGGAAGCCCGCATCTGGGACGTCATCAGTGACAGGGACGGCTCTTTTCGATATGAGATCAACACGGACAATCCATATGTGAAAGGATTCATCGACAACCTTTCCAGGGAGCAGCGCCGCGATTTCAGCGGGATGATAAAAGTATTCGCAGCAGCGTTCCCGTACAACGACGTACAATCACGACTCTCAGTGGACGAGCATGGAGCGGAGAACGGTCTGACCAATGATGAGATACGCGAATGCGCCCAAGACATGTGGATGCTTGCAAACCAGTTAAAGCACATGAGCGCTTCAGCTTTTGTCGAGAAATACAAATCCAAAGAGCCGTTTTCCTTATGCCAGAACGCCGAAGAAATCCTAATGGAGGTATCACATGCGTAATAAATGGGAAAAAGTCAAGGCTAAGGTGAAGCTTGTTCTGATGGTGGATGACGATGATGACCAAGCTCCTTCCGAACAGGATATTGAGGATGCATTAAAAATACTCGTCTCTCGAAAACCTGAACTACTAGAAGATTCCGAGGGATACAACCGCACTTTCCGCGAATTACGTAACGAGTTAGTTCCGAAAATAGACGAAGGTATAACTCTCACTGACCAAAACTCGGCATGGAAACCATGGCTGTCAGATATGCAGTCATCTGATACTTGGGAAACCCCTCGATCAGATTCGTACTATCAGTACCTCGTCATGGATAAGAATTCCAGCTATTCGACTCTCGACTATACCGCCAATGAGATAGTCAAACTGTTGGCAGATCCACGTCGCGATCAACCGGCAGTTTCCAGAAAAGGTTTGATTCTAGGAGACGTGCAGTCCGGAAAGACCCGTACCTATATCGCTCTGATGAACAAGGCCGCTGACTGTGGATACCGTCTCATCATCGTATTGACCAGTGATAATGAGAATCTGAGACAGCAAACACAGGAACGTATCGATACTGATTTCATCGGCTGGCAGGATGGAATACGAGTGGGCATCGGAAAGTACCAGCAGAACATTGCGCACCCCAGCCAGCTCACTAACGAAAATGACTTCGTGGCAGCCTACGATAAGGCATTCCATAGCTTTCCACGCCCAACATGGAACAGCGCCGCCCCCTGCGTGGCGGTGATAAAGAAAAACGCGTCAATTCTCTCCAAGTTCAATAAGTGGTTCGACAGTCCCGAATTCGACAAGGATCTGCCCGTGCTCATCATTGATGATGAAAGCGACTACGCATCTGTCAATTCCGCCAAACTGGATGATTCTCCCACACGAATCAATTCGCTGATTCGCGACCTGTGTCAAATCAGTTCCCGAACTTCTTACGTTGCCGTTACGGCAACGCCTTTTGCGAATATCTTCATCGACGATGCGGATGAAAGTGATCTGTTCCCACAGGATTTCATTCACATACTTAAATCCCCCGACGCGTACATCGGAGCAAAGAAGTTGTTCGGCGACATGGATAGCGTTCCCGAAGATTCGAGTTGCGTGAGAGAGATTGATGAGGGTGAACTAGAAAGTTGGCTACCCGTATCGCACGGAAAGAACTACGACATCGTAGATCCCGAATTGGATGACCAAGTCAAGCATGCCGTCTGCACCTTCATTAATGCGTGCGCTCTCCGTCCCAACGCGGAAGACGAACAGCAATCCATGCTCATCCATATGTCACGATTCACCGATGTCCAGCGTCAGATTACCGATCGGGTCAGTGGTTATTTAAGGCAGGTTGAGAATGCCGTACGATTCCATGCTGATGGAGATCCGAGAATCGATGACCTGCAAGAGGCCTTTGAAAGCGAGTATTACACGAGCACGGACATTTCCTGGGGAATGATGTTCCTACGGATAAGGCGTCTTGTCCAATCCAGCAGACTTCGTGTCAGACTGGTCAACTCTGATTCCGATGACTGGAGCCTCAGAAACGATGTCCCGCCCGATCTAACTTCCAACGAATGCACCATATTCATCGGAGGAAACCAGCTTTCCCGAGGTATGACGCTCAGTGGTCTGATTTGCAGTGTGTTCTACCGGAGAGTGACAGCTTCCGATACTCTCCTGCAGATGGGCCGGTGGTTTGGATATCGTCCGAATTACGCGAATCTGCAACGTATCTGGTTACTGCCGGAATCCGTACTTGATTACCGCTACTCATGTTCCATCGTGGAAGAACTCAAGGAATCCGCAAGCAGGATGAAGCATCTTGGCATGACGCCCAAACAGTTCGGACTTGCCATCAGAAAGAACCCGAACAAGGGTGTACGCATCACCAATGCCAGCAAGATGCGCAACGCTGTGGAAGGGATCGGCTACCAAGAATTTGACATGGCCGGTGAAATCATCGAGTCAATCAAACTCGACGTTGATATGAAACGTCGAAATCAGAATGATGAAGCATTCATGAAGCTGCTCGGCGTCTGCAACGCACCGCAAGTCATCTCATCTGTATCACCCTTGGTTGAGACACAAGTCTTTCAGAATGTTCCCGCCAAGGCCGTCGTGGATTTCCTTTCCCAATACCGATCGGGCTATAGAGATACATTCTTCGGTCCCACTCTCATGACCTATCGCGATCAGGAAATCGAGATGAACACAAGCATGGCCGAACAGTACGCATGCACCCAGCTGTCAGAAAATCCCGATATGACTTGGAATATTGGTTTCATCAACGGTAACGGAAACGAAGTGGAAGGCGTCAATTTTCATTGGACCCAGGTCAAGCGTAAATGCACATTCAGGGACAATAGACAGTTCCAAATCAATGGCGATAAAATGCGACTTGGCTCCAAGAACGATGCGCTCAAGATTGCAGCCTGTACATATCAGCTTCCCATTGACCAGAAAAATAGTTCGGAGCGTCAATACTATCTGACCAAGTACTTCGGCGATCATCCGAGCCTTCTCTTCTATCGCATATGTGTGAAGAATTTTGATGGACATCAAGGATTGTCCCCACAAGAAGGTCCCGGCATGCTCGGGGTGAAGCTCATCGTCCCGGTTGATGAGGTGAATGTGAACAAGCATCTCGGCAAAACGGTCTATATGTATAACACCGTCGCTCAGCGACGTGAATTCGCCGAATTGAGCAGGAAAGCTGAAGAATACGGTGATGATTAAATGAGTCTTTCCATAAATGAAATAATCTCCCTCTGGCGGGATGAGGCTCGACGTCCGGGTCGTACTAATCATGAGTTGGACACGTCTCTTCGACTACCCATCGTTCTTGGATGCACGGTCGATGGACTCCCCTACATCATGCTGCTTACCGAACGACAGCCCAAGACCTTAAATCGGTTGGAGGCCATCGACGTTCGTGTCAGTATGCGAGGGAACGCCAGACCTCGCGAGAAATGGGCGCTCACGTTCACCCTCCAGGATTGGAGTCTGATCCATGCCTTCGGGGAGATCTGCTTGGCTTTTGCTAATCGGATCGCGGATGCGCCCTCCGAGGATGCGGCATTGCGGCAAATATATGCGACAGTTGATCAATGGCAGAGGCTGCTGAAGATATCCCGCAATTCCGACATGGCGAAACTGCTCCGCGGCACATTCGGGGAATTGGTCGCGGCGATGGAAATCACACGACAGACTGGAAAGACCATCGAAGAGGTATGCGTCGCATGGCAGGGCCCATACGCGGCACCGCAGGATTTTCAATTCCCGGATGAGAAAACAGCTTGGGAGGTGAAGACCATCCATAAAACGGCGGAAAGCATCACCATATCATCTCCCGAGCAACTTGATACCAGCGACAGAAGCATCAAGCTCATGGTCCTCGAGATACAGGAAACGAAGGATATGGAACATGGACTGACCCTTCCCCAGCTAGTCGACAGGCTACGCGAGAAGGCAGCAGACCCCTCCACCGTCACGGAATACGTGGATGACGGTCTGGCGAGCTTGGGACTGAACCTGTATTCGGGGCTTGTCTCCCAGACTGCATTCCGCATTGGAACAATATCCACTTACCGTGTCGAAGACGGATTTCCGAGGATCGAAACCGGGACGATACCGGCTGGCGTTTCGAATCTCACGTACCATATCAGCAGAAGCAACCTGACGCCATATCTGCAGTCGGAGAGCACATCGGCCATGGTGGAGGAATAATGGAAGAAATCGAGGAATACCGGCACGATCTGTGGAACGAGGTCCTTGAGCTGGCGCGCGACCGAGACATATACGATCAGGAGGCGTTTTTTGAGACCGCGTGCGAAATCCTGCGGGACAGCGAGGCGATCACCGCCTATCATCCTGCCTACTGCCGTTATCTTATGGGCACAAACAAAGCGCTAGCCATTGATGGATATGACCAAGACGCCTTCGAACTGGACGAGTCCATCGTGGTTATCGTCTGTGATGACAAACTGACCATGAACGACCAAAACGCGCCGCAGACCATACAAGCTGCGGAGTGCAAAAAATACTTCAATGCAATGCAACGGTTCTTTGTTGCCGCATGGAACGGCAGCTATCAAGCGCAAGCCGAGGAGAGTAGCGAAACCTACGAATTCGCTCAATTCATCAAACAAAATCGCGCCGGCATTCGTCGTGCACGATTCTACTTCATTACCGATCGCGAGTACACCGGCCGTAGTGACCCAGAGGCTATCCAAATTGACCAGTACAAAAAGGAAAAGGAACGACAGCATATTAGCTGGGAATACCACACTTGGGACATCCGAAGGCTTATGGAAGCTTCGCACGCCACCGGATTGGCCGAGCACATGTCGATCGAACTGCCCGGCGGCATCGCCACGGTCAAAGCTCCTGACGATATGGAAGATATGGACACCTATCTTCTGTTCGTCACTGGAGACGTTCTTTCCGGATGGTACAAGAAGTATGGCTCGAAACTGATGGAAGCCAACGTGCGGTCGTTCCTGTCAATGCGTGGCAAAGTCAACAAAGGAATCCGTACCACCATCTGCAATCAGCCTGATAGATTCGTGGCCTACAACAACGGTCTCACTGCCACTGCCACGCATGTGGAAACAGACGGACAGGGACGGATCATCAGGCTTGATGACCTCCAGATTGTCAATGGAGGGCAAACCACCGCATCCATCTTCTACACAGGGCAAAAGGACAAAACCGATCTGAGCAGGGTCATCGTCCCTGTCAAACTCGTCGTCGTTCATGAGGATATGGCGCGAGAACTCGTTCCCTATATCTCCCGGTACACGAATTCCCAGAACAAGGTCGCGGAGGCCGACTTCTCTTCCAACAGCGAGTATCAGATAAAGCTTGAGCAGTTGTCCAAGCAGGCATTGACCCCGCCTCTGCCGGGCACGATCCAGACACATTGGTATTACGAACGTGCCCGTGGCCAATACGACAGCGAGAAGAACCGTCGGGATGCCGCTTCACGTAAGGCCTTTGAGAAGGCCAACCCAAGCAAACAACGCATTAAAATGGTTGACGCCCCCAAATATCTTGTTTGCTGGGACGGGCAACCTCAAGTCGCCAGTCTTGGAGCCCAGAAGTGCTTCGCTAAATTCGTCAACCAGCAGTCGGCGAACAAGAGCGCGGCGGATGAGTTGAACGTCGATTTTTACAAGCAACTCGTTTGCAAGCGAATCATCTTTGATACCGTCTACAAACACATCAAGAAGGCCGAATGGTTCTTGGGAGCATACCAGGCGAACGTTGCCGAGTATGCCGTCGCCAAGTATTCCTTGGATCTGCGGCGTGCCGGTCTGTCCTGTGATTTCGACGCCATCTGGCGAAGGCAGTCCATCGACGCGCATATGCTCGGGTGCCTTCTGAAAGCGGGAGAACAGGCTTCCGAGGTGCTTAACGATCCACGTCGTCCCGTGCAGAACGTGAGCGAATGGGCGAAAAAGGATCAATGCTGGAACAATCTAAAAGGGAAGATGACCTGTCTCGATGCCGCTGACGTCGAAATCGTCATGGAAAAACCCAAACATGCCGCCACCAAACGAGTAGTGAAAGAGGATGAAGTATCGGCCGCTCCGGAACCGCGACACAAGGCATCCAACGAAGCCGTGGAAGAACTACCCACCGACAATGTTCTAGTATCCGACTGGCATGCGTTGACTCCCAAATCTCTTGAGAGACTCATCGCTTTCGCGACTCCCAAACACTATTTGAGTCCAAAGTCAAAGAGCTCCTTGGAGACGCTCATTTCCGGCGATGACCTTCCCATTAATGAGAACGCTTTGAACAATCTGCTCAAACGATGCTTGGATGCAGGCTTCCCGCTACGCGAACTGCAGGCAAAACCGCAGGTTCCGTTAAGGCCAGGAATAGATATCACTTCTGAAGACGCCAGCGTCGATGATAGACGTGATTTTCTCATGTCCATTCCAGAGCAGAACTGGCAGACCATAATTCAATGGGGGCAGAAACGCTACATGATCAACCAAGAAATGATGGCGGCGTTGGCGAGACTTTCCGAAGGACTTCAGCTGACCGACCGGCAGACCGTTCTGCTATGGCGTTTGGGCAATGACATGGTAAAGCGCGGTTTCCCCGCCTCCCTGTTCAAGCCCCGGGATCAACGGTAATATCCGACAGATGGCTCATCTATCCAATCGGCAACGACCTGCGCCATTTGCTGCGCCAGCAACGGTGGCACAGCGTTGCCGACCTGCCTGTATTGGTCAGTGCGGTTGCCCATGAAGAAGTAGTCATCCGGGAATGTCTGCAAACGCGCAGCCTCACGCACGGTCAGACTACGGCACTGAGACGGATCGGGGTGGATGAAGTAATGCCCGTCCTTGCTGATGTGAGACGTGACCGTGGTTGACGGCTGATCAGACAACTGTACATGGAACCGGTCCGCGAATACTACCTCTTTGCCCTCGACCGCGCCTTCGGCGTTCTTGTGGTTCGGCAACAGATACTTCGGGAAATCGTACAGCTTCGCACAAGTCTTATGTTCCTGCGCGTAAGCCGCGCAGAACAAATATCTATCCAGATCGGAATCCATGTGGTTGCGTGCAACATGCTCGGGCAACACACCGCTGCCTGCAAGATGGCCTCGATACCAGTCGGATAATGGATTCCGATCTTCAGCACCGATGCCATCGGCATGCTGTGCGGAAGGCAGATGCTTGCCCTCCATCACGGGTTCCAAGCTCGGCCCCAATGCGGAACCCTCCGGAGTGAGCATGAGTTTTTCCGCAGCCTTGCGGACGTATTCCTTCCAGTCAAGCTTGTCATGAACTCTGGAGGAGAATCCAGAACGGATGCGCGGCATCTCCCCTAATACTTGGTCGACCGTAATAACTGGGCGTGGAGTCATCACTCCGGGAGCGCCCTGGCCGCACCCGCTCCTGGTACCGAACAGGATGACCCTATGACGGGCCTGGGGGACGCCGAATTCGTCGGCGCGAACAATGAAATCATGAGGCCGCTCTGGATCTTTCACGACCATAGAATGCAGCTCGTATCCCAACGCCTCCATATCAGCACGGATATGTCCGAACACGCCTTCGCCGTAATTGCGCGCGGACAGCAGTCCTTTCACGTTCTCCATGACAAACGCCGTAGGCCTGAGCACTTCGATGAACCGCAGATAGCACTTGTAGAGCGTCTGCTTGACGTCCTTTTCGAGCCTGTCCTTATCATGGGTACGACGAGCGCGCCCGACGAGCGAATACGCTTGGCATGGCGGACCACCGATCAGCACGAGAGGACCGTCATACCCTTGCAAACGTTTCTTTGCCATCTCGACGAACTCATCATCACCCTCTTTGAGGGTTCCTTGGATTGCCTCGGCTTCGGCTGCAGCCCACTCTTCTGGATGAGAATCCTTCAATCTTTCGAGATTCTCACTGGAAGGAGTTCCGAGATAGTCGATGTAATCTTGGGGCAGCCGTCCATCCGCATCCATAAGACGGCGAGCGAACGCGCGCAACCTCAATGTGGCATGCGCAGTACGCTCCATCTCTATAGACATGATGGAGCGGAACACCGGCTCACCGTTTTCATCACGCAGGGAAGAGAATCCTTCGCTCATACCGCCTGGTCCCGCAAACAGGTCTATGACCGGTATTGGATCCATGGGCATAGTGAAAACTCCTTGAATTGAATGTCAACGGCTGCTCAAACCCAGGATACCAGGTAAATCGAAGTAAACTCGCGAGCATCGCAGGATACATACAAAAAGTCGCCCATACCGTATTTGGCGTACGTCACCACAACGCACACGATTTTCTACCCCGTATGGGGCGCACAATAGCGGATACACCATTCGAAAAAGAACAGAGGGATGTCATGGGCGACAGTAACATCCCTGAAGACTGCGGCTAAAACACAGCTCTACATAGGCGCGCTACCTCGCGCCGAACAGCCGCTTAATCCTCGCAAACAGACCACCTTTCGAGGTCTTTTTCTTTTCAACCTCCTCATTGAGAGATTTGAATCTTTCCTGAGTGACACCTGGCTTGGGCGCTTCTTCCACGTCCCAAGGATCCTCAGCTTCCCATGAATCCATGGCCGCCCAAGGATCGCTTGCAGGCTTCGAAACAGGCATCGCCGTCTCACCCTTGATGAAGGCAAGCACCTGCGGCAGGTCCTGAGGCTGCACCAACACCTCACGGGCCTTGCACCCTTCGGAAGGCCCCACAACGCCACGCGACTCCAGCAAATCCATAAGACGACCAGCCTTGGCGAATCCGACACACAGCTTGCGCTGCAGCATGGATGTCGAACCGAACTGCGAGGTGACGATCAGTTCCGCCGACTGCAGAAGCAAGTCCATATCATCGCCAATGTCTTCCAGCTCAACATCGTCCGGAACGGTACCCCAGCGGATATCGAAATCATCCATATTGCCGTCGATGTTTTTATCCGGTGTAATATCCTTCTTGTTAGATACTCGGCGTGTAGCATGTCGAGTCTGAACAGTCTTCGCCCTCCGACCATCATCCGTTTTTCTTTTTCCGTTGAGGAAATCAAGCACTTCTTTGGAAGTAACCAAGAAGTTATCGTTTATGTGATGAGCAAGATACAGTCCGTGAATACCCGTCAGTCGCAATAGAGCCGTGTACAACTGGCCGAAATCCCAGCAATCCGAATAGATAATCGCCCTATCGAATGTTTGCCCCTGCGACTTATGAATGGTAATTGCCCAAGCCAATTTAAGAGGTATCTGTTCGAATGTTCCCACAACCTCTTTTTCAATGCGTCCATTAATGAGAACAGGCTTCGTGATTTTCCACTCAAAGCTCTGCACAAAAGTAGCCTCTATTCCATCAAACCGAACTAGGGCACCTGGACCGTCACAGTTTATGACCGTTCCCAATGCGCCGTTCATGAATGTATCTTCGGAGTTGTTGACAAGAGCCATGACTCGCGCGCCAGGTTTCAGCGAAAGCTCCTCATCAGTCGGCATATCCGACTTAAGAACCTCACCGGTCACATGCGCCACGAATGTCATTTCCTCATCTTTTAAAGCATTGAGCCTCTGCATGTTTTCATCCCGCGCCTGCGCATTGGTACTGCAAAGAATGATGGAGTCAGGCAGCGGATTGACGAGAGCATGCTGCTCTATCCAACGCGCACCATTCTTGTCGCCGAATCTGCAAGCATTAAGAGCCGCAACAAAGTGCGCATCCCTTTGCCTGATCGCCTCGCAGAGTTCCACTTCCTCGAAGTTCCAGAACGCCCATTCGCTGCTTTGAAACGCAAACGCCTCTCCAACGTCGTAGCCATATTTTTCTTCCAAAAACCGCCTCTCTTCATTAGTGATGACGGGCGGAAGCTGGCAAAAATCACCAACGACCAATAATTGGCAAAGACCCTTGCCCTTCTGTTTACGTATTTTGCCGGCAATCTTCAACACTGCGGAAAGATAATCGAATAAATCCATACGGCACATGGACACTTCATCAAGAATCAACAGATCACAGTCCGGAAGCGGAGAATCCGTAGGCACAAAAGGATGCGGGTCTTTCTCCAAGGTCCGTCCCGGACGAATGCAAAGGACGCGGTGCACCGTCGAACCACCCACGTTAAGCGCGGCTATACCTGTCGGAGCACATGTAATGACGTTCAAACCCGACGTTTGAGCCCATTCAATAATCCGCTCGACAATATAGGATTTGCCTGTACCAGCGAGACCCGTAAGATAAACGTTCTTGCCTTCTTTGACTAGATCAAAAGCTTTTTTCTGACCATCAGTCAAACCATGGAAATCTCTGCCAACGCTCCTTGCCGTGGACCAAATCCGCTTATATTCTTCTTGCTTCTCGGAAAGTGTTTCAAGCGCATCCGCATTGGTCTTCTCAAGCGCATCCAGAAAGGCCTTCTCCGAAACAATCTCGATGGTGGGATTATCCGCAAGTTTTAATTCCATGGCATGCTCTTGACCTTCGTTCCATAACTGCCGAAAGCCCAAGCTGAGTTACCTCTATCGCCAACGATCACATAATTGATCCTTTTTGAAGGTCCGGTCTTCGTAACACTGCCGCCAGCCTCCTCAATCATTTCAGCGGCGGTCGATTTACCGCCATACATTTCAAAATCTCCAGAAAGCACAAATCTTTTACCACTAAAAACCGGAGTCATGCAGTTCGATACCGGGTTTTTGAGCATCCTGGCGGCCCACAGGAATCTTGCCCCTTTCTCTTCGCCAACAACAGCATCATCGAAATCCCACCAAGGAGCTTTGCAATCTGATTTACTAGAGTGTCTCCCAAGTAAGCGTACTGCTCCTCATAAAGTTTAAGCAACTGTTTAGCATCCGCCACCGCAAAGCGAGGATTATCACCAGCGTCGGAGATGAGCTTAATGAATTCTCCCACTTGAGCGGTCTTCTCACTTACCTGCCCGTATTCGTAAGATATCGCATATCACCTCGCCAAGCATCAACCATGCAACAGAAGCTGAAAAGCCACCCTCCTATGGACGACCTCCCCATCATCCTACCAGTTTCACACTAGCGAACACATCCCCAGAAAACCGACATCCGCGAACGCGTGCTGCGCGTCGGCGGGTGGTTTTACATGTTGGGCCTGCGAATTCTGGTAAGACTCATGATGCGTTGCAGACGTTGGAGCGTGCTCATTCTGATGTGCATTGCGCTCCGTTGCGGTGGTTGATGAGGCGCAGATGTTGGCGGTGCGTTGGCTGAGGAGCGTGAACGTTTGGAGTTGAAGGCGATTGAAATGCTGAAGGGACCGAAGCGTCTTGTGCAGCCGGAGCCGGTGGATCATGCTTGGTGGGATGATGGTTCCGGCGTATACAGCATCGGCTGAGGGAGCCGGTAGGCTGGGTGTGTAAATCCAGCAGAGAGGAACGTGCCATGGTGACGCGTCGTAATGATGAGCAGACAGTTGCGGGAAGGCATCGCATGATGAGGCGTGCCGACCGTGAGGTGGCCGATCCGCAGCAGGTCGAGGCGATTGTCGCAACATGCAAGATCGTGAGTCTTGCGTACACCGATGCGGAGGGCATCACCATCGTGCCGTTGAATTTCGGATATACGTTCGACACGGAATCCAATCATCTCACCTTGTATTTCCATGGTTCTGCGACCGGGCGCAAGATGGACGCGGTCAAGGCCGCGGGCAACGCGCTTCCTGTAGCATTCGAAATGGCGACTGACTGCGAGGTGGTCGAGGGGCGCACGCTGTGCAATTGGGGCGAAGCGTTCAAGTCGATCGTCGGCAATGGTACCGCGTCCATCATCGACGATCTTGACGAGGCGCGCCAGGGGCTCGCACTGCTGATGAGGCAGCAGGCCGGTATGGAGCATGTGGAGTTCACCGACCAGCAGGTATGCGCCGTCACCGTATGGAAGGTGGAAGCGGACTACTTCACCGCCAAAGTGCGTGAAAAGCCCCAGCTGCATACGCACTGACCTCATACCGCACCTGACGCAATGATGCGCTGCTTCCAAGCCCGAGGATGGGAATTGGGAATAGCGCATCAGATGTAAAACGCTAGACCGAAGTCCGGCTGCGGCCAAGTTGCAAGT
>ERZ772885.1494-NODE-1494-length-14078-cov-3.756971_pt1 | contig 14078 bp, 9 predicted proteins | sample MGYA00580580_ERZ772885 | MGnify/ENA primary metagenome ERZ772885 (study PRJEB29015, sample SAMEA2737673) | human gut metagenome | biome: human gut; feature: human-associated habitat; material: faeces | place: China | collected 2012 ...
CTGTCCGGCGGTGTCAGCATTACCTATCAGGCCGTAAAGGACAACCCGACAGACGAAGAAATGTCAGATACCCGCTACAAGCTGGAACAGCGTGCGCAGCAGTACAGCGAAGAGGCACAGGTATATCTGCAGGGCGACAACCGTATCACCATTGAAATCCCGGGTGCAACCGATGCAACCACCATTCTGGAAGAGATGGGTAAACCGGGAAGCCTGTATTTCATCAAACAGACCAACGATGACGGAACAGAAAACTACACCTACGACAGCTCGACCGGCGAGTACGTTCTGAACGGAAAAACTATCGAAGAGCTCGAGGAGGACGGCTCCGTCGTTCTGACCGGTAAAGATGTGGAGAGCGCAGAAGCCATGCATCAGCAGAACTCCACCACAAAAGCAACCGAGAGCGTCGTTCAGCTGAAAATGACCGACGAAGGAAAACAGAAATTTGCAGACGCAACCCAGGAAGCCTACAGCGCAGGAAAGAGCATCGGTATCTACTATGATGAGAAATTCGTCAGTGTACCGAGTGTAAACGCTGTGATTTCCGATGGTACTGCAGTCATCTCCGGCGGAAACATGGACTGGGATGAAGCAACCAGCCTGGCATCCACCCTCCGTATCGGTTCCCTTTCCCTGAAACTTGAGGAGATCAACTCCAGCGTCGTTGGAGCACAGCTTGGATCTGCAGCTGTTTCCACCAGCGTGAAAGCAGGAGCGATCGGCATTATCCTGATTATCATTTTCCTTGCAGTTGTATACCGCCTGCCTGGTATTGCAGCCGGATGGGCACTGCTCATTTACGTTGAGCTGAACCTGATTTCTTTAAATGCATTTGACCTGACCCTGACTCTGCCTGGTATCGCCGGTGTTATCCTGTCGATCGGTATGGCAGTCGATGCGAACGTTATCATCTACGCCCGTATCGAGGAGGAGATCGGTGCCGGAAAGACAGTTCATGCAGCAATCCGCGACGGATTCAAGAAGGCAGCTTCCGCCATCCTGGACGGAAACGTAACGACTCTGATTGCAGCAGCCGTTCTGTATGCACTCGCAAGCGGAAGTGTCCGCGGATTCGCCATGACACTTGCTCTTGGTATTGTTCTTTCCATGTTCAGCGCCATGGTTGTTTCCAGACTGCTGGTCAACAGCCTGTACGGTATGGGACTGAAGGATGCGAAATACTACGGAACCAAGAAAGAGCGCAAGGGATTTCCATTTGTGGAAAAGAGAAAGATCTTCTTCACGATCTCCTGCATTCTGCTGCTTGCCGTTCCGGCCAGCATGATTTTCATGCATCAGACAAAGGGAAGCGCACTGAACTTCGGCCTTGACTTCAAGGGCGGTACTTCCATCAACGTTCCGTTCAACGAGGATTACTCCATCGAAGAGCTGGACAAAGAGGTAGAGCCGGTTGTGGAAGGCGTGACAAAAGATTCCAATATTCAGATGACAAAGGTTGTCGGAGGCAACAATGTCATCATCAAAACACGTTCTCTGACTCTGGAAGAGCGTGAGCAGGTTTACCAGGCAATGGCAGACAATTTCGGTGTCGATACTTCTGAAATCACTTTCGACAACATTTCTTCTACTGTAAGTAAAGAAATGAGCCAGAATGCGATGAAAGCAGTTATCATCGCTGTAGTCTGCATGCTGCTGTACATCTGGATCCGTTTCCGCGACATCCGTTTCGCATCGAGTGCCATCCTTGCACTGATGCACGATATCGCCATTGTATTCGGATTCTATGTGGTATCCCGTATTTCGGTCGGCAGCACCTTTATCGCGTGTATGCTGACGATCCTCGGCTATTCCATCAACAGTACGATCGTCATCTTCGACCGTATCCGTGAGAATCTGCCGGAGTTAAAGAGAGAGCCGATCGAGTCCCTGGTTGACCGCTGCATCACGGACACCCTGACCCGAAGCATTTACAGTTCCCTCACCACCTTTATCACCATCTTTGTTCTGTTCGTGATGGGAGTTTCTTCCATCCGCGACTTTGCAGCACCTCTGATGGTTGGTATCGTATGCGGAGCTTACACTTCTGTCTGCATCACAGGTGCCCTGTGGTATGTGATGAAGCACGTTGGAAAAAACAAATATGTGCCGTCCAAAGCAGTACAGAATAAGACAAAAAATAAATAAAAGCAGCAAAAACCATAAAAAGAGAAACGCCGGACCGGAAAAGTCCGGCGTTTCCTGCTAACAGGAAAGAGGAGAACATATGAAGAAAGAACGCTGGGTAGTTTCGGCAAAACGCGCCGATTTCCAGGCAATTGCGGACCGGTTCGGCATCGATCCCGTCATCGCCCGCCTGATCCGGAACCGGGATGTGACCGGGGAGAAAGAGATCGAAGAGTATCTCTTCGGTGATCTGGAGCAGCTCCACGATCCGCTGCTGATGAAGGATATGGAGCGCGCGGCAGATCTGATCGCAGAAAAAATCCGGGAGAAAAAGCCGATCCGCATCATCGGGGACTACGACATCGACGGTGTTACGGCAACGTATATTCTGCTGACCGGCTTAAAAGATCTCGGTGCCGATGTGGATGTGCGTATCCCGGACCGGATTGCAGACGGATACGGCTTAAATGAGCATCTTGTGCAGTTTGCCGCGGATGAGGGGCGGGACACGATCGTCACCTGTGACAACGGCATCGCGGCGGGCAGTCAGATCCGTCTGGCAAAAGAGCTTGGCATGACGGTTGTTGTGACGGACCACCACGAGGTTCCGTTTGAGGAGGATGAAAACGGAGAACGCCGCTACATCCTGCCGCCGGCGGACGCGGTTGTCAATCCGAAACAGAAAGACTGTTCCTATCCGTTTCCGGGCCTCTGCGGTGCGGCCGTCGCATGGAAACTGATCCAGACGATGGAGGCAAAAGCAGGTATTCCAAAGGAGCACAGCTTCCGCTTTCTGGAATTTGTCGCCATTGCGACGATCGGTGATGTGATGGATCTGCAGGGAGAAAACCGGATTTTTGTAAAAGCCGGCCTTCGGGCGCTCCATAAAACGCAGAACCTCGGCCTGCAGGAGCTGATCCGTGTGCAGGGCATCGAGGCGGAAAACGTGACACCGTATCACATCGGCTTCGTTCTCGGCCCGTGCATCAACGCATCGGGACGGCTTGACACGGCGGAGCATTCGTTAAAACTGCTCTGCGCAAAGACACGTGAGGAGGCTGCAAAGCTTGCCGGGGACTTGAAAGACCTGAATGAAAGCCGCAAAGAGCTGACGCACCAGGGTGAGGCGAAAGCAATCGAGCTCGTGGAAACCTCCCCGCTGCAGAACGACAAAGTCCTCGTCGTCTATCTGCCGGACTGCCACGAAAGTCTTGCCGGAATCATCGCAGGTCGCCTGCGGGAGCACTTCCACAAACCATCCTTCGTACTCACCAGAAGTGAGGAGGGCGTCAAGGGCTCCGGCCGCTCGATCGAAGCGTATTCGATGTATGAGGAGCTCTGCAAATGCAAAGAACTGATGACGAAATTCGGCGGCCACCCGATGGCTGCGGGCCTTTCCCTCGCAGGAGAGGAGATGATCGAACCGTTCCGCCGGGCACTGAACGATAATTCCATGCTGACGGAAGAGGATTTCGTCGAAAAAGTTGTGATCGATGTGCCGATGCCGATCACCTACATCACCAAAAATCTGATCCGCCAGTTAAGTCTCTTGGAGCCGTTCGGAAAAGGCAACACGAAACCGCTGTTCGCACAGAAAGGACTGACTGTATTAAATTACCGCATTTTTGGAAAGAATAGAAACGTGGTGAAAGTACAGCTTGCCGATGCGGGCGGATACCAGATGGATGGTGTCTATTTCGGCGAGGGAGAAGCGTTCGCCGCATACGTGGATGCACATCCAACCCTCTCGGTAGCGTACTATCCGTCGATCGATACGTGGAACGGACGCGACAAATTACAGATCAATATCCAGAGTTATTTTTAAAGATGCAGAAAAGCCGCAAATACCTGATTTTTCTGCCCTGTTTTCTATCGGAAACAAAATTGACGCAGAAGAATATTGATGCTATACTGTAAGGTGAATTGTCAAACCTTGACGAAACGGAGGAATATTTTATGAAAAAAGTAGAGGATTACGTAAGAAGTATTCCGGATTTCCCGGAACCGGGTATTATTTTCAGAGATGTAACGAGTATCCTGCAGGACGCAGACGGACTGCAGCTTGCCATAGATGAGATGCAGCATTTTGTAGAAGAAGTAGACTGTGATGTAATCTGCGGAACCGAGTCCCGCGGCTTCATTTTCGGTATGCCGATTGCTTACAATCTGCACAAACCGTTCGTGCCGATCCGTAAAAAAGGAAAACTTCCTCTGGAGACCGTCGAGGAGAGCTATGACCTGGAGTACGGCAGCGCAACGATCGAGATGCACAAAGACTCCATCAAACCGGGCCAGAAGGTAGTCATCATCGACGACCTGATTGCAACCGGCGGTACCGTGGAGGCTTGTGCAAAAATGATCGAGCGCCTCGGCGGCGAAGTAACCAGAATCGTGTTCCTGATGGAGCTTGCCGGCTTAAAAGGACGCGAAAAACTGGCAAAATATGATGTAAAATCTGTCATCCGTTACGATGGCAAATAACGTATCCAACGAAACGCAGGGGTTAATCATGAGAGCGGAGGATACATATGGAAGAAGAGAAAAGAATCAGTGAAGAAGAATTAAAGAAGGATGTGGCGGCGGCAGAAGCCAGAATCCGCAAGACGGACGATTTTACAAGTCCGGAGGAATTATACGGGGAATTGATCGCTTCTGTGAAAAAATATCATCCATCGGACGATATTTCCCTGATCGAAAAAGCATACCGCGTGGCAGCGGATGCACATAAGGACCAGAAAAGAAAGAGCGGGGAACCGTACATCATCCATCCGCTCTGTGTGGCAATTATCCTGGCAGATCTGGAGCTCGACAAGGAGTCGATCGCGGCAGGCCTTCTGCACGACGTTGTCGAAGATACCGTCATGACCGAAGAAGAGCTGACCGAGGAGTTCGGCCCGGAGGTGTCCCTGATTGTAAGCGGTGTCACGAAGCTGGCACAGCTGAAATATTCTGCGGATAAGGTCGAGGAGCAGGCAGAAAACCTGAGAAAGATGTTCCTTGCGATGGCAAAGGATATCCGTGTTATTCTGGTAAAACTGGCGGACCGTCTGCACAACATGCGGACCGCACAGTACTGGTCGCCGGAGACGCAGAAGAAAAAAGCGCGTGAGACGATGGATATTTATGCCCCGATCGCACAGCGCCTCGGTATTTCCAAGATCAAGGTCGAACTCGATGACCTTTCTCTGAAATATCTGGAGCCGGATGCGTACTATGAACTGGTGCAGAAGGTCAGCATGAAGCGGGAGCAGCGGCAGGAGTTTGTCGATGCGATCGTAAAAGAGGTGACCCGTCATATCCACCAGGCCGGCATTGAGGCAGATGTCAACGGACGAATCAAGCACTTTTTCAGCATCTACAAAAAGATGGTCAACCAGCACAAGACGCTGGATCAGATCTATGACCTCTTTGCGGTCCGCATCATCGTGGAATCCGTCAAAGACTGCTATGCAGCGCTCGGTGTCATCCATGAAATGTACACGCCGATCCCGGGCCGTTTCAAAGATTACATTGCGATGCCGAAGCCAAACCGTTACCAGTCCCTGCATACAACCCTGATCGGACCGAACGGACAGCCGTTTGAGATTCAGATCCGTACTTATGAGATGCACCGGATTGCAGAATACGGTATCGCTGCACACTGGAAATACAAAGAGGCCTCCGACGGCAAGAAACCGGGACCGGAGCAGGAAGAGGAAAAACTGACCTGGCTGCGCCAGATTCTGGAGTGGCAGCAGGACATGGCAGACAACCATGAGTTCATGAACCTCTTAAAGAGCGATCTCGACCTGTTTGCCGACAATGTTTACTGTTTCAGCCCGGCGGGCGATGTCAAAACGCTTCCGGTCGGCTCCTGTGCCATCGACTTTGCTTACTCCGTCCACAGTGCGGTCGGCAACAAGATGGTCGGAGCGAGGGTCAACGGAAAACTCGTGCCGATCGAGACGGAACTTCACAACGGAGACCGCGTCGAGATCATCACCTCGCAGAACTCCAAGGGACCGAGCCGCGACTGGCTGAAAATTGCGAAGAGTTCCCAGGCAAAGAGCCGCATCAACCAGTGGTTCCGCCAGCAGAACAAGACGGACAACATCGTCAAAGGCAAGGAAATGCTCACCAGCTATGCAAAGCTGAAGGGCAAAAACCTTGGAATCTATACGAAACCGATGTACGAAGAGGCTGTCATGAGAAAGTACGGCTTCCGCGACTGGGATTCCGTTCTTGCGGCCATCGGCCACGGCGGCTTAAAAGAGGGCCAGGTCCTCAACAAGCTGATTGAGACGTACGAAAAGCAGCATAAAAAAGAGATCACCGACGAGCAGGTGCTCGAAGCGGCATCCGGAGAGAAGGTTCTGCCGGTTGGAAAGAGCAAGGGCGGCATCGTCGTGCGCGGTATCCACGATGTGGCAGTTCGCTTCTCAAAATGCTGCAATCCGATCCCGGGCGATGAGATCGTGGGCTTTGTCACAAGAGGACGCGGCGTGACCATTCACCGCACCGACTGTGTCAATGTCCTGAATCTGCCGGAATCTGAGCGGGTGCGCCTCATTGATGCTGAATGGCAGGCAGAGGACAACGGCGGCTCTCTCTATACCGTGGAGATCAGCGTTTACGCAAACAACCGTACCGGTCTTCTGGTGGATATCTCCAAGATCTTTACCGAGCGGAAGATCGACCTTGCGGCGATGAACGTGAGAACGAGCAAGCAGGGAACGGCTTCCATCGATGTGACGTTCGACGTGCACAACAACGAAGAGCTGAACAGCATCATCGAGAAGGTGCGCCAGGTGGAGAGCGTGATTGATATTCAGAGATCGAGAGGATAAAAAGGAGAAAAGCGTATGATAAAGGTAAATTACCGGGCACTTGGAATGCTCTCGACAAACTGCTACGTTGTGGAAAATCCGGACAGCCAGAAGGTGCTGATCGTGGACCCGGGCGATTCGCCGCTGGAGATTGAACGCCAGATCGACGAGATCGACGGCGACCCGGAGGCCATTCTGCTGACCCATGGCCATTTCGACCATATGCTGGCAGCGGATGCGTTGCGGAAAAAGTACCATATCCCGGTCTATGTCCATGAAAAAGAGCAGCACCTGCTGGGGGATCCAAAGGAAAATCTTTCCGGGCTCTGGAGCAAACCGTACACGATGCAGGCGGACAAAACCGTAAAAGAGGGCGATGTGCTGCATCTCGCAGATTTTGAAATCCACGTTCTTGCGACACCGGGGCACACGGCAGGCGGTGTCTGCTACTATATTCCGGCAGCGAAAACACTTTTTTCCGGTGATACGCTGTTCTGCGAGTCCTACGGAAGATACGACTTCCCGACATCCTCCGGCAGAGAGCTGACCGCGTCGGTCAAGCGCCTGTTAAAAGAGCTTCCCGGGGATGTGACCGTGTATCCGGGCCACAACGATGAAACTACGATTGAACATGAAAAGAGGTACAATCCCCTTGCTTAATATCAGCCTTTGTTTTAACAGAAAAGATTTTGAATACGATGTGTATTCCCTGATCAAGGCATTCTATCCCGGCTGCGAGATCACCTCGTGGTACGAAGAGGATGGAGCGCCGGACGGGGAATTTGCATATTATGATAAGATCCTGTACGCGGCAGACCAGATCTGCTTTTCCATAGAAAATGAGAAGCACGAAGAGCTTTCTGCCGCGTGTGAGGCGGTGGAATATGAAAAAGACCGCCACGAAACGAAAAATGTCCTGAAACGGATGGTCTATCGCACGCTCTCGAAAGTGAGCGGAAAAGAACTTCCGTGGGGCGATCTCACCGGCATCCGTCCGACGAAAATTCCGATGAAGATGCTGGAAGAGGGCAAAACAAATGTAGAGATTGCGAAATACATGCGCGAGACCTACTACACCAGCCCGGAAAAGACGGCACTTGCAATCACGATTGCCAACCGGGAAAAGGATATTTTAAAGACGATCGACTACGAGCACGGCTACAGCCTGTACATCGGCATTCCATTCTGTCCGAGCATCTGTCTGTACTGTTCCTTCGGTTCCCATGTGTTAAGCCGCTGGGCCCATATGGTAGATCCGTATCTGGATGCGCTGATCAAAGAGCTGACCTTCATCAGCGAGCGTATGAAAGACTATACACTTGATACGATCTACATCGGAGGCGGAACGCCGACGACGCTGAATGCAGCACAGATGGAACGTCTGCTTTCGAAGGTGACAGAGCTCTTCCCGATGGATCAGGTGCAGGAGTTTACCGTGGAGGCAGGACGGCCGGATACGATCCATGAGGAGGTCTTAAAGGCCATCCGCAAATTCCCGGTGACTCGTATTTCGATTAACCCGCAGACGATGAACCAGGAGACACTGGATCTGATCGGACGCCATCATACGGTGGAGGAGATTGAAGAGAAGTTCCGCATGGCGCGTGACCTTGGTTTCGACAACATCAACATGGATCTGATCGTTGGTCTGCCGGGCGAGGACAGGGAAAAAGTGGCGCATACCCTGGAAAAAGTGGAGGCGCTGAACCCGGATTCCCTGACGGTCCATTCCCTTGCATTGAAGCGTGCGACGAGACTCAATTTGTTCAAAGACAAATATCAGGAAATCTCGTTTGAAAATTCCGCTGAGATCATGAAAATGACGATGGACAGCGCACATCGCATGGAGATGGGGCCGTATTACATGTACCGCCAGAAAAATATGGCGGGAAACTTTGAGAATGTAGGTTATTCCCGGGAAGGAAAGGCCGGTATTTACAACATTCTCATTATGGAAGAAAAACAGTCCATTCTGGCTGCAGGAGCCGGAGCATCCACGAAATTCGTGTTTGACCACGGAGAGCGCATTGAGCGGGTGGAAAATGTGAAGGATCTGAAAAATTATGTGGAGCGTATCGATGAGATGATCGAGAGAAAGCGTATCGGAATGGAGAAGTATCTGCCAAAATGAAAAAAAAATCCAGTCAGCAGCTTCACATGCTGCGATATACCCTGACCGAACAGCTCATCCACGGCATGGAAGTGAGTAATCTGGCTTACGATCTTGCGCGGGAACTGGGGTATGAAAAAGAAATTTGCTATGAGCTTGCAAAAGCGGGCGTTCTCCACGACATCGGAAAGGTTGTCCTGGAGAATTACGTAGAAGAACAGGATACGCTCGTTGTCGAGGAGATGCGCTTTGTGCGGACCCATCCCACACTGGGATATGAGCTGCTGCAGGGACGCGGATACTCCGATTTTGTGCTGGAGAGCATTCTGTACCACCATGAAAATTATGACGGAACAGGATATCCTGCGAATCTGGCAGGAGAAAAGATTCCGTTTGGGGCGCGTATTTTGCGTATCTGCGATGTGTACTGCGCACTGACCTCCGACCGCCCGTACCGGAGCGCGTTTACGCAGGAACAGGCGATGGAGCTTATGGCAGAAGAAGTCAAAAATTTCGATCTGAAAATGTTCCTGGCATTTCAGAGAGTGATCCACAGCGGCAGCCGGAAAGCGATCGAGCTTTCTGATGTCGATGAATTGATCCAGGAAATCATAAAGGAGAAAACAGAAAATGGCATTAAAGAAGAAACCGGTTACCGGAATGAAAGATATTTTACCGAAAGAAATGGCAATCCGTGACTACGTGATCCGTCTGATCAAGGAAACTTACGGAACCTTCGGCTTTACCTCCATGGAGACCCCATGCGTGGAGCACATCGAAAACCTGAACAGCAAACAGGGCGGCGAGAATGAGAAACTGATTTTCAAGATCTTAAAAAGAGGAGAGAAGCTGAAACTCGAGACCGCTGAGAAAGAAAACGATCTCGTAGACAGCGGCCTGCGTTATGACCTGACCGTTCCGCTCTGCCGTTACTATTCCAACAACGCAAACGAGCTTCCGTCCCCGTTCAAAGCACTTCAGATGGGAAATGTATGGCGTGCAGACCGTCCGCAGAGAGGAAGATACCGCCAGTTCATGCAGTGCGATATCGATATTTTAGGTGAGCCGGGTAATCTTGCAGAGATCGAACTGATCCTTGCAACGACAGCTATGCTTGGCAAATTAAGCTTCCAGAACTTTACGATCCGTATCAATGACCGCCGTATCTTAAAAGCAATGGCAGCCTACAGCGGATTCCCGGAGGAGTCCTATGACACCGTATTTATTATCCTCGATAAGATGGATAAAATCGGTTTTGAGGGCGTTGCCAAAGAGCTCGAGGAAGCCGGCTTTGCAAAAGAGTCCGTAGAGAAATACCTGAAAATGTTCGAGGAGATCACCCCGGATACCGCAGGCGTAGAGTACTGCCGTGAGAAACTTGAGGGATTCCTTGACAAAGAGTACGCAGACGGCCTGAAGACCATCATCGACAGTGTCAATGCCGTGAAGACCGCAGAATTCAAGATCGCTTTCGATCCGACTCTGGTGCGCGGAATGTCCTACTACACCGGACCGATCTTCGAGATCGCTATGGATGAGTACGGCGGATCTGTCGGAGGCGGCGGACGCTACGATGAAATGATCGGAAAATTCACCGGAAACCAGACCTGCGCATGCGGATTCTCCATCGGATTTGAGCGTATCGTTATGCTTCTGCTTGAGAGAGATTACCAGATCCCGGGCGCGCAGAAGAAAAAAGCGTACCTGATCGAGAAAAACATGCCGGCAGAGGGAATGCAGAAGATCATTCAGCAGGCGACAAAAGAGAGAAGTGAAGGCACGGCCATCAACATCGCCGTGATGAAGAAGAACAAGAAATTCCAGAAAGAGCAGCTTGCCAGCGAGGGCTACACTGAGATCGAAGAATTTTTTGTTGACAAAATGTAAGGAATATCCAATAATAGTAATCGCATGAAAAAACGATGTGCTGCGGATGCAGATTCTTTGTGTCCGCAGTTCCAAATAGGAGGAACAAGAAAATGGCTGAATCCATGAAAGGCCTGAAGAGAACCTGCCGCTGTGCGGAAGTCACAAAAGCAGATATCGGAAAAAAAGTAACCCTGATGGGCTGGGTACAGAAGAGCCGTAATAAAGGCGGAATTATTTTCGTCGATCTGCGTGACAGAAGCGGTATTATGCAGATTATCTTTGAGAACGGCCCGATCAGTGAGGAAGGTTTTGAGAAAGCAGCAAAACTGCGCAGCGAGTTCGTCATCGCCGTAGAAGGTGAAGTTATGGCCCGCTCCGGTGCTGTCAATGAAAATCTGGCAACAGGAGAGCTCGAAGTAAAGGCTGAGTCCTTACGCATTCTTTCCGAGGCAGAAACCCCGCCGTTCCCGATCGAGGAGGATTCCAAGACGAGAGAAGAGCTCCGTCTGAAATACCGTTACTTGGATCTGCGCCGCCCGGACATCCAGAGAAACCTGATTATGAGAAGCAAGGTGGCAATGCTCACCCGTGAGTTCATGTCAAAAGAAGGTTTCCTTGAGATCGAAACCCCGATGCTGACGAAATCCACACCGGAAGGCGCCAGAGACTATCTGGTACCGAGCCGTGTTCATCCGGGCAGCTTCTATGCACTGCCGCAGTCTCCGCAGCTGTTAAAACAGCTTCTGATGTGTTCTGGATATGACCGCTACTTCCAGCTGGCACGCTGCTATCGTGACGAGGACTTAAGAGCCGATCGTCAGCCTGAGTTTACCCAGATCGATATGGAGCTTTCCTTCGTTGACGTTGAGGACGTTCTGGATGTCAATGAGCGTCTGTTAAAGAAGCTCTTCAAGGAGATCTGCAATTACGATCTGCAGCTTCCGATCCAGCGTATGACCTGGCGCGAGGCAATGGATCGTTTCGGTTCCGATAAGCCGGATCTGCGTTTCGGCATGGAGTTGAAAAACGTATCGGATGTAGTAAAAGACTGCGAGTTTGTTGTATTTAAGAGCGCACTGGAAAATGGCGGCTCTGTCCGCGGTATCAACGCAGAAGGACAGGGCGCTATGCCGAGAAAGAAGATCGATGCGCTGGTTGAGTATGCAAAAGGCTTTGGTGCAAAAGGTCTTGCATATCTGGCAATCTATGAGGACGGTACCTACAAGTGCTCCTTCTCCAAGTTCATGAAGCCGGAAGAGCTGGATGCACTGGTGGCTGCTATGGGCGGTAAGCCGGGTGATCTGCTTCTGTTCGCAGCTGACAAGGATAAAGTTGTATTTGATGTACTTGGAAACTTACGTCTGGAGATCGCTAGACAGCTTGACCTCTTAAAGAAGGATGATTTCAAGTTCTTGTGGGTAACCGAGTTCCCGCTGCTTGAATATTCAGAGGAAGAGGATCGCTACGTAGCTATGCACCATCCATTTACAATGCCGATGGATGAGGATATCCCGCTGATCGAAAGTGGAGATCTTGGAAAAATCCGTGCAAAAGCTTATGATATCGTATTGAATGGTAATGAGATCGGTGGAGGTAGTGTTCGAATCCATCAGAATGATATTCAGGAAAAAATGTTTGAGATGCTTGGATTTACGAAAGATGCAGCTTACAAACAGTTTGGTTTCCTTCTGAATGCATTCAAATATGGAGTTCCGCCTCACGCTGGACTGGCATATGGACTTGACCGTCTGGTTATGCTGATGGCAAAAGTTGACAGTATTCGTGATGTCATTGCATTCCCGAAAGTAAAAGATGCCTCCTGTCTGATGACAGAATCACCGAGTGTGGTAAGCGAACAGCAGCTTGAGGAACTTGGGCTTGAAACAGCTAAAGAAGAAACAACAGAAGAATAAGAGCAGCAAATAGGCTGCAGATATAAAAGAAAACGGCTGTCCCGGATGTGGGACGGCCGTTTTGAAGTATAAAAATTAGTTTTGTTCAGAGGAATCAGCGGTATCGTTTGCTTCTTCGGATACCGGAGTACTGCTGAGCGTTCCGAAAATGGCATTTCCGATTGCAGCATTGCTGTCCTGGAGTTTCCAGGAAACACCATCATTGGTAAGATGGAAAACAGCAGCAGTCTGTACAGTCGCTGTATTTGATTTGATTTTTGACAGAAGCAGCTGCATGGATTTTTCATAACGTTTGACAGAACCATCAATTACAGCATCGGCAGAACTCAGATAAGTATCCAGTTCATTCTGATAGGCAGTAAGGATCGCATTGCTGTCAAAGGTAGTGATCTTAGTCTGAATGACAGCATTGTAGCTTTCTTCGTCACAGCTGGAAATATTGAAATCAAAAGTAGAGTGAAAAAGCTCCACCAGTGCGGCAGCAATAGAATTCTTGTCTGTATCGGAAGTATTGAACAGGCTTTCGATTCCAAGATAATTGCCCATTTGTTCTGTATTCATTGTTTTAAGGGTATTCAGATAGACGGTCAGGGTTTCCTCAGGTGAGAGGAGGTTGTTATCAGACAGATAAGTCATCAGACCGCCGACAAGATTGTTCTCCAGGGAGTGTGAACGTATGATCTCCCATTCGTCTTTGTCATCATTACTTCCCTTATTACAAAGTTCCACAGTACATTCTCGTTCTACGGTAGCATAATTGTTATTGCTGAGGAGTTGATCCAGCAGGAGATAACGTTCTTCCATGGAATCTGTGTTTTTTTCTGTAGCCTGTTCTTCGCTGTCAGCCGCTTTGAGAATTGCATTTTTCAGAGAAGCTTCGCCGTAATCTTTGGCAAGAGAGGCTGCATCTATTGTGGATAAGCGCAGGGAAGCTGTGGCTTCTTTTTTATCGTTGTCGACGTTTACACTCAGAATTTCGTAATCAAAATTCTGGAAGAAGAGAGAAAAGACTTCTTTTACTTCATTTGAGAGTTTGATCTCTTTGGTAGCGTCGGGAAAAAGTTCTTTGTAGGATACATATTTCTGGGTCGTATCAGAGTCCAGATTTTTCAATAGATCCAGTTCATTTGTGATAACTGCCTGTACATCTGTCTTATCCACGTGGGAACAGCCGGTCAAACATATGACAGCCAGGATAATCAGCAGAAATGGCATCAGACCTTTTGCGATCTTCATAGGTATCTTTCCTTTCAA
>ERZ772885.1496-NODE-1496-length-14071-cov-166.894335_pt1 | contig 14071 bp, 9 predicted proteins | sample MGYA00580580_ERZ772885 | MGnify/ENA primary metagenome ERZ772885 (study PRJEB29015, sample SAMEA2737673) | human gut metagenome | biome: human gut; feature: human-associated habitat; material: faeces | place: China | collected 2012 ...
CAACAGAATAGCAACTTATCAAGAGCGGCTGAGGGAACAGGCCCGATGAAGCCCGACAACCTGCGTGTATGCGCAAGGTGCCAAGTCCTGCGGGAAACCGAAAGATAAGCGTTACCGCGCGCAGTCTTTCCGGCTGCGCGCTTTTTGTTTCCACGGTTGCGTTTCTGCCGAATATTTTATAGGAGGCTTTCCCCAATGTCCAAAGTTCTTTTCACGTCCGAATCCGTCACCGAGGGGCATCCCGACAAAATCTGCGACCAGATCTCCGACGCCATCCTCGACGCCATCCTGGCGCAGGACCCCGGTGCCCGCGTTGCCTGCGAGACGACCTGCTCCACCGGCCTCGTCCACATCATGGGCGAGATCACGACCAGCTGCTACGTGGACATCCCCGACACGGCGCGCGAGGTCATCCGCTCCATCGGCTATGACCGCGCCAAGTACGGCTTTGACTGCGACACCTGCGGCGTCATCACCAACATCGACGGCCAGAGCCCCGACATTGCGCTGGGCACCAACGACGACGTGGCCGGTGCGGGCGACCAGGGCATGATGTTCGGCTACGCCTGCAACGAGACGCCCGAGCTGATGCCGCTGCCCATCAGCCTGGCCCACAAGCTGGCCAAGCGCCTGACCGAGGTGCGCAAGAACGGCACGCTGGATTACCTGCGTCCGGACGGCAAGAGCCAGGTCACCGTGGAGTATGACGACGGCAAGCCCGTGCGCATCGACGCGGTGGTCATTTCCAGCCAGCACAGCCCCGACATCACCCAGGAGCAGCTGCATGAGGACATCCGCCGCGAGGTCATTGAGAAGGTCATTCCCGCCGAGCTGCTGGACGAGAACACGAAATACTACATCAACCCCACGGGCCGCTTTGTTGTGGGCGGTCCGCAGGGCGACTCCGGCCTGACGGGCCGCAAGATCATCGTGGACACCTACGGTGGCTATGCCCGCCACGGCGGCGGTGCGTTCAGCGGCAAGGACCCCAGCAAGGTGGACCGTTCCGCCGCGTATGCCGCCCGCTGGGTCGCCAAAAACGTGGTTGCCGCGGGCCTGGCTACCAAGTGCGAGGTCGAGCTGGCCTATGCCATCGGCGTGGCAAAGCCCGTCTCCATCATGGTGGACACCTTCGGCACCGGCACCGTTGCCGACGAGAAGATCGTGCAGGCTGTCGAGAAGGTCTTTGACCTGACGCCCGCCGCTATCATCCGCGACCTTGACCTGCGCAAGCCCATCTACCGCCAGCTGGCCGCCTACGGCCACATGGGCCGCGAGGACCTGGGCGTGAAGTGGGAGAACACCGACCGCGTGGACGCCCTGAAGGCCGCCGTGGCGGAGTAAATCAGCAGGGATTTTCCGGTCCCCCCGTGCAGCGTATGCGCGGGGGATTTTTGTTTGTGCGTAGCGCACCGGGTTGCGCACCGGTAGGCGCCGGGAACGGCCGCGGCGGGGTGAGGGCACCCCGCCCTACGGGCTGTGGTAAACGGGCGGTTTGTAGGGCGCGGTCTTGACCGCTCCGGGATGTTGGCGGCACGATGAACGTCCGCGGGTCGTCGGGGACGCCGACCCCTACGGTAGGGGCGGATTCCATATCCGCCCGGGGCGTGTGCGGCGGCGCGGGGCGGCCAATATATTCATTTACTGCAAATAAATTTGCCAAATGCCGCGCAATGCGGTATAATATCCTTATCTGTGAAAGTGCGGCAATTTTGCGGGAAGGGGGCGGCTATGGAACAGCAGGAACAACAGCTTATGAAGCTGGAAGGCACCGTCGAGCACGTCATCTACGAGAACGCCGACTCCGGCTACGCGGTGTTCGAGGTGGACGCGGGCGGCACCGATGTGGTCGTCGCCGGCAACGTCGGCGGGGTGGACAACGGCATGAGCGTGACCGTCTACGGCCACATGGTCAACCACCCCAGCTACGGCGAGCAGTTCCGCGCCGAGACCATCGAAGCGCGCCTGCCCGAGGACCGCACCGCCATTTTAAGCTACCTGTCCAGCGGCGTGCTGCCCTATATCGGGCCGTCCACCGCTAAAAAAATCGTGGCAAAATTCGGCGATGATACGCTGACGGTCATCGCCGAGACTCCGCAGAGGCTCTGCGAACTCAAGGGCATCACCGAGCAGAAGGCGGCTATCATCTCCAACGAGTTCCGCCGCATGTACGGCGTGCGGGAGGTCGTGGCCTGGTTTGCCCGGTACGGCATGACCGCCCAGCAGGCCGTGACCTGCTACCGCGCGCTGGGGCCGCACACCGTCGAGGCGCTGACCCAGAACCCGTATCTGCTCTGCGGCGAGCCGCTGCAATTAAAGTTCGGTCAGGTGGACACCATCGCGGCGGCGCTGCAATTTGAGACAGGCTGCCGCCTGCGGGTGGCGGCGGGGCTGCTCTACGCATTGCGGCACAACGCGGGCAACGGCCACACCTGCCTGCCACGGGATAAATTGCTTGAATCTACGTCGAAATTTCTGCGCCTGCCGCTGGGCGACCTGGAAGCCGCGCTCGACGAGCTGCTCTCCTCCGAGGAGCTGCGCACCCGCACGTTTGACGGCGTCGAGTACATCTACCTGCCCGACCTGCTCTCCGCCGAGGAGGACATTGCCGCGCGGCTCGGCCAGCTTTCGACGTTCCCCACCGAGGCCCCGCCGACGCTGGATGCGGACATCCGCGTGCTGGAAATGGCGCAGGGCTTTGCGTACGCGCCGCTGCAGCGGCAGGCCATACGCCTGGCGCTGTCCAGCCGGGTCATGGTGCTGACCGGCGGCCCCGGCACCGGCAAGACGACCACCGTCAACGCGATTCTGAGCCTGTACGAGGCACTGTATGACCGCGTGGCTCTGTGTGCCCCCACGGGCCGCGCCGCCAAGCGGCTGAGTGAGCTGACAAACCACGCTGCATCGACGATTCATCGCTTGCTTGAGGTGGACTACAGCAGCGGCAGCGTGCGGTTCATCCACAACGAAAAGAACCTTTTAAAATATGACGTCATCATCCTCGACGAGATGAGTATGGTGGACGTCAAGCTGTTTCAGGCGCTGCTCGCTGCGGCGCGGTACCACTGCCGCATCATTATGGTGGGCGACGCCGACCAGTTGCCCAGCGTCGGGCCGGGCAACATTCTGGGCGAGATTTTAAAGGCGGGCGTCGTGCCGACGGTACGTCTTACCGATATTTTCCGCCAGGCGCAGCGCAGCCTGATTGTCCAGAACGCCCACCGCATTGTGGAGGGGCAGATGCCGCAGAAGGGCGGGCCGAAGGACGATTTCTTCCTGATCGAGTCCAACGGCCTTGCCTGCCAGAAGCTGGTCTGCGACCTTGTCAGCACGCGGCTGCCGAAAGCCTACGGCTTTGACCCCGTGCGGGACATTCAGGTGCTTTGCCCGACGAAGGTCGGCCCCACCGGCAGCGTTGAGCTGAATAGGCGGCTGCAGGATATTCTGAACCCGCCCGCCAAGGGCAAGGGGCAGATCGGCACGGCGGAGAGTGCCAAAATATTACGTCTGGGTGATAAAGTCATGCAGGTCAAGAATGACTACGACATCACGTTTGAGCGTGCCGGGGCCGAGGCCGGTGTCGGCGCGTACAACGGCGATTTGGGCATCATCACGGCGGTGGACGTGGACGCGCGCAGTGTGACGGTCCAGATGGATGACAAAAAGTACACCTACACCGCCGACCAGCTGAACGAGCTGGAGCCCGCTTACGCCGTGACCGTCCACAAGAGCCAGGGCTCGGAGTTCCCCGCGGTGATCCTGCCCGTGGCCGACGTGCCAGCCCGGCTGTGCTACCGCAACCTTTTGTACACTGGCGTGACCCGCGCGCGGAAGCTCTGCGTCCTGACCGGCACCGCCCGCACCGAGAAGACCATGGTCGAGAATGTGCGGCAGAATATGCGGTACAGCGGGCTGCGGTATTTGCTGAAGGACGCGGCGACACCGACAGAGGAGAAGCAGGAACTGCTCTCGGCGACGTGAGCGGGCACGGAGGGGTCAAGACCCCTCCCTACGAACCGCCCGTTCACCCCGGCCTGTAGGGAGCGGTCTTGACCGCTCCGCAGGGGGCTGGGGTTGACGGGAAAGCCACGCACGTAGGGGCATACTGGCGATAGAACGACGATATTTTACCAATGGAGAACTATCCATGAAACAATACGACATCGGAATTGACCTGGGCACGACCTCCATTATCATTGCCACCGAGGAGCAGGGCGTTGTGTTCCGCCAGCCGACCATCGGCGCGGTGGACACGCGGACGAACTCCATCCTTGCGGTGGGGGACGAGGCATTAAAAATGGTGGGCCGCGCACCCGCGCACATTGACTTGGTGCGCCCGCTGCGGGACGGCATAATCCAGGACCACCGCATGACGAACGAGCTGATCGTCCGGTTTGTCAACCAGGTCTGCCGCTCGCGCATCTTTAAGCCGCGCATTGCGGTCTGCGTGCCCGCGGCCATCACCGGCATCGAGGCGGACGCCGTTGTGGAGTCCGTCATGGCGGCGGGCGCCAGGCAGGTCTACCTTGTGGACGAGCCTGTGGCGGCGGCGCTGGGCGCGGGCTTGCAGATCCGCCAGCCCCACGGCTGCATGGTCGTGGACATCGGCGGCGGCTCCACCGACATTGCGGTCATCAGCATGGGCGGGCGGGTCAAGGCCGCCAGCCTGCCTGTGGCGGGCAACGCCTTTGACAGCTGCATTGCCCAGTACGTGCAGGAAAAATACCAGATCGCCATCGGCCCGCTGACCGCCGAGCAGCTGAAAAAGCAGGTCGCCTGCTGCACTAGGAGCGAGTTTGAGGGCGTTATGGAGGTGCGCGGCCACTCGTGGGAGACGAACCTGCCCGCGCGGCGCATCATCTATACCCGCGACCTGTACGAACCCGTGCAGGAGCTGGCCGCCCGTATTGCCAACGCAGCCCGCAACGTGCTGGAAAGCACCCCGCCCGAGCTGGCGGCGGATGTGTCCGGCACCGGCATTTTGCTGACAGGAGGCGGCTCGCTGCTGCGCGGGCTGGCCGGGTATATCGCGGGCGAGCTGCACACCGATGTGGCCATCGCCCCCGACCCGTTGAACTGCGTGGCCCGCGGCACGGCCATCAGCCTGAGCGAGGGCAAGTATCTGAGCGCCGGGTTCCGGGATGCCACGCCGAAGGTGTGGAACCGGCGGTTGAACCATAGTCACGACCCGTTTACGGGGGAGTGAGGAACCGTTGACTGCGTGGCCGACCCGGGAGGCTTATGCCGACGGGAACGGGCCTGAACCATACGCTGCGCACGTAGGGGCTGGGCACGCCCGGCCCTGCACTTCCCCGCAAACGCCCGATACCGGGAAAACCGCCTTCTTGGCCCCCTCTGGGAGGGGGCTCCCGCCGCAGCGGGTGGGGGAGAGAACTTCGCGGCTATCCGAAATATTTCGGGCTATGGCAAGGTTCTCTCCCTCCGGCCCTGCGGGGCCACCTCCCTCGCAGAGGGAGGCGGGGGGGAGCGCTTCCCCGCAAACGCCCGATACCGGGACACCCCCGGGCCGGACATGTCCGGCCCCTACTGCGCATTTTTAAATAAAATCAAAACGAAAGGTGAACTCCATGGCTGACATCACCAAGGAATATCTCGCGCTGCGCGACCAATATATTGAGAGCCGGTTTGCGCGGCTCAACCCCGTGCAGCGGCAGGCGGTCTTTGCCACCGAGGGCCCGCTGCTGATTCTGGCGGGCGCGGGCTCCGGCAAGACCACCGTGCTGGTCAACCGCATTGCCAATATCATCCGCTTCGGCTCCGCCCACGGCAGCACCGAACTGCCGCGGCCCGTGACCGAGGCCGACCTCAACGACCTGCGCAATGCCGTTGCCGCGGGCCGCGACCTGCCGCAGGAGACCGCCTATCTGGCCGTGCGCCCCGCGCGTCCCTGGAACGTGCTGGCCATCACCTTTACGAACAAGGCCGCGGGCGAACTCAAGGAGCGTCTGCGTGCCATGCTGGGCGACACGCTGGGCGGCGACGTCAACGCGTCAACCTTCCACTCCGCCTGCGTGCGGATGCTGCGCCGCGACGCCGAGCGCATCGGCTTCCCCAAGAGCTTCACGATCTACGACTCCGACGACCAGCAGCGCGTCATCAAGCAGATCTACAAAGACTTGATGATCGACGACAAATTCCTGCCCGTCAAGTCGGCCATCGGGCAGATTTCTTCCTTTAAAGATAAGCTCCTGTCCGCCGAGGATGTGGCGGGGGAGCCGTTCGCCAATACGAAGGCGCAGCTCGTCTCCAAAATCTACACGGCCTACGCGGGCCGCTTAAAGGCCGCGGGCGCCATGGACTTTGACGACCTGATTTTCCACACCGTCAAACTGCTGCAAAATGACGCGGAAGCGCGGGAATACTACCAGAACCGCTTCCGCTATGTCGTCGTGGACGAGTACCAGGACACGAGCATTGCGCAGTTCCATCTGGTGCGGCTGCTGGCGGGCGGCACCAACAACGTCTGCGTCGTTGGCGACGATGACCAGTCCATCTACAAATTCCGCGGTGCTACGATTGAAAATATCCTCAACTTTGAGAAGGTTTTCACCGGGGCAAAAACGATCCGTCTGGAACAAAACTATCGCTCCACCGCTAATATTCTGAACGCCGCCAACAGTGTCATCAAGAACAACATGGGCCGCAAGGGCAAGACTCTCTGGACCGACCACGGCGACGGCGAGAAGGTCCACCACTACACCGCGACGAACGAGCAGGACGAGGCCAGCCACATTGCGGACGTCATCGGCGAGCATTTGAGAGAGGGCGCGAGCCTGAAGGACCACGCCGTGCTCTACCGCATGAACGCTCAGTCCAACCCGATCGAGACCTATTTTGCCCGCGCGGGCATCCCGTACCGCATTGTGGGCGGCCAGCGCTTCTTTGACCGCAAGGAGGTCAAGGACATCAACAGCTATCTGGCCGTCATCGTAAACCCGCGGGACGACGTGCGCCTGCGCCGCATTATCAACGAGCCTGCGCGTAAAATTGGCATGACGACGATTGAAAAGATCGGTGAGCTGGCAGCCTCTAAGGGCGTGCCGATGATGGAAATCATCGCCCATGTGCGGGACTACCCGGAATTGCAGCGCGCCGCCGCGGCGCTCGAGCGATTCTATGAGATGTACCGCGAGCTGTGCGATCTGTCGGTAAGTGAGCCGCTGGACCAGTTTGTGGGTGACGTCATCGCCAAGTCCGGCTACGAGGCAATGCTCAAAGCCATGAAGGAGGAGGGCGAGACCCGCCGCGAGAACCTGGGCCAGCTGGTCAGCAGCATCAAGACCTACGCCGACCAGAACGGCGAGGACGCGACGCTGTCGGGGTTTTTGGAGGAGGTCGCGCTGATTTCCGATTTGGACAGCTACGACAACGACGCCGACAGCGTCACGATGATGACGATCCACTCGGCGAAGGGCCTGGAATTCCCGTATGTTTTTGTCGTAGGTATGGAGGATGGTATCTTCCCCGGCGAGATGGCCAAGTATAATGAGGAGGACATGGAGGAGGAACGCCGCCTCTGCTACGTGGCTATCACCCGCGCCAAGAAGGAGCTGTACCTGTCCACCTCCCGCACGCGGATGATCTTCGGCCAGACGCGCCGCAACCCGCCGTCTGCCTTCCTGAGTGAAATCGACCCCGGTCTGCTGGACGAGACCCAGAGCCCCGAACTTACCGGCTACGGTGGCGGCTTCGGTGCGGGGTACGGCAGCTACAGCACCAACGTCCCGGGCGGGCGCAGCGGGTACTCCGGCGCGTCCCGCGGATATTTGAACAGTGAGTACAACGCGCGCCCCCGCGGCGGGTTTGGCGGCGGCTACAGCAGCGGCTTTGCCAGCGGCGGCCACGAAAGCCCCAACTCCTACGGCGGACGCCATCAAGTGCAGAGCACGGGCTTTGGCTCGGGCTACGGACGCAGCCGCAGCGCAGGCAACACGGCCCCCGCGGGTGCGGGCACATCCACGCTGGCCGGTGCGCCGTCCGCTGCCCCGCAGAAGAAGGCGGCTGCCGCCAGCTACGCGGCGGGGGACATTGTGGAGCACCGCGTGTTTGGCCGCGGCAAGGTGCTGAAGGCTACGCCGATTGCGGGGGACTGCATTGTCGAGATTCAGTTTGACCGCGTCGGCGTCAAAAAGACGATGGCAAACTATGCGCCGCTGAAAAAAGTGGAGGAATGATATGCTGGTACAACTCATTGCCCATACAAATGACCCGGAAAAAACCATCGCTGCAGCGGCAAAGCTCTGCTACTCCGATGCGCACATTGAGACGCTGCTGGACGGCCTGACACCCGAAAAAACCGAGGCGTTTTTGCAGCGGCTGAACGACGTCGGCCACGCCAGCCCAATCGAGCACGCCAGCTTTACGTTCGGCATCGAGGGCGTGTCCCGCACGTTCCTGGCGCAGGTGACGCGTCACCGCATCGGCAGCTTCAGCGTGCAGAGCCAGCGCTACGTGCGGCTGGAGGATTTCCGCTACGTCATCCCGCCGGAGATCGAGGCCATCCCCGAGGCCAGAGCCCAGTTCATTGCGTCGATGAACGATGACGCGAAGAAGTATCTTGAGTTGGTGCAGACGCTCGAAAATGCCCACACAGCGCGGTTTATGGCGGATGGTCTCGATGAAAAGGCCGCCCGCGCCAAGGCGTCCAAGCAGGCCAACGAGGACGCCCGCTTTGTGCTGCCCAACGCCTGCGAGACGAAGATGGTCATGACGATGAACTGCCGCAGCTTGCAGAATTTCTTCAACCTGCGCTGCTGCAACCGCGCACAGTGGGAGATTCGCGCCGTCGCGGACGAGATGCTGCGGCTGGTGCTGCCGCTGGCCCCGCACATCTTCGCGAGCGCCGGCCCGCGGTGCCTCGTCGGCCCCTGCCCGGAGGGTCGCATGTGCTGCGGAAAACAAACGGAGGTACGCGCAAAATACGCCAAACTCAAGGAGGAGGCAGTATAAATGGGAAAGCTTATCATTTTTGAGGGGCTGGACGGCTCCGGAAAAGGCACCCAGACAAAACTGACGGCTCAGCGCTTAAAAGAACAGGGGAGAGAACTGCGGCAGATCACCTTCCCGGATTATGACAGCGAGTCCTCGGCGCTCGTCAAAATGTACCTATCCGGCGCGTTCGGCGACAAGCCCGACGACGTGAACGCCTACGCGGCGTCGAGCTTTTACGCCGTGGACCGCTTTGCCAGCTACAAGACCGACTGGGGCGAGTTTTACCGTGAGGGCGGGCTGGTGCTGTCGGACCGGTACACGACGTCCAACGCCGTACACCAGTGCTCGAAACTGCCGCCGATGCACTGGGACGGTTTTCTGAATTGGCTGTTCGACTTTGAGTACAAGAAGTTCGGCATCCCCGCGCCCGACGCGGTGATTTATTTAGCGGTTGACCCCGAGGTGTCCCAGCGGCTCATCACCGAGCGATACCACGGCGACGAGAGCAAGAAGGATATCCAGGAGAAGGACACCGAGTATCTGGCCCGCAGCCGCGCCGCCGCCGAGTACTGCGCCCGCACGCTGGGCTGGCACCGCATTGAATGCACCACCGCCGACGCAAACGGCGCAAAATCCATGCGCTCCGTGGAGGATATTAACGCAGAAATCCTTGCAGAATTGGCGGGAATACTGTAAAATAAATAGGTATGTTTTGGGAGTGTCGCAGGGGAGGAATTTATCCCTCCCGCGGGGGTTCGTGGTGACGCGAACGGCCCGGGCGGATATGGAATCCGCCCCTACGTGGCAGCACACCAGACTGTTCCCGCCGCACACGCCCGGAGGGGTCAAGACCCCTCCCTACGAAATGACGTGAACGGGCAGCTTGTAGGGAGCGGTCTTGACCGCTCCGTTTGTTCCCGCCGCCATTCAGTCTCCGAGGGCGTCTGGGACGCCGACCCCTGCCCCTACCGCTCAATAAAAATAGTTTTACTTTACAAAAAGAGGTGATGCCCATGCTGCGTAAGGCTACCGCTGATGATCTGCCCGCGCTGACGGCGCTGCGCTGCGGGGCTGCCAAAGCGAACCCCGTCGATGCGGCAGGTTGGCTGCAAAACGTCGCCGGGCTGGAAAATATTCTGGTGCTGGAAAAAAACGGCCAACCCGCGGCCATGCTGGCGGCGGTGCCGGTCAAGTACGGCCAGCACCGCGGCGTCTGGCTGTGCGGCGCAGCCGGGGTGCAGGGCGTGCCGATGGACCGCCTGCTGCCCAAAATCATGGAGGGCTGCCTGCGTGCCTACGGGGCCAGCGGGTTTGACTTTGCCGTCACAACGCCCGACGACGCCCGGCGCGCCGAGGACCTGAAAACGCTGGGCTTCAAAAGCCAGCTGCCGCTGCGGGTCATACAGACGCCCATCCGCCGCGACCTGTTCGCCCAGGCGGCGTTTGACAGTCTGACCGTCCACAAGCTGCTGGAACGGCGGCACATCTACCAGCCCGGCTGCATCAGCCTGCCCGAGGAGGCCATGAACGAAACCATGACCCAGCTCTACCGCCGCGGGCTGACCGTGGTGTCCACCCGGCGCGGCTACGGGCTGTACTTTACCAAGGGCGACACGCTGCAATTTCTGGAATTACAGGCCGACAACGACCACTGCGCCGACCAGCTTTTGCAGGCCGCGCGAGAAAAGACCGGTGCGGCCAACGCCCGCATCCTGCTGGCCGAGAACCAGACGCTTTACCTCGGCTCAGGCCGTCGCTGCGGCTACGGAATGATCGCCTTTTTAGGCCGCCCTTTCTCTGTGGCCGATGCGTATTTCAGGATGCTGCTGTAAGAGGCGGCCCTACCGGCAAGCCACGGAAGGCCTGTACCGTAGGGGTCGGGCATTTCGGGAAAGGCTGCGGGCCGCACATGTGGCCCCTACAGACTGCCGCTCTTATTGGCTGCAAAAAGCAAGAGCAATACCGCATAATTCTAAGTGCCGATACGGCGAGCGAGGTGCGGCAGATGCTAAGCCAAAAGCGCAGATAATACTGGATGTCTTATCGAGCATTTTGGCAACGCAGATGCCGTGCCGCAGCCGCCGGAGCGGTGCTTAAGCCGCAAGGCGGGAATTATGCGGTGTTGCTCAAGGAATCTATAAAAAAGTTAGGAGTCTCCCATGAGGATCAATCGCACAAATCCGGGGCAGTCTGCGGCTCAGCCGGTGCAGAGCCATGCACCGCTCAAGGCGCAGACCGAGGTAAACGGCTTTGAACTGCCCGAGCAGGAAATCCCGAAGGAAAACCAGAAGGAACCCCCGAAGGCGGCAAAGCCGCCGAAGCCCAAAAAGGAAAAGCCCGCCCAAAAGCCCCGCCGCCAGCCGGTGGAGGAGGTCGAGGACGACGAGGAGAACGAGCAGCCCCGTCGCCGTTTCCCGTTTGGTTGCCTGATCGTGCTCGTCATTCTGGCGCTGGTCGGCTTTGGCGGCTATAAGGTCAGCCAGTTCTACGCCGAGCTGGACGGCCAGAAAACGCTGGGCCCGACCCAGACCATCACCGTGCCCGAGGGTTCGTCCGTCGCCGGCATTGCGACCCAGCTCAAGGACGCCGGTGTCATCGAGTATGACTGGCTGTTCAAGCAGTACGTCAAGTACAGCGGCAAGGCCGGTGAGATCCAGTACGGCGACTTTGAAGTCCAGTCCGGCATGGCCTACAACGACATCATCAAGGCGCTGTCCGTCGTGACCCGCCGTGCAACGGTGAACGTCACGATTCCCGAGGGCACAACTGCCGTCGGCGTGGCGCAGATTTTCGTGGACGCGGGCCTTGTGGACGACGTGGACACCTTCCTGTCCTGCGCCAACGGCAACGACGGCACGGATTGGAGCAAGTACGATTTCTGGAACGCCATCCCCGACAATGACCGCCTGATGAAGTGCGAGGGCTACCTTTTCCCGGACACCTACAATCTCTATAAGGACGAGAGCGTCGCCTACTATGTAGATGCCCTCTACGGCGAGTTTGCGTCCAAGACCGCCGCTCTGGCCGACACGGTTGCCGCCAAGGGCACGAGCCTGGACGACGTGGTCAAGCTGGCCAGCTTCATTCAGGAGGAGGCCGGTTTGGAGAGCGAGGACGCCAGGGTCAGCGCCTGCTTCCACAACCGCCTGGAATCTAGCGACCCGCAGTGGGCCGAGCACAAGCTGGAATCCAACGCCAGCAGCTATATCATGCAGGACAGCGAGAACAACTATCTGTGGAACTCCCCGACGGCGGAGTACTTCGGCTGGCCGGAGCAGGGCGCGATCCCCGATGACGTGCTGGCCCTGTACGACACCTACGCCATCAGCGGTCTGCCCGCAGGCCCCATCTCCTGCCCGGGCTACGCCGCCATGGAGGCCGCGCTGAACCCCGATGAGGAGTATATCAACGAGGGGTACTACTTCTTTGTCACGGGCCATCCCGGCACCGATGTGGCAGGGCAGTACTTCTACGCCAAGACCGCTGACGAGCACTACCAGAACTGCGTCAAGGCCGGGTGGGCGTCGTAACTCCCCCTTGGCCCTCCTACGGGGCCACCTCCCTCGCAGAGGGAGGCAAGAGCTTTCGCTAACGATACAAATCCCCAAGCGCCCGCTTCCTACCGGGCGCTTTTTACGCAAAACGGAGGAAATCACTATGCTGCAACAGCCGGAACTGCTGGCCCCCGCGGGCAGCCTGGAAACGCTGAAATACGCCGTCATGTACGGCGCGGATGCCGTCTACTGCGCCCTGCCGGAATTTGGCATGCGCGCCGCACCCGTCAACCTGACCGTGGGCGAACTGCACGAGGGCTGCATCTTTGCCCATGCCCGCGGCAAAAAGGTCTATCTGACGCTGAACACCCTGCCCACGAATGAGGAACTTTCCAAGCTGCCCCGGTACATTCAGGACGCCGCCGAGGCGGGCGTGGATGCGTTCATCATTGCCGACCTGGGTGTGCTGGCGCTGGCCAAAAAATACGCCCCGCAGGTCGAGCGTCATGTCTCGACCCAGGCAGGCATCACGAACTATGAGGCCGCGAAGGTCTGCTACGAGCTGGGAGCCAAGCGCGTTGTGCTGGCCCGCGAGCTGCCCCTGACCGAAATCGCGCAGATCCGCGACAACTGCCCGCAGGATCTGGAGCTGGAGGCGTTCGTCCACGGCGCCATGTGCATGAGCGTGTCCGGGCGGTGCCTGCTGTCCAGCTACATGGCAGGACGCAGCGGCAACCGCGGCGAGTGCGCCCAGCCCTGCCGCTGGAAGTACAGCCTGGTGGAGGAGCACCGCCCCGGTCAGTACATGGAGATCGGCGAGAGCGAGGACAACGGCAGCTACATCCTGAACGCCAATGACCTGTGCACCGCGCCGTTTATAGATTTGATTTGTAAAGCGGGCGTTGACTCGCTGAAGATCGAGGGCCGCGCCAAGACGTTCTATTACGTTGCATCTGTCGTCAGCGCCTACCGCCGCGCACTGGACGCCTTCCTGGCGGACCCGTACAACGATAGCTTTGAGCTGCCCGACGACGTCATTGAGGAGCTGAACCGCACGAGCCACCGCCATTACTCGCCGGGATTCTACTTCGGCAAGGAGCAGGCCCAGCAGACTCCCAGCCACACCTATGTGCGCGACTGGGATTTCATCGGCACGGTGGACAGCTGGGAGAACGGCGTTGCCCACTGCACCCAGCGCGGCAAGTTCGCGGTGGGGGACAGCATCGAAATTTTGCAGCCCGACGGCAGCGTCGTCAAGCTGACGCCTGCGTGGATCGAGAACGCCGACGGCGAGCGCGTGGACGCCACCCCGCACCCGATGATGCAGTACACCATCCCCTGCGAGACGCCGCTGATGGCGTACAGCCTGATTCGGATGCAGAAGCAGTGATTGTACTTTTGTAGGGGACAATGCTTGCATCGACCCGCGGGCAGATGCGAGCATCCGCACCTACAAAGCAGCCGCAAAAATAATAAAAAAATCTGCAAAAATCCCTTGACTTTTCTGTCGGTATCCCTTATAATAGTTCCTGCGCTGGTCGTGAGGTGCACGTCACACAACGCCGCGCAGGCTGGGTATGGCCCGGTAGTTCAGTTGGTTAGAACGCTAGCCTGTCACGCTAGAG
>ERZ772885.1504-NODE-1504-length-14006-cov-4.274747_pt1 | contig 14006 bp, 6 predicted proteins | sample MGYA00580580_ERZ772885 | MGnify/ENA primary metagenome ERZ772885 (study PRJEB29015, sample SAMEA2737673) | human gut metagenome | biome: human gut; feature: human-associated habitat; material: faeces | place: China | collected 2012 ...
ATAATTCTAACTTTTTTCGGTTCCATAATAACACCTCAAAATATACAATTTTTCTGCAAAAACATCAATTTAGCCTACTGAAAAATGAAATTCCATTAATTTTATATACTATCTATTATACACGAAAGACCGCATAAAAACAAGAAATTTCGGTTAATTGTATTAAATTTATCCATTAGCCTAATCGGGGCATAAATCAACTCAATAGTTGATACAATAAAAACCGCTTAGGTAAGCGGTTTTTTGTGTTTTCAATATTTTTTTGATATTGTAAATATGGTGATTTTATGGAAAACTGCGTTTTTGCATTGCAGGGGGGTCGAGAGTTAGACCCCCTTTTGAGATTTTAGACCCCCCTATGAACCAATTGCATTTTTCTTTAAATCCCATATAATGCTTGAGCCATCTTTATACCTAAAAGCCAAGTAAGCGTCAAATGATACACACATTTACACCATCGAACCAACATGATACAATAGGTTCAGGAGGCGATGCAAATGAAACATTCACCGGAAGAGTGGAAAGAATTTAGTAGGCTATTCAAGTAACCATTTTTTTGCCGAAGTAAAAGTTTTTCTACCGCAGAAAACGTTTTTTCACTGAAATTCTGTAAATGTCAAGTCAAAATGTACAATTTCGGCGGTTTAAAAGCCCCCGGCTATGCCGGAGGAGATTTACTCTCATTATGTATTGACTTTTTGCTATATTCGTTGTACAATCTTATTATACAACGTAAAATTTGCGGAGTTATATGTGAAAACACTATATTTAATAGGCGGGACAACGGGAGTGGGCAAAACAACAGTAAGTCAACAATTAAAAAAGGATTTGATTATGTTAGTTATTTTTTTCTAAACCAATTTTAACATAAATACACGTTCAAGACTGTGTTTTTTTGTTTACATTTTTATTTCAGAACTTTCGACTGTCAAGTATTGTAACAGTCTTAAAATATTTGTAAAGAGGCGAATTTAAATGCATATTTTTGATAAGGAAAAGAATAAAACTATATTGATTTCAATGATTGTTTCATACCTTATATTGTTTTTAGCACCGATATTTCTGGGAGTAATGGGGTATATCCGAATGGAAAGTGTATTGGAGAAGAATATTCAAAACTTTTTTGATACAAAGATCGAGCTTTTGAGCAGTGAGATGAATCGATGCATGGTAACGCTCAGTAATATCGTATTAAATATAAGAACAGATGATTTTATAAAGGAATTTGCGGCAGGAAAATTAGAGACGGATTATAGATCGGTAAAGAAGTTTATCGAAGAAATTGATTTGGACATAAATAGCATCGGAGGAGCGAAATATATGGGGGTATATTTCAAAAACAGTGATATTTTTGTTACAAATCAGGGATTTTTCGATTCTGAACAGTTTTATAAAATACTCGGTGAAACAGAATTGACTTATGATAAATGGAAGGAAAAATATCTAAACGGTGTTGCTTTTGATAGGTGGAGTTTTCCGGAGGCAAGCGGTGAAAATATAATTTACACACAGTCTTTGCCGATTTCGTCCGCCGGCAATATAAACGAATATTTTTTTGCTGTATTCCCGAGAGAAACATTTAAAACGATAATGGTTAAGTCGGGATTTTCAAAGGATGATAAGCTTATTATATACGATATATACAAGGGTGATATATACGGCGAGGTAAAGGACGCGGAGGTGCTTGAGAGTTTAAAAAACAACACGCACATACAGGGAAAATTTGAAAGCTTTAAAGACAACGGTACGCTTATAAGAGTAAAGCCTATAAAATCGAATTGGAGAGTCGGAATACTTACATATGAGTTATCGGCGTTGAAAGAAGTTTCCAAGCTGCGTACAATCATGATTATATGCTTGATAATATACAGTATGTTCGGAATGGTGATGATTGCTTTTTATATAAGAAGAAACTACGGACCGATAAGAACAATAATAAGCGAGCTGGAGAAAAGTGACAGCTCATACAGATATGAAAAAGGAAACGAATTTGATTATATCAAAAATCAAATAATTGCCAACAACAGGTTTATTGATCAAAATTATAATATTCTGCAAACATCGAAAAACATGATTAAGATGCAGACGATATATAAGCTGCTTAACGGCATAAGTACAGATCCCGTTGACAGTACGGAAATAAAAGCAATGTTCCCTGAGGATTACTGCATTTTGTTACTCTATATCAAAAATACGAGAATTTTTGATGCGGAATCCATAGAGGAGAGCAATTTGTTAAGCTATGCAATAAAAAATATCTCCGAGGAGCTCATAGGTGAAAAATCGACGGGGTACGTCTTAAACACAGAGTGGAAGAAGACAGCAATAATAATTAATGTGCCGAAGGATACGGATTATGACTTATCAAAGGAGTGTGCCAATATAGTGAGCGCAATAGAGGAGAACCTTGATGTCGACCTTACCGCAGCGGTCAGCACAGTGAAGTGTGGAATTGACAGGCTTGCGGAGGCGTATCAGGAGGCGCAGACATCGCTTGATTTCCATTACGTTCAGTCAGGCAGACATATTGTGTTCTACAGTGAAATTGTAAACAAAAATATGTCGGATGACGGATTGTACCGCTATAAGAGCAATATAGAAAATCATCTGATTGCAGCAGCGATGACGGGAGAATGTGATAAAATCAAAGAGCTTATAAGGACAACCTTTGAAGAGAATATTACTTTTATCAGATGCAATGATAAGGTAAAAACTTATTTGTATTTTGAATTTGCGCAAACTTATCTTCACATGGCAAACGAATATGGAATAAATGTTGATATCGACAGTATTTTCAACAATTCGATTGTAAGGAATGATGGATTGATAGAAGAGTATATAGGCTTGCTGGATAAATACTATACGGAGCTTTGCGAAGTTTGTGAGAAGCGGAGGAATAAGCAGTCGGATGCGGGAACTGCCGAAGAAATCAAAAAATATATAGACGAGAATTTTGCGGATTGTAATCTTAACGTAAATCTCGTGTCGGAAAAGCTGGGTATAAGAAGACAGAACTTAAATACAATCATAAAACAGAACACCGGAAAAACCATACGCGAGTACATAAGCTATGTCAGACATGAAAAGGCAAAGGAGCTTTTGGTGAATACAAATTATCCCATTACACAGATAGCGATGCTTGTAGGGTATTCCTCAGATGACGTTTTAAACAGAGCATTTAAAAAAATCGAGGGAATGACTCCGGGGCAGTACCGTTGTGAATATGGTGGAAAAGCATAGGGATATGAAAGGAGACGATTTGGTAAAAACATATGATTTGACGGTAGCTTTAGTAAAAAAATTGCATAAAACCGCCAATCCCGACCAAATTGACGGCTGAAAAACCAAAATACGTATATAAAAATCAGTATATATACTATACCTCAAGTTTGACGCCTATAAACGAAAAAGTCCGTTTTGTCACACTAAAAATGTGATAACAACGGACTTTTTGGTTTTGTTGCGCAATTTGATTTTTTGAAAATAATGAAAAAAAGTGATGGTTTTTCTTAAAAAACATATTACATTTTAACTACAAAACGGCGAGCCTGGATAATATAACGTCAATTTTAACAAAAAAATGGCATTCAACATTCAATCCATACCAAAATAATGGTTGAAAGACCAAAATGCGTGTATACAAATTCAGCATATACATGCTATACTTTAATTGATAGTGCAGAAGAAAATGCGCTGAAATGTAAGATTAAATAAATTTAAATGAAAGGAAAGATGTTTAATGAAAGGAAAGATGTTTATGGCAAGAACAATAAAAAGAAGATTGGTTTGCGGTGCAATCGCAGCAGTGATGTTGGTGGGAATGCTTGCAGGCTGTGGACAGAAGCAGGGTGACGGTGATCAGATAACTCTGAAAATAGGAGGGTGGCCTGCACCGGAAAATAATCAGGAACAGTATGATTATTATCAGAGCACACTTGAAAAGTTAGCTGAAAAGCATCCAAATTTGGCGGTTGAAACAGATGAATACAGCTATGATATCCAGTCATTTTTGCCAAGAGCGACAAGCGGACTTAATCCGGACTTATTCTTTGTACCTCTGACGGAACCGAAAAAGCTTATATCGACCGGTTATATTCAGGATATAAGCGCAGAGCTGTCCGCAAGAGGGTATGACAAGGCTATAGATGAGCAGTTTTTAAATATCGTGTCCCAGGACGGAAAAATGTACGGAGTTCCGTACAGTGCGTATATGATGGGACTTATGTGCAATGTGGATATATTTAAACAGGCAGGACTTGTTGATGAGAACGGTGTTCCGAAGTATCCCCAGACCTATACAGAGCTTGCCGAGACAGCAAAGACAATAAAGGAAAAGACGGGTCAGGCAGGCTTTGCTATACCGAGTACGGGAACGGAAGGCGGCTGGATACTGATGAACATTGCATGGTCAAACGGCGTTAACTTTATGGAAGAGCAGCCGGACGGAACATGGAAATCGACATTTGATTCGCCGGAAATGTACGAAACTATACAGTACATAAAGGATTTGAGGTGGAAGTATAATTGCTTGCCGGACAATGTGCTTAACGGTCAGTCGGAGGTATACAAGCAGTTCGGAACTAATCAGGCGGCAATGATTATCAGTTCCGACGTGGTTTTTGACACATTTACCCAGACATATAAAATGGATAGAAATAAGCTGTCATATACAATTCTTCCGGCAGGAAGCAAGGACAGATGCGCGCAGATTGGCGGATCGGCATATTTAATATCGGAAGGAGCGTCAGAGGAGCAGATTAACGCATCTCTTGATTGGCTTGAGATTATGGGATACGGCGCAGAGCTGTCCGAGGAACTTCTTGCACAGAAAGAAGAGGCTATAAAGATCTCAGCCGATGCGGGAAATGTTGTGACAAGGCCGATGCTGTCTTTGTGGAAAAATAAGGAATACACTCAAAAAATTAACGAACTGTATGACAAGTACACAAACGTAGATCCAAAGCTGTGGAAAGTCGATCAGAATATGGTAACGCTCAGAAAAGAGGAGCCGATGGCGGCGCAGCAGCTTTACTCAATACTGTCGTCTGTAATGCAGGCGGTGCTTACCGATGAGAACGCTGATATTAATGAATTGATATCGACTGCTTCCGAGCAATTCCAGAAGGACGCTTTGAATAAACTTGAAAATTAGGAGTTGTATCAATGAACGGAGAAAATAAAGTAAAGCATGTGGGGAAATCCGGCAGTTGTATAAACAAAGTGATACATATTGTTCGGCATGATATCGGAGCATGGGGATTAATGATCCCATGTATAATTGCGCTTTTGATATTTACATATCAGCCTATGGTAAACGGAGTATATCTATCCTTCTGCAAAACAAGGGCATATGACGCAATCGGATGGGCAGGACTGCAGAACTATAAGGATGTATTGACGGACAGCGTGTTTCTTAAAGCGTTCACAAACGGCTTTAAATATGTATTCTGGTGTTTTGTGATTGGTTATCCGCTGCCGGTTATTACAGCTATTTTATTGAATGAGCTGAAAAGAGGACAAAGACTATTTCGTTCGCTGTTGTATGTGCCGGGAATGGTACCGGGAATAGTGGCATCACTTCTGTGGCTTGTTATGCTAAATCCGGGACAGACGGGCTTGTTTAACACTATTCTTGCTCATTTTGGTGTTGGGCCTCTCGGCTGGCTTCAGGACAAAAATCTTGTTATACCGACCATTGCGTTTACAATGACTTGGGGCGGCTACGGCGGAACGGTTATTATGTATCTTGCAAATCTGCAGTCGGTAAACGGCAGTTTGTATGAATCGGCAACACTTGACGGTGCGGGATTTTTTGCGAAGGTAAGATACATAACGCTCCCGTATCTGTCACCCACATTAAGATTGGCGCTGGTTAATCAGATTATAACAACCTTTGCGATTTTCCAGCAGGTATTTATCATGACGGGCGGAGGACCGAACTATGCGTCCACCACACTGGGAATGTTAAACTATCAGTATGCATTTGAATATATGCAGATAGGACGCGCGTCTGCCCTCAGCGTAATACAGAGTTTAATATTAATAGTCTTGACGACTGTTTTATATAAGTTTACAGATAGGGGTGAGGTAGATGAGTAAAAAAGCGTCGACAAAGGTACAGCTTAATAACAGGATATTTTCCGTAATGGATATGAAAAATCCCAAAGCAAAGGCATTGTATACCGCAATATATATTTATGTGATAATTCTTTGTATTTGCTCGGCGGTGCCTATTCTTTGGACGGTTTTATCGGCAACTAAGGACATTGATGAATTTTACAGAATACCTCCGACAATTCTGCCTCAGTCCTTTCACCCCGAAAAGTTTTTGGATGGCTGGAAGAAATTCGATTTTACAAAATACTATTTAAATACGTTTTTCATAGCGATTGGGTATGTAGTGTTTGGTATAATCAGCAACGGATTTATGGCATATGCGCTTTCAAGATTAAAGCCGAAGGGATATAAGCTGATATTGACATTATTTTTATGGACAATGATGCTGCCGGGAAGTATGGCGGCACAGATGAAAAATATTGTTAATTTCCCCTTGCTGCATATAAATCTTACCAATACGCCTTGGCCTATGTGGATTATGGCGGCGGGATCACCGTTTATGGTTATATGGTTTAAGGGTTATTTTGATACTATTCCGCTGTCAATAATAGAATCTGCGAAAATAGACGGGGCAACCAATGTAACGATTTTCGGAAGAATCGTTATGCCTATGGCAAAGCCTATCATACTTACGCAGGCAATTATGACATTTAATTCGGCATGGCAGGATTATTTCTGGCCGATGCTGTTATTAAAGGATAAGAATATTCAGACGATTATGGTACGTGTTCTTGCAATGCAGGGTTCACTGGCGGTTGACGAGCAGATGGTTCTGCTTACACTTGTTATGATTCCGCCTATAATATTCTTTATTATAATGCAGAAGTATCTTATAGGAAACGAGAATGAAGGAGGAGTAAAGGGATAATGCTTTCAATGCTGAAAAAAATAACGGCGGGGATAGTCGCAGCCGCGATTTGCGCTGTCCCTTTGACTCTGCTGCAGGTTACGGCAGAGTCGTCCTCCGAGGAGGCTGCAGTGGTAACCTTCGGCAAGTATATCAGAACAAAAAACGTAAAAAATTGGGAATTTAATCTTTGGGACAATGCCGAAAGAGTTGTAAGAGACGGACGTGAAGGAGTAAAGTTTGCCAAGGATAAACAAACGTATCACTTTATGATAGATGTAGACGATAAGTTCATACCTCCGTCAAAGGACGGTACAGACGTACAGGTAGAGGTTGACTACTTCGATGAAAGTCCAGTTGACGGCAACAGCTTTAATGTGAGATATACTTCAAAGGACTATGATATAAGCGACGCGGCAGGTTTGTGCTATTTGGAAAACACGGGAAAATGGCAGACTCACACCTTTATTTTAAAGGACGCTCTGTTTAATAAAAAAATGGACGGAATGAACGGAAAGTATGATTTGAGCATATCGGAGTGGAACAGATATGCGGGCAGTTCCGCGTCGGATATTATATTCGGTGAAATCAGAATAAAGCCGCTGCCCGAAAAATTACTTACGGCAACGATGACAACGGATTATCCCGGAAATATCTTCGACGGAGATGAGGCAAAGGAATTTAAGCTGAATTTAAAAAATCGCCGTTCAACGTCTGTGGTAACAAAAATAAAAGCCGAAGCCTTTGACTATATGGAGGGTACGCCCATTATACAGCCGGAAAAGATGAATCAAAATTTGGCTGCATCGGCTGAAAAGGAAGTGACGGTGGATAAAGAGCTTGACACGTCAATCACGCTCGATTTGCCGAAGTACGGCAGTTATTCGATTAAGATAACTCTCGACTGCACCGATGAAACGGGATATAACCGCACGCAGACAATAGAGAACTATTTCAGCGTAATGAATAAGTATTCCGATGAGGAAGAGAAAAACGAGGGAATAGGAGTATCGGCACACTTTCAGCGTTTGTACGATCATGAACCGGTATCGTTGCTGGATTTAAGCGGTCGTTCTTATGCTGAATATTTGGCGCAGGAGATATCATATGTCGGATTCGGATATCTAAGAACCGACTGGTATCAGACAATGTTTCAGAAAAGCAGCGGAGAAATGTTTTATCCGCCTTATGACGGAGCGAGCGATTTGCTGGCAAAATATAATATAAAAATTTATCCCATTCTTCCGCATTGGATTGAAGTTGCGGGAGATGCCAGAACTGATGACAAGGCACTGCAAACCTATGTGGATTTTTGTGTGGACATGGTTTCGCGGCATAAAGAAATTCCGGTTTTTGAGATTGATAACGAGGTAAACGCGCACTATACAACGGATGAGTGGATAAGAATAATGAAAGCGGTATATACTGCTGTCAAAGCGGCGCGTCCCGATGCAAATCTTTTTGGACTTGCCTATGCCGGAAGTAACTACGGCTGGCTGGAGGAATTCCTTGCAAAGGGCGGCGGAGAGTATATGGACGGAATTTCCATACACCTCTATGACGACTCGGGTACCTTTGACCGCCACTGGTGGTATGAAAAGCTGCCTCAGTTAAAAGAAATCCTTGTAAAGTATGGAATGGACAAAAAACCTCTGTGGTTCTCGGAGCAAGGCTGGTCAACGTATGAGGGCGGTCCGACGACCGAATGGGACAGAACGGTTTCAAACGTCAAGTACTGGACTTTCTTGATGGCTGAAGAGTGGACGGATCATTTTATGATTTATAACGCTATCCGCAAGGGATCGGGAATTACCGACAGAGAGAATATGTTCGGAATGTTCAGGGAAGAGGACGATATGGTGGCACCGCTTGCGCCACTGCCGGTATGCGTCAGCTTGAACGCCATGAACAGAATGTTAAACAAAACAGAGGCAATAGATCAGATTATTGCCGACAACGATATGGCGGCATTATACAGATTTAAATATGCCGATAACTCGCAGGTTATTTCCGCGTGGTCGGACGAGGGCAACAGGAGTGTATGCTTAAATCTCGGTACGGATAAAATTACGGTATATGATGTTTACGGCAACGAAACCGATACTCTTTATTCGGACAACGGAATTTTTGAGCTTGCTCTTACATATGCGCCGCAGTATTTCAGAGGAAATATCACAAAATTCGAAGAAACGGAGCCGACAATAAAAATCAATAACAGGATTACGGCAGCTGTTGATGACGATGCAGTGATAGATTTGAGTAATAATTCTGCAGATATTAAAATCGAAGTGGAAAGCGAGCTTGAAAGCGTTGTTGAAAAAGATAAGATAACATTTAAATGTCCGGCTGATAAGCTTGGCGACAATAACTTTACACTCCGTGTTTATGCAAACGGCAGGCTTTATTACTCCGGTACGGGAACGGTTACGATTGTAAATCCTCTTACGGCTGATATGAAGTACGAATACAAGGACAATAACGATTTTAAAGGCAGTGTTTCTGTAAAGAATATATCAAACAGAGAAATTTTTGCGACTGTAAATATTGACTTGCCCGATTATGACTATTATAATTCAAACAACAATGTTGTACGGCTCAAGCCCGGAGAGGAAAAGCAGTATTCGGTACGGCTCCCGAATTTAAGTGAAGTGCGTATAATGAAAACGAACATCAATATGACGCTTGACAACGGATATTCATTTATGCAGACCGACAGCGACACGCTGACCTATGCAAAATACACCGCCAAAAAGCCGACAATTGACGGAAAAATGTCCGTGAATGAATGGAACGCAGTATGGTTTTGCTCGGACACGGCGGACCATTGGAAACTTGGCAAGGAATGGAAAGGTAAAGACGATCTCAGCTTTAAAGGAAACTTGATGTGGGACGATGAGGCGTTGTATATGGCAATAGACGTAACGGACGATATACATACTCAGCCGTTTACAGGCGTAGATATTTGGCATTCGGACGGTATGCAGTTTGGTTTCAGTAATGTTATGCCGCCGTATCCGGCAGATACGCAGAAATTCGAGGAATTTCAGATAGGATTGTCCGATGATGGAATACTTACGGTACAGAGACTGCAGTCAGCCTGCGGGAAGGCAACGGGGGATTGTCCCGATAAGATAAATGCGGCAGTTACTCAAAAAGGAACACATACCATATACGAAGCGGCAATACCGTGGACGGAGATTTTCGGTGATGATTATACGGTAAGCGAGGACAGCTTTGTCAAATTCGGTCTTGTTGTAAACGACACCGATAACGACAGTCCGAGAGGATATATGCATTATAATGACGGTATAGCCAGCGGTAAGAATTATAAGGAATTTAAGCCTATAAGGCTTATAAAATAACAAAAAACAGAAGAATAGAGTGTGATAAGAAAGTAAATCTGTTAAACCGGTGTTCCCCCCGGAAAGGGAACAAAAAGAATTAATAAATCTATTTTAAAACTTATACAGAAAGGTAGGGTTATATTATGAAATTAAAAAAGATTATATCAACAGTAATTGCTGCGGCAATGATCGCCGCAAACTTGGCTGCTTTTTCAACGGTATCGTTTGCAGCAACAGAACAAACTGTTATTATTGACGATAATTTTAACAGCGTATCGCTTAGCGACAAAAGCGGAATGAACAGCGCATGGCATAATATTATGGGTTGGCACAACACAGCACCGTCACAGCGCGCTGAAGGCGATATTTGCTGGAAATGGGAAGGAACAGGTAAAGATGCGGGGGCTTGGGAGCAGATATATTTAAACATGGATGCCCTGAAAGCCGATGATACTCTTAATATCAGCTATGATTTAAAGATTGACGGAGATCAGTTTAATACAAAATCTGTTGTAGCCCTTGAAGGAGGAGCAAACAATTCAGAGGTTATCCAGCTTGGAGAAAATTATAATAATGCGGGCGATGTTCATGTAGGTACGGAATATGGGGTTGAAACAGCAACTGCTTCGCAGGGTAATATTGCGAGAGACAAGTGGGTAACGGTAAATATCACCTTAAAGAACAGCCTTACAAGCATAAGCGTAGACGGAACAAGCGTTTGCGAGAACATCGCACCGCCTGTGGGATATACGTTTAATCAGGCAGGTGTGAATAAAATTCGTTTCATGGCGGACGGAATAGATAATGCCAACGGCAAAAATGTTTACATAGACAATGTCAAGGTTACGGTTGAGAGCGAAGCATCTAAGCCGGAAAAACCGACCGATCCTGTAGATCCGACCGGTTCGGTACTGCTGAACGAAAATTTTGACAGATATGAAATCGGTCAGACTGCGAATGACACTTTTTGTAAAGATGACGCCAATTGGGATAAGTTTTTCTCAGAGACTACATCGACCATTGTTGAGGGAGAAACGGGACACGGCAAGGCTCTTGAGTTCAAGAATGAAGGTTGGTCCAACAATATTAATTTTGAGTATAAAAACATGACCATATCAAAACAGTATGCTGTGATTGATACGATGTTTAAGGGGAAAGCGAGCTGTGATTTCGATATACAGATTGTTAATGGTGAATCCTATAAAAATCTCGTAAATGTAAACGATTTGAAAATAACCGGTGACGGAACGCAGCTCAGTGAAGCGTGGTATGAATTATATGCGGTTGTTGACACAATGGCCGGAACAGTGGATTGGGCGGTAAAGGATATGAGCGGTACGGCAGTTGCTGGCGGCAAATTATCGAATATCGGAGATGTGAAGAACTTTACCTCTTTTAAGATTCAAAGTTATAAACCGGCGGTTCCCTTATATTTTGATGAGATCTCCGTAACTCAGACAGACAGCAAGCCGGCACTTCCAAAGCTGCCGCCGAAAACCACTATCTTTGAAGAGAATTTTAACGACTATGCTGTAGGAAATCTCTTTAAAGATGTGAAGAAGGGTGTATGGGGAATGTTCTATTCAGACGACTCTGTAATTGCGCAGGGTGCAGACCAATACGGCAATGCAATGCAAATGAAACCATACAGCGGCGATATGGGTAGTATAGACAATATAAACTGGACATACAGAAATATAGTGCCGGAGCTGAATGTTATTGATTTCTCGATTATGTTCAAGGCGGCTACGGCTACAAATTTTGATATAAAAATGCTGTGTGGCACAGAAGGTAATTTAAATATTGTAAATATTAATGAACTTAAAGTAAGCGGTACAAGCGATGTGATTTCGGCAGATACATGGTATAAGCTAAATGCGGAAATAAACAGAAAGACAGAGAAGGTGGATTATGCAATCACCGATCTTAACGGTGCAGAGGTTTGTAAGGCATCTACAACCGTTAGCGGAGCGGCAGATTTCTGTGGATTCGGAATGTATTCATACAAGGTAAACGGAGCTTACAACGATCTTTACTTTGATGAAATTAAGGTTAGTCAGAAATGCGGTACACCTGCTCTTACAGCGGACGGATTGGCATTCTACAAGGGAAATAATTCGCAGACCGATCTGGGAGCTATATCAACCGTAACGGATAAAATAGTACTTACATTTAGTACAGTTATGAATGCGCAGTCGCTAAATGAAAACGTAACAATAACCGTCGACGGTGAACCACCTGTGGCATATACGGGCGAGCTTTCGGATAATGTATTTACAATTAAATTGAGCGACGCTTTAAAGCCTAACACAGTATATCAAATAAACATCGGTGCCGGCGTCAAGGCATATACGGGTGAAACTATTGCAAAAGCTGTAACGGAATCGTTCAAAACAGAAGCCGGAGAAATGTACGGTGAGTTTACGTCCGTACAGTGCGACGGACAGCCGCTGACATCTGTCACTCAGATTGCAGCAGGAAAGACTGTAACAGTAACCGCAAATTATAAGAATTCTACGGGAAAAGCTTTAGAGGGATATATTATTACGGCATACTATAACGGAAATGAATTTTTGGATTCACAGTATACGGCGGTCAGCCGCGGTGCCGATGTGGTGAACGATACAATAACGATCAACACTGCGGTTCCTGCTATCAGCGGAGCAACACAGATGAAGGTATTCTTCTGGGACGGACTCGATACGATGATTCCCGTTTCGGAAGCCTATGAGATTAATTAAGGATTAAAAAAAGGAACATGTTATGAAAAAAATCAAAATTACGTCGGGTATACTCATTGTGATGTTAATATTCAATATGATTTTTACATCTGCGGTATTGGCGGGTAATTGGGAAAACTCTCCGATAAAAATAAGTGTTTCAATTGAGAAAAACGGTGTGTATTCCTCTGAGGAGCTTGACGCAATATCATTTGATGTTTCTAACAGCTCATCTTTAACGAGATCATTTACTGTAACAATCAGTCTTAAGGACGCATATAATAATGTTCTGTGGAGCAGAGATACAGCCGAAGAGCTCGCCGGCAAAACAACAGAAAAAAAATTACTGCATATGATTGATTTTTCGGTGGGTGATTATGTATTTACCTACGGAGTTAATGTAAGCGGCATTGACTACAGTGAGGAAATAAACTTTTATTGTTCGGGAGATACCATGATTTTAAACAATCATGGTATCAACGAACACTTTCTCGGAACAATTACTTACACGGATAAGGATATAAAAAACATGAAGAACGGCGGTTATTCTCTTTTCCGCAGTACTATAGGATGGAGCACGATAGAAAAAGAGAAAGGAGTTTACGAATTACCAAAGTTATCGATGGACAGAATCGATACGATAAAGGAGAACGGTATAGAGGCTTTGGTCGTTCTTTCGGGAAACAATGCACTTTACGGTGCAAATATTAACGAAAGTTTTCCCAAAACAGATGAGGAGGTAAAAGGCTTTGCAAATTTCTGTGCCTATGTTGCGGGACAGTTAAAAGGCAAGGTTAAGTATTATGAAATATTTAACGAGCCTAACGCTCTTGATCAAGTTTGGGGAAGCGACTATGTAAAGCTGATTAAGGCGGCATATCCGGCAATCAAAGCCGCAGATCCTAATGCTGTTGTGCTTGGTGTTTCGCAGGCGGGTATATGGTGGCCGAATGCTGTTGAAGCAACATTTATGAAACA
>ERZ772885.1505-NODE-1505-length-13999-cov-18.285212_pt1 | contig 13999 bp, 11 predicted proteins | sample MGYA00580580_ERZ772885 | MGnify/ENA primary metagenome ERZ772885 (study PRJEB29015, sample SAMEA2737673) | human gut metagenome | biome: human gut; feature: human-associated habitat; material: faeces | place: China | collected 2012 ...
AGCGTGCCGCCGGTGCGGAACGCCTCGAACCAGGCGGCCTGCTCGCTGGGCAGATTGCCCAGCCCCGCGGGGCGGATGGCCCGCAGATGGGCCGAGACCATCGGCCCGCTGCGCCCGGTAAAGATCGAAACTTCCAGCGCGGCTTCCACCGCCGTGCCCACCGGGTAGGCAAAAGTCGACGGTGCTACGCCGAAGATTGAGGCAAACAGGGTATCGTTGCCCTGGCGCAGCCGCACCCGGGTGTGGCGTCCCTCGGCGCCCATAGGCCAGATACCATCGATCATAGCGTCGCAGACCAGCAGCACCGGCATGGGGTTTTCCCGTCCAAAGGGCGCCAGACGGGAGAGTTCCTGCACGTTGGGCAGCGTCAGCTCCGAGAGCTGCACCGCGGCGTCCAGTTTCAGTTCCGGCGCACCGGGGCGCGGCGCATGCTCGGCCGCCCAGGCGTTGATGGCCTGGCGGAAAGCGGGCAGCTTTTCTTCCTCAATTTCCACACCGGCGGCCGCCGCATGCCCGCCAAAGCGGGTCAGGTATTGGGCGCAGCCAGCCAACGCACCGTGCAGGTCGAACGGGTCGGGTGCACGGCCACTGCCGCGTCCCTCTCCATTTTGCAGCGAGATGACGATGGCGGGGCGGTTGTACTTTTCCATCAGCCGCGCGGCCACAATACCGATAACGCCGGGGTGCCAGTCCTCGCCGGAGACCACCAATACGCGGTCCCGCTGGCGGGCAGGGTCGGCTTCCAGCGTCTTTTGGGCGGCAGCGAACACTTCCTGTTCCGTCTGCTGGCGCTCGGTGTTGATCTCCGCCAGGCGGGCGGCAATGCCGGCGGCCTGGGCTTCATCGGTGCAAAGCAGCAGCTTTAACGCGACCGCCGCATTATCCATGCGGCCCGCTGCGTTCAGCCGCGGGGCCAGGCTGTAGCTGACGGTGTCCGCGGTGACGGGCTTGCCCGCGACCCCGGCGTTTTCCATCAACGCCTGCAGGCCGGGGCGCATCGTGTCCTGCAAAAGGGCAAGGCCCTCCCGCACGAGGGTGCGGTTCTCCCCCACCAGCGGCATCACGTCGGCCACGGTACCCAGGGCCACCAGCTCACCGTACATTTCCAGCAAGTCCGCAGGCTCGCAGCCTTCCAGCGCGGCACAAAGCTTAAAGGCCACACCCGCGCCGCACAGATCCTTGAACGGGCTTTCATCGTCAGCCCGCTTGGGGTCAACCACCGCCACGGCATCGGGCAGTGTATCGCCGGGCAGATGGTGGTCGGTCACGATAAGGTCCAGCCCAAGCTCCTTGGCGCAGGCGGCTTCCTCGATGGCCGAAATGCCGTTATCCACGGTCACAACCAGATTAAAGCCCTTTTCGGCCAGGCTTTCCAGCGCCGGGCGGGTCAGACCGTAGCCGGTGCCGCGGGTGGGCAGCTTGCAGCGCACGTGGGCGCCCATACTGCTTAAACATTCATACAAAATGGCGGTGGCAGAGATACCGTCCACGTCATAGTCGCCATAAATAACGATGGTCTCCTCGTTTTCCACGGCCTGCTCGATGCGGGCCACGGCTTTGTCCATATCCCGCAGCAGGAACGGGTCCGAAAGTTCGGCCCCGGCTCCCAGCAGGGCCTGCACTTCGGCCGGGTCGGTACAGCCGCGGGCGGCCAGTACCCGGCGCAGCAGCGCACCGCACCCGGCCCCGGCCAATGCCTGCTCGGCGGCGGGGTCTGCGGTTTTGATCTGCCAGGCGGGATAGTTCATAAACGGGTTCTCCTTTTATCTTTTACTTTACCTTAAAGTCCGCGTCAAAATCATGGGTCAGGCCATCCTGGCGCAGCATGGCTTCCAGGGTGTCGATCTCGGTGGAAACGTCCATGCTCACATCTTGCAAAAGGGTGTCGTACAGTTTGGTGTAGGCCCCATTCAGCGTATGCAGGATGGCGGTGATGTCCCGCCGGATCTCGGCGGCGTTGGCGGTGTCGCTCTCCCCTAACCCTTGCGCCGTGTCCAGCAGCTTGCGGGTGGTGGGCAGGTAATACTCGCGGAAGCGGCGCACCCGGGGCAGCTGCTCGGGGTGATTATGCACGAAGCCCAAAATCGACGCGCAGGTCTTCTGCATCCGGGTCAGTTCTTCGTCCGTCTGGATACCCAGCTTGCCACGGCAGATTTTTAGATAGTTCAAAAAATCCACGCCGTCGCGGTTGAATTGTTCGGCATCCGTCAGGGTTTGCACGGGCGCGGCCTGCGGGGCCGGGGTACCGGCCGGGCAGAGGGAATCGTCCAGATACAGCGTGCTGTAGTCGTCGCTGATGGCGGCGTTGGGCAGGTCGCCGTTGGCCACAGCTTTGGCCACCGTGTCGTAGGCTTTTTCCTGCTTAATTTGGGCCTTGCGGGCCAGGGATGGCAGGTCGCAGGTCCAATCGTTGGCGGCTCGCAGCAGTTTGCGCAGGCGGCCAAAGTAGCTGAGCTTTTTCATACCCACAATGGCCATGAACAGAAAACCCAGCGTGATCGGGTAAAATACAGCGGTCAGAATCGGCAGCGCCACAAATTCGTCGGGTGTCAGTCCCAGCGTACCCGCGCCGACAGCGGTCAGGATGCCCAGCACCAGCGCTGCGATGCCGAAGCAGCCGGTGAAGGTCCAGCCCACAGCCGTAAGCACCACGCCCACCGATTGGCCGCCGTTTTTCCATTTGCGTTCCAAGCGGCGTTTCCAGGCCGAAAAGCTATCCGGCTGGGCAGCGGCACGGGTCATAGCGTCCCCGGCCTGCTCCAGTGCATCGGCAATGCTGCCCAGCACCGAAGAACCGACCTGCGTGCCAAACTGCACGGCTGAGTCGATCATATCGCCGAGGTCGTAATCGTAGTTGTTTTTGTTGTTATCAGGCATTTTATGTCCTTACTCACACGGTTTGTATCGTTTCATCAGTGCGGCGGCACAGCGCACACCGTCCACGGCGGCGGTCATGATGCCGCCGGCGTAACCGGCGCCCTCACCGCAGGGGTACAGGCCGGGCAGGGCCTCGCACACCAGCGTTTCCTTATCGCGCAGCAGGCGCACCGGACTGCTGGTGCGGGTCTCCAGGCCCGTCAATACGGCGTCCGGGGCACGGTAGGCGGCTAGCTTGCGGCCAAAGGAGTTCAGGCCATCCCGCAGGGCGCTGCTCAGTTCATCGGGCAGTAGTGCGCCCAGGTCAGCAGGCGTTACGCCGCGGGGGTAGGTAGGCTGCACAGCGCCCAGTTCCAGCTGGCCGCGCCCGGCCAAAAAGCTGCCCACGGTCTCGGCCGGGGCCAGGTATCCCCCGCCGCCCGCACGGTAGGCGGCCTGTTCCAGCTGGCGTTGGAAGGCCACCGCCTTGGCTGGGTCATTATCAAAGTCGCGGCCATCCACGCTGACCACCACCGCCGCGTTGGCGTTTTTGCCGTTGCGGGCATGCAGGCTCATGCCGTTGGTGACCACGGCGTTTTCCTCGCTGGCGGCGGCACAAACCGAACCGCCGGGGCACATACAGAACGTATACACGCACCGCCCGCCGCTGACATGCTGGCTGAGTTGGTACTCGCCCACCGGCAGCACCGGGTGGCCGGCTGCGGCATGGTAGAGGCTTTTATCAATCTCGGTTTGCAGGTGTTCGGCCCGGAAGCCCACCGAGAAAGGCTTGCACTCCAGCGGCAGGCCTGAACCGTGCAGCATGGCAAAGGTGTCCCGGGCGCTGTGGCCGACCGCCAGGATCAGCTGCTCGCAGGCAAAATCGCCCGCTGTGGTCTCGACGCTCGCCAGGGCACCGTTTTCGATCTTCAAACCGGTCAGGGCGGTGTTGAACCGCACCTCACCGCCCAGCGCGATAATTTCCTGCCGGATGCTGCGGATGATGCCGCGCAAAAGATCAGTACCCACATGGGGCTTTTGCCGCCAGGCAATGTCCGCCGGGGCGCCGTGCTGCAAAAAGGCATCGGTCACAAAGGCGCAAAGCGGGTCGCCCACGCGGGTGGTCAGCTTGCCGTCGGAGAAAGTACCTGCGCCGCCCTCGCCAAACTGGATGTTGGCGTTCAGGTTCAGTTCACCGGTCTTTTCAAAATGCTCGACGGCTTTCACGCGCTCGTCCAGTTCTGGGCCGCGTTCCAGCACCAGCGGACGGAAGCCGCTGCGGGCCAGCAGCAGCGCGGCAAAGAGGCCCGCCGGGCCAAGGCCCACGACCACCGGGCGCGTTTTTAACGCTGTATCGCCTACCGAGAAAGAAAACCTGGCGGGCTGTGTGAAACAGACGCAGGGCGAGGCCCCGGCGTATGCCGATTCCTCACCCTCGTCTTTGAGCGTGATCGCCATGGTATAGACCAGCACGGGCTTGCCGTGCCGGGCATCTACCGATAATTTTGCCACCCCGCAGCGGGCCGCTTTGTGGGCGGGCACGCGCAGGATGTGCAAAGCCTGGGCCGCCGCCTCTGCGTCCGGATCAGGACAGCTGAGCGGCAGGCGGATATTGCGGACTAATAGCATAGATAACCTCTTTGGCTCCCTCTGTGAGACAGACTCCCCCCGACGCGGGGGAGGTGGCACGAAGTGCCAGAGAAGGAGTGCTGTCAGTGAAGCTGACTGAGGGAGAGACATTCAAACCAAGGCTCTCCCCCACCCGCTTCGCGGGAGCCCCCTCCCAGAGGGGGCCATTTGCGGGATGCGCACTTTCTATTTCGCCGTGACCTCGCACTGTACCGTGTAGCTGCCGGTGGCGAAGATGCGGGTGGAGGACGGGATCTGGATGGTGACCGGGATGGTCTGCTGGCCTACCGTCAGGCTGATGCTCTGGCAATCGATCTGCGCGACTACGCTGTCGGCGGACAGCTCCTCGATCTCATCTTTCGGGCCGTACAATTCCACGCCGCTGACCAGGCTGGACAGGATCTCCATATCATAGTTGCTGGGCACGTTGACCAGCCGGATGTTGGAGATGTTCAGCGTAGTGGAGGCCATATCCGTAGTGTCAAAGCTCAGCGTTACATTTGTCACGCCGTCCAGCGAGACTACGCCGGCGGGCAGCTCGATCAAACGCTGGTAGTCGCGGTCCATCTCGAACTCGCGGGCCAGGTCAAAGTCGGTCACGGTCAGGCTTTCCAGCGCACTGACGGTGCGGGCCGGGCCTGCTACGCGCAGCTTCTGCTGGCTCAAGGTGTAGTGCAGGCTGCTGGTGTCAAAGCCGTTGGGCACGCCGATGAAATCCACTTCCAGCGGCAGCTCCCGCACCTGGTAGATCGTCAGCGTGACGTTGGCGGAATCGCTGTCCATCGTGGTGTACTGCGGGGTGATGGTGTTGCCGTTCTCGTCCCGCAGCTCCAGCGTGGAGGGCGTGGTGGTGGTGTCGGCCAGCGCGTCGTCGCTCAGCACCGGGGCCACCACCTGGCTGATCTGATCCAGCTCACTGGTGGGGCCGCGCAGCGTGATCTCAGCGGGAACAGCGGAGGTCTTATTCAGCATATAGCCGTCGGCGATAGAGACAGCCGAGGCATCCACCGTGACGGGCACGGTTTTTTCGCTGACTTCATCGAACACGACGTCGATCGTATCGTAGGGTTTTTCCACTGTACACTTGATGTTGCCGGAGTAATCGGTGGTATTGGTCACGCGGGCCTGCAGGCGCAGGGTGACCTTGCCCGCACCGCTGACGCCGGAATAGCTGGGATAGACCATGATGTCGGAGCTGGTCATCTTACCAATGCTGGTGATGTTGCCCTCGACCCGCACGGTTACGCCGTTGATGTCGGGCCGCTCCACAATGTCCAAGCCCTGGTTGGTGTAGGTAGTGGCGGAGTTGGCGTAGTTGATGGGCACATCCCGGATGGTGGTGCTGCCCTGGGGATCGATGTAGATGGTAACGACCAACCAGGTAGCCAGGCCGCAGGCCAGCGCCATCAGGATGGAAACTACGCGGTTATCCATCAGGGATTTGCGCCCCTGGGGTGCGTTATTCGGCTTTGGCATGGGGTGCGTTCCCTCCTTTTCGCAGCAGTTTTTTCAGCACGGATTCGTTGTCTTCCTCGGTCTCCTCAGGCGGGACGACCTCCTCCTGCAAGAGGTTAAAGAGGTTCTGGCGGTCCAGGCGGCGGATCAGCACGCCGTTTTTTGCCAGCGAGATAATGCCGGTCTCCTCGGACACAACCACGACGATGGCGTCGGAATTCTCGCTCATGCCCAGGCCGGCGCGATGGCGTGTGCCCATATCCTTGCCCATATCCAGGTTGTTGGAAAGGGGCAGCACGCAGCCTGCAGCCACAATGACGCCGTCCCGGATGACAACTGCGCCGTCGTGCAGGGGCGTGCCCTCGTAAAAGATGGTGCCCAGCATTTCGGGGATGACGTCAGCATGCATCGGCGTGCCGGTGCGGATGATCTCGTCCAGGTTATTGCGGCGTTCCAGCACCATCAGGGCACCGGTGCGGGTGTCGGAAAGCTGTTCAGCCGCATCGCAGATGGCAACCACAGCGCTCTGCCACACACCGCGCAGCGAAGGATCGGTGCGGCGGTTGCCGAACAGCCGGTTCGCCCATACGGTGGTCTGGCCCATGCGCTCCAGTGCACGGCGCAGCTCCGGCTGGAAGATGACCACCGCCGCCGTAAAGGCCACAGTGACCACGTTGTTCAGTACCCAGGTGACGGTGCGCAGGTCCAGCAGCACCGCGAAGCCGTAGAATAAGATCAGCAGCGCGATGCCTTTGACCAACTGGCCGGCCCGGGATTTGCGGGCGAACTGGATGAGCTGGTAAAACACAAAGGAAACGATCAGGATGTCGAGCGTGTCTGAAAACAGATCGAACGCCCGCAGGCTGCTGATGATAGCGGATAACGTTTGGTTTTGCAGCATGGGTAAAGTCCTGTCCTTTCCTCTTAAAGGTTGGTTACGTTCACTCGATCAGAGCGACAGCGTGGGCCGCAATCCCCAGCCCTTCGCCGGTAAAGCCGAGATGTTCCTCGGTGGTGGCCTTTACGCTCACAGCGTCCAGCGGCAGGCCGAAGGCATCGGCGATATTTTTACGCATAGCCGGGATGTGGGGGGCCAGCTTCGGCCGCTGGCATAGGATCGTCGCATCGATGTTGCCCACCTTGTAGCCGTGAGCGGCGATAATTTTCGCTACTTCGCGGGTCAGCGCCAGGGAGTCCGCGCCCTTGTAGGCGGGGTCGGTATCGGGGAAATGCTGGCCGATGTCACCCAGGGCCGCTGCGCCCAGCACGGCGTCCATCACCGCGTGCAGCAGCACATCGGCGTCGGAATGGCCCAGCAGGCCTTTCTCGTAGGGGACCTCTACCCCGCCTAAGATAAGCTTGCGGTCCTCGACCAAACGGTGTACATCATATCCGTGACCAATACGCATGGTGTTCTCCTTTTGTAAGTCCTCTTTGGTGGTGATTTTTAAATTGGCGTAGTCACCCGCCGTCAGTGTGACGGGCAGGCCGGCCAGTTCAAACAGGCTGCAATCATCGGTGACCAGGCTGGCTTTCTCGCCGCTGACAGCTTCCAGCGCCTGTAAGTACAGTGCCCGGTCAAAGCACTGGGGCGTCTGCACGGCGTAAAGGGTGGCGCGGTCCGGCGTGGTGACGACTTTGCCGTCCTTGTCCGCCACCTTGATAGTATCCTTCACGGGCACCGCCGGGGCGGCAGCGCCGGTCTTGGCGGCAGCCTGCAAGACCTGGGTGATGACTTCCTCGCTGGCAAAAGGGCGGGCAGCATCGTGGATGGCCACCAGCTGGCCCTTGGCGGCAGCCAGGCCATTATGCACACTGTCGGCACGAGTCGCGCCCCCCTGCACCACGGTGCAAGGCTTGGGGCAGGCCGCGGCGATAGCCTCGCACTGGGGGCGGTTGCCGCCCGCCACCAGCACCAGCTCATCCACCGCCGGGTGGGCGACAAACAGGGCACAGCTTGTCTCCAATACCGTGCGCCCATCGGGCAGACAGTAGCTGAGTTTATCAAATCCCATGCGGCGGGAGGCCCCCGCGGCCACGATAATGGCAGTTACAGTTGGCAGCCCCTTTTGCGGCATACAGCTGCGCCCCCTTACACTTAGATATATACTTATCATTATACAGGGTCAGCTTGAAAAAATCCACTAAAATCAAGAGGTTTTTTCGGTGAAAGTTCCGAAGGTGCTCTCTCACCTTACACGACCTTATACGAGCGGCACAGAACCACCTTGACGGAACTGCCTGTACCTTCTATAATAGTATATAGAAATAACAAGCCACAGAAACGGAGGCTTTTGCCTATGGCGTGGATGATCGTATGTGACAGCTCCTGCGAGATCCGGGAGCTGGAGCACCCCAGTGCCGGGGTGCAGTTTGCCCTTGTACCGTTCAAGATCCGTGTGGGTGAGCGCGAATATGTGGACCTGGCCACCCTGAATGTGCCCCAGATGCTGCAGGCCATGACCGACTACAACGGCGCCAGCACCACTGCCTGCCCCAGCCCGGAAGAATGGGCCGAGTATTTTTTGCAGGCCGATAACTGCATTGCGCTGACCATCAGCAGCAATCTTTCCGGCAGCTATAACGCCGCCGTGGCCGCCCGGACCATGGTGCTGGAAGAACACCCCGAAAAGAAGATCTTCATTCTGGACACCCTCAGCTGCTCCGGTGCGCTGGCCGGTGCGGCCGAGCTGGCCAATAAGCTTATCGGCGAGGGCCAGACATTTGAGGACATCTGCTTTGCGCTGGAAAAGTTCGCCGAAAGCACCCACATCCTGTTTTCCCTGGCCAGCTTTGACAACCTGGCCAAGAACGGCCGCGTCAGCAAGGTGGTGGGCTTTATCGCAGGCCGCCTGAACATGCGTGTACTGGGCCGCCGCACCTCCGATGGTAAGATCGACTTCTACTTCAAGACCCGCGGCGAGACCCGCGTGCTGGCCAAGATTCTGGAGCAGATGGACGAGGACAACTACGACGGTGTGCACCCAGTGCTCATCAGCGAGTGCGGCAACCAGACCGCCGCCCGCCTGCTGGAACACGGCATCCTGGCCAAATGGCCCGAAGCCCCTGTGCGCATCGTGCCCTGCAGCGGTCTGTGCAGCTTCTATGCCCAGGACCAGGGTATTATCATCACCTACTGATTTTTGCAATTTTACCAACAACACCCCCGCACAGCCGTTTTGGCTGTGCGGGGGTGTTGTTTATTTTTGATAAATAAAAAAGGATTATTCTTTGTTCGCCTTGCGCTTCATACGCTCCAGCAGGGCAGCTTTCTGCTTGTCCCACTTGGCGTCGGCCTCAGGGGTGGCAGGCTCAGTGCACCGGGCAAAGCTCCAATGCAGGCCGTCGCGGCGGCTGAGCTTGAACCGCAGGTACCACGCCCCGCAGTAGGGGCAGGTGCAACGGGTGTAGTAGCCGGTGTTCCCTCGCTTGAGCCACACTTCGTCAGGCGTCAGCGGTGCGCTGCACTCGGGGCAGGCTGCCTCGGTCAGTTCGGACACGTTGCGGTAGTCGTCATGCTCCATCCGGTTCATGAACAGGCGGATGTCCCGCGCGGCAGGGTTCGGCTCGGCGCCCAGCAAGGCTTCTTTCAGCAGTTCTTCCTCGGTGGGGTAGGTCGCCAGCCCCTCGGTCAGCGGCAGCTTACGGCAGACCTTGGTGGTGTACAGTGCGTCATCCAAAGCGTTGTGGAAGGGTTCCTCCTTGGGGATGCCCAGCCGGTCGACCACGCTTTCCAGCGTCAGGCCCTCCCCTTCTTTGCGGGGATAGGCCTGCAAAAAGATACGCTGCAGGTCGTACCAGCGGTCGGGCCAGTTCTCATCCAGGCCTGCCAAAAAAAGGTTCTGCTTCAGAACAGGTACGTCATCCAGGCCCCATTCGGCCAGCTCGGCGTCCGGGCCGGCCCAATCCAGGAACTTCTGCAGACCCTCTTTCATCGGCAGCCCGGCGTCCAGGTCGCCCTGGCTCAGGCCGGTCACTTTGGCGATGTGGTGCTGCAATTTGCGGAAGATGCGCGGTCGCAGGTTCACTTCAAAAGTATCCAGCACGTCGCCGCGGGCATTGATGCGCACCGCACCAATCTGGATGATCTCACCCCGCAGCGTCAATTCTGTACCGTGGTACAAAAACGTTTTGGGCTGATACCCGATATTCCATTCGAGGTCAAAAACGATCAGGTTCACAGGTCAGTTCTCCTCGCTCAAGATAAATTTTTCTACAGCCAGCCCCACACCGTCGTGGTCGTTGTCGGCCGTCTGGTAGTCGGCCGCCGCTTTTACGGGGGCCTGGGCATTGCCCATCGCCACGCCCATACCGGCGCAGCGGATCATCGGCAGGTCATTCCAGCCGTCGCCGCAGGCCATCAAGTTGGCAGCGGTCAGGCCTTTGGCGCGCAGCAGCATCTCCAGCGAGGTATCCTTGCCCACGCCCAGCGGCATCGTCTCGATAAAGAAGGGCTGGCTGCGGCAGATGGACAGCTTGCCCGCGAACTCCTGCTGCATCAGCTCCTCCACATGGGGCATGTCCACGGGGTCGCCGGTCAGCAGCAGCTTGTTGATGGGATAATTCACGGTGGCAGGCAGGTTTTCTACCTGGCGCACCGGGATCTTGTTGATGCGGGCTTCCTCCTGCACGTAGGGGCTGGAGGCGTTCTCGGTAATGATGCCGTGGGTGTCATAGGTCAGGGGCACCACGTTCCAGTAGCGGGAGAAAGTGCACACCGGCTCGATGAGGTCCGGCGGGAAGGCGTGCTGCACCAGCACGTGGCCGGTCTTGCAATCGATGATCTTGCCGCCGTTATAGCTTAAAATGCAGCCGCCGTATTTTTGCAGTTCCAGTTCTCGCGCCAGCGGCTCAATGCCGACGGTGGGGCGGCCGCTGGCCAGCACAATGCAGACGCCGCGGGCCGCGGCTTCCATCAAAGCTGCCTTGGTGCGTGGCGTGATGATTTTCTCGCTGTTGGTCAGTGTACCGTCCAGATCCAGTGCCAGAACTTTGTATTGCATAGGTATCCCCCGATTACTTATATTAAATCCATCCTATTTTACCCCAAACCGACAGATTGTGCAAGGGGCGCAGTGCGTCGGGCAAAAATTAGACATTTCTAACGTATTGACAAACTTTCTTTTCCGTGGTACACTACGAAAATAACATAAGGGAGTAGTCAGCACCCTATGCGGTGGAGCAGCCGCGCGGTGCAGTTCTGCCAACATAATGGGGCGTGCCCCTGGCTTAACTTTAAACGACGAGACTTATCTGTTCAGCGCCTTTTGCGCAGGACAGATAGGTCTTTTTTTGTGCCCTTACAAAAACGGAGGAATACCCATGACATTATTTGATCTGATCCTGATCGCCATCAGCCTTTCCATGGACGCTTTTGCCGTTTCGATCTGCAAGGGCCTTTCGGTCCACAAGGTCAGCTTTGCCCACGCCATGATCTGCGGGCTGTGGTTCGGCGGCTTCCAGTTCTTGATGCCCACACTGGGCTTCTTCCTGGGTGACCGCTTCGCCGTGGTCTTGACCAACTTCGGTCCCTGGGTCGCCTTTGTGCTGCTGGCCATCATCGGCGTCAACATGGTGCGGGAAAGCTTCGGCGGCGACGAAAAGCTGGACGATGACTACTCCGCCAAAGCAATGCTGCCGCTGGCCGTTGCCACCAGCATCGATGCCTTCGCCGTCGGCGTCAGCTTTGCCGCCATGCAGGTCAATATCCTGCCCGCCGCCGGCCTGATTGGCTGCATCACCTGCCTGCTGTCTGCCATCGGTGTGCGCGTAGGTGCCCTCTTCGGCGATAAGTACCGCGCTCCTTCCGAGCGCATCGGCGGCATCGTGCTGATCCTGATCGGCCTCAAGACCCTGCTGACGGGACTGGGAATTTTGTAATTTTTGCTATATACTTTCCGTTCCCATTGTAAGGGTCGATGCTCGCATCTACCCGCTCCCGCAGCCATTCGCTCTTCCAACAAACAAAAAGTGCATGCGCCTTCACCCGGCACATGCACTTTTCTTTTCCTATTTTATTATCCCCGGCAGGCGTCCACAAAACTGCGCAGCAAACTTTGGCTTTCCGCCGCCTGCCAACGATGTTCCGGGTGCCACTGCACGGCCTGTACGAAACGGTATTCCGGCAAGTAAACAGCTTCGATCAGCCCATCCGAAGCCACCGCCTGGGCATGTAGCGCCGGAGCCAGCCCCTTGATGCCCTGATGATGGCGGCTGTTCACCGCCAGCGGACCGGGGCCGTATAACGCAGCCAGCGGCGTGTCGGGCAGGATGTTCACTTCATGCACGGTGCGGTCATACGGCTTGTCCATACTATGGGTAATCTCGGTGCCGGTCTGGGTTTTCAAATCCTGATATAGCGTACCTCCCAGTACCACATTTAAAATTTGCAGCCCGCGGCAGATGCCAAACACCGGCTTGTCCGCCTGCAAAGCCAACTCGATGAGCCTGGCCTCCATGCGGTCACGCCGCGGGTCATTTTCGCCGCAGAACGTCTCTTTTGTCTCACCGTACAGCACCGGTGCCACATCGTTGCCACCGGTCAGCAAAAGGCCGTCCACCCGGTCCACAATGTCTTTCAGCATAGCGGCGTCATCCGTCAGCGGCAGCATCATCCCGATGCCCCCAACTGCCTCCAGCCCCTGCATGTACCCGGGCAGCATCCACAGGCTGTCCCGTCCCGCGTCCACGATAGGCGTCAATCCAATCAACGGTTTCATTGGCTGTTCCCTTCCCTCTCTATAATTTTGCATTATAGCGCAGCCTGGAAGCGGTGTAAAGCACCCGCCCCGATTCACGTAGATTTTTAAGAAAACACCCGAAAAAAATGTTGGATTTTAAGACCAACCGTTGTTATTCAGCGCACAATTTGATTTTTTATTTTTGCAGGTACTTTTCCGCGTCCTTTTCCATCTCTTTCCAAACCGGATAGGAAGCACCATTTTCCTCAAACAGCTTTTTCAGGTCGCGGTTAAGCGTGCTCATCTCCTCAATGGCATTCATTGCGTGGTCCGAGGCGCAGACTTTGCCCAGGCCCGTTGCGCACATCAGGGTAAAGAATTTCACGCAGGTCTTGCGGTACTTTTCGCCCTCAAACTCCTCGTCATCCTTGGGCAAAATCGCATGGCCGCTGTTTTTCAGTGCGCGATAGCCCTCTACATTGGCATCGGTCATCTTATTAAAGTAAGCGGTGTCCCCTTTCAGCCGCTTGAGGTCACCGTCGGTTTTGTAGCAGGCAAAGGCCACTGGCAGCACAAAGGCGGCGTGACAAAGCAGATAGTCCCCCATGTTCGGCTCATATGTGACTTTATAACCCGTCCCGGCAAAGATTTTCTGAATCAGCTGCTCGTCAGATTGCGCACCGCACAGCTGGCCGATCGTAATTTTTTTCAGATCAACTGAAACAACACGGTCCTGCTCACGGTGCCCTGCCGAAGAGGCAAAGGCAAACATCACATTCTTTTCTGGCAGAGCCGTCACCAGTTTCTCTGGCTGCACATTATTGCCCAGGAAAACAACGTTTTTGCTCTTATTGGCGCGCAACGCATCCAGGATCGTAGCCACCTGCGTGTAGCGCGCAGCAACGAAGATCACATCATACTCATCCTCCGATGCCAATTCCGTCACCACCGGCACACGGACGGTCGATTTCACTGGGAGCACATAGTTTTTAATGCACAGCCCGTTTGTTTTGATGGTCTCGGCCCATTTCCCCCGCGCAAGCAGAGTAACGTCCTTCCCTGCCTTGAAAAAGTCCCGTGCCAGATTGCACCCCAGCACACCCGCACCATATACAAGAATTCGCATCGTGCCCATCCTCCTCTATTTCGCAGTTAATCAATGCTAACCCATTGTTACAAGCATACGCCGGACTTGGGGTGCTGTCAAGCGCTGTGCCCTCAAATCATCGTTTGCTTCATCAACTTCAGCCGTCTATTTCCCTCAGTTCTGTAGGAAAGGCTGCACATAACAAAAAGCTCTGCCTCCGAAGAAGCAGAGCTTTTATGGTGACCCGTGCGGGAATCGAACCCACGTTAACGGCGTGAGAGGCCGCTGTCTT
>ERZ772885.1509-NODE-1509-length-13960-cov-4.443294_pt1 | contig 13960 bp, 13 predicted proteins | sample MGYA00580580_ERZ772885 | MGnify/ENA primary metagenome ERZ772885 (study PRJEB29015, sample SAMEA2737673) | human gut metagenome | biome: human gut; feature: human-associated habitat; material: faeces | place: China | collected 2012 ...
CTTTTATGTCCGTCCATTTTTCAAATCTTTATGGAATCTTCAAAAATTCCTCTTAATTTTCCTCTCGTGTATCCGATCTCGCGCACCGTGTCGCGCACGATCTTCGGGATATCCACATACGCCTGCGTTGTGATCTCTCCCATAACCATAACCATTCCCGTCGTACAGCATGTCTCGCACGCCACGCGGCTCATGGGATCCTGCTCCATCAGCGCATCCAGAATCGCGTCGGAAATCTGGTCGCACATTTTGTCCGGATGTCCCTCTGTAACTGACTCTGACGTAAACAATAATTTTTCCATAACAAGTTCTCCTTTCGTGTGCTCCGGCATCTGTCTCATATCAGACCAGCCGTTCCAGCTTTCTCTCACGGATCGCAGCATCGGTGTACGCGGGGCACGTCTGACACTCTTTTTCAACGAAAAACAGCCCGCGCAAGCGGACTGTCAATCTATCGCAACAATCCTCTTATTGTTCGATCACTCGCTCAGGTTGGCACCTTCCTTGTCAAGGGGTTGCCGCAGCTTCTCAGATCCTTTGTATCTCCACTGCTCTGAATAAGAGAAAGTCTGTGTATTTGATTTTGTGTTTATTTCAATAAAGAACTTTACCCCGTGTACATGGAAATGTCAATACTGTTTAGAGTTTTTTCATGAATTTCCGCCATCGGCAGTCACAGAGCAGCAGTTTTGCTCTATTGCAGCATAAAAAAACAGGAATTGCGCAGACTGTATTTTGTAAATTCCTCGGAATAAAAATTGCAAATCTCACGGAATGAGTTTTACAAATCTCTCGGAATGTAATTCTAATGCAGGTTCATGCGCAAATACCGGCGCCTAGCGGGCTGATATGAAAAAGCCGCTTTCGCTGACTCGAAGTAATCATAGAAAGCGGCCACATATTTGACAAATCAGAGTTTTCTTCCAAAGTCTCCCCTGTCTGCGAACGGTCCCGACAGAGGTGAAAGCTGCCTGGAGCTTCCAAAATAATCCTGCTTCATAATAATTGGAGTTCCGTCTGGATTTTCAAACTTCATTTCTGGTTCGAACGCCTCCCCGAGCATTTCTGTCGAAACAATACTGTTTGGCAACTGAGGAATGTATTGATCCAGATTGGTATCCAGGTAATACTCTCCGTCTTTTTCAACCAGCTCGACGCGTACCAGGTTCTGTGTATCCACATAAGCATCCGTTTCTCTCTTCATCGGCACTGCGCCGTTGAAATATACATTTCCGCCTGCATAAACCGGAAGTTTCTCATAATACTTGTTCCGGTCTTCTGCCGCGCCGCTGTCTCCTTCAAGGAAAAATTTGCTCATATACTCCTCCTCTGAAGGATATCCGTCAAACTGGAATGTTCCGGTTGTCGCCACATCATCGCACCATTCATAAACTTTACTCTGAGCAATATACTGCTCCGGAATATCTTTCTGTACAAAAATATTATTGTAGAATCTGTCGTCTCCGTGCAGGAAGGTCATAAACCCAGCCACTTCCGTCTGATGCGGCACATGATAAGGAGTGTATCGTACGTGGCACGTGCCGGCATTATCCGTGCCTTTTCCCACGGACGTGAACGGACCGCAGATCAGATTATGTACAAGTGCTACACCCTGAGCAGCAAGCCTTACACTGTAGGAAGACAGCATGATATTGTTGTCAATCAGTGTAGGTCCGTGGCTGACCTCAACAAAAATGTCTTCTCCCAGCGCAAGCCCTCCGCTAATTTCCGTTCCGACAGGCGGCATATTATGGTGGAACAGATTCTGAGTAACCCGCGTTCCCTGAGCCTGCCAGTCAAGCCAGAGCCCCCGGGTACAGTGATGGATGTGATTGCGCCGGAAAACCACGTCAATCGCCGCATGCATCTTAATTCCTCCAATCTCTGCTCCCGCAAGGTTTTGTTTATTGTTAATATGATGAATATGATTATCTTCTATGATGGAAAACACTCCGCCAAGATGTCCCACGATGCCGGTCTGCTCACAGTGGTGGATGTTGCATCTCCTGATGATGTGCGAACCGATGTTTTCCTTGTTCCACCCTTCTCTCTGCGCCTGGAGGATCGCGTCGCGCTCCGTCTGTGTCCCGTGTTTTAACCGTTTGATACTCCATTTGTTCTCATTGTCCGGCTGCAGATATTTTCCGAGGGAGATTCCGCAGCATCGGGAATCTGATACATCGCAGTCCTCTATAATCCATCCCTTACTCCAGTGCGGTCCGATCATGCCTTCCTGATATGCCGTAGGCGGCGCCCATGTAGTCGCTGCCTGCTTTACAGTAAATCCGGATAATGTAATATATCCCCGTCCTGTTCTGCTTGGATAAAAGCAGTTACGTCTGACATTGATCTCGATTTTCTCCTTCGTCGGATCATATTCATGAAAATTTGCATATATAACTGTTGTATCCTTCTCCTGACATGTATACCATTTATACACGCTCTTTTCCGGTTCCCACGAACTCTTGTTGACCTGAGGATTCAGAACCCCCTCCAGGGAGCTTTCCTCATACATGGATACTCCGTTGATATATACTTCTCCTGTATGCACAGGATTCACCGGATAATACCAATCTCCAGACAAAAGTGTTGTGTACGGATTGTAATCCCCAAAGATTCCGTTTGGAATCCGCGCAACCCACGTAGTCCCCTCATAATGTTCCCAGCAGTCCACAGCTTCTGCTCCTGTGATAACCGCCTCCAGCGGCTTTACAGAGCGGTAAGTAATCCGGGCATCCTCAGTCCCCCCGTTCTGAGGATCTACATATTCTCTGTAAATTCCCGGTGCAACCAATACCGTATCTCCCGCCTGCGCGATATCTGCTGCCTGCTGTATCGTGTGGAAAGGCCATTCTTCAGATCCGTTCTCGTATCTTTTTCTGCTGTTTTTGTCTACATAATAAATCATAATATTATCTCCTCTCTGATATCATGGTCTGGACTGACGTCTCGCATCAAGATCTTTACGGATTGTGCCGTATATTTTATCGATATTTGTAAAATACAAACAAATCATACAGATGATAATTCCGATCACCGGAAGCCCTGCATACATCACTCTCTCGGCAAACAGGGTTGAGGCTGTCTGTACCGCAGCAGCGCCGTTATAGCCTCCTATCTCAAGTCCCCATCCGACCAGTGCTGACCCGAATCCGGTGCCGACCTTCATACCAAAGGACGTCGCACTGTTGGTCAATCCCGCCTGACGGACACCACTCTTCCATTCTCCGTAATCGACAGCATCTGCAACCAGTGAAAAGATTCCAGACATGATCGGTCCCGTCCCCACTCCGCGGATGATGATACCAATCATAACAAGCGTGGTATTGCTGCCGCCGAACCATATGATAAGCAGTCCTACGATCATCGTTGCAAAACCAACCATCATACATTTCCATTTGCCGAACCGGTTCACAAGACTCGGAACAACAACAAGCCCGATCATCATCGGCACTCTCGTCAGAAGAGTCAGTGTTCCATACAGTCCCGCATCTCCAAGAACATCTCGCGCAAAATATACTCCCACGCTGGTAAATAACGTATTACACAGATAATATACGATAAAGATCAGCGCTATCGTAATAAAATACCTGTTTTGAAAAAGAAGTTTAAATTCCTTCAGTCCCATCCGTTCTTTCTCATTCTTATCCGTCTCAGAATTGACTACCACTCTTTCCTTGACAAAGAAAAATGTGAGCAGGAAGCATATCGTTGCCAATGCTCCGTAGACTACAGCCATTCCGGTCCAGCCGAACACTTCCGTCAGGGTCGGCGTTGCATACGAAATTGTTATAATCACAACACCGGTGCATATAAAGCGAAGAGAGTTTGCCGAGATCCGTGACTGCTGATCCTCTGTCATCAGCGACAGCAGTGTATTATAGCTCAGATTGCTTACAGTATATGCGACAGCCGCCACAAATACATATGTTACAAATGCATAGATGATCTTCCCCTGCATGCTGAATCCCGACGGGACACTGAACAAAACAATCAGACCCACAACCATCATCGGCGTACTCCACAGCACCCACGGCCGTGCCTTTCCCCAACGGGTATTGGTATGGTCAATAATGACTCCCATTATTAGATCCGTGATTCCATCCAGAAACCTGGTGATCAGCATAATCGTTCCGGCTACGCCTGCGGCTATCCCAACACTGTCCGTATAATACAGCGTCAAAAATGACGCAATCGTTGTCCACACAAAGTTACATCCGACATCACCAATGGCATAAGAAAATCTTTCAAAGAAAGAAATCTCACAGCGTTGCTTCTTCATCTCTTTTCACTCCTTTTATATTTTCTGTTTAGGTGCATTTTTTTGCTTATCGTCATAAGCGCACGTGAGCCGCCCTCGTGCGCTTATGATATTCCCTAATTACTGATTAGTCAATAAAAAAGCGCGGAAAATTGTAAGTTTGTAAAAAACCTATAATTTCCGCGCTGAATTTTTGTTGATTTTTTTAATACAAATCATGTCAGAGGCTCTGACTGATATTGATTTCTGCTGTCATATAATTAAACTCTTTTTCCGGCTTCTTGTCATAAGCAAGATAGTCAAACAGGATCTGCAGCGGCATTTTCCCCTGCCTCACCGGATTCTGTGTGATCACGGCATCAATCACTCCGCTTTTCAACATGTCTTCATCAATCAGATCATTTGTTATGATACGAAATTTCTTATCCGTATAAAGCTTTCGCAGTTCTTTGCACAGAGTATAATCACCAGGATTAACAAGGTAAACCGCCCTAAGATCCGGATATTCCGCATGCAGTTTTGCCGCCATATCGGAGATATTCTCATCCTGCTGCAAAACAATCTTATCAACGATTCGCATATCCTGATAAAACGTACGCAGTTCATTTTCAAACCCTGCAATCCGTTCCTGATAACTGTAATCACTCATTGCCCTGACAGAAATAACCGCCACTTCCCCTTCATTCCCTGCTGTCAGTGCCGTCATGCCTGCTGCAAGCCTCCCCGCCTTCCGATAATCTGCACCAACATAGCAGAGGCGATCAGAAAATGTACTGTCAGTATTATAGTAAACGATCGGAATTCCCATCTCCTTCGCTTTGATAATCAGGGCCTGTATCTCCGGCAGTTCTCCCGGTACAACCGCCAGCCCGTCGCAGTTGAAATCATGGACCATCTGCTCCAGTTCTTCCTTTGGCAGCCGTATGTTCCTGTCAAAAATAAAATACTCCACGCTTACACCAAAAGCTTCCAGCTCCTTCGCCTTCTCCTGTGCCCCCTCCACAATAATCTTAAAAAGGGGGGCATTGGCCGCTTTAATAGAGCAAAATCCCAACTGCAGTTTCTTTTTCCGGACAGCAAGGCCGCGGGCGGCCTTATTCGGGACAAAATCATGCTCTTTCATTATCTTTTCGATCCTGATACGGGTTTCTGCATTTACATCCCCGCGATTGTATAAAACCCTGTCTACGGTTCTTCTGGAAACTCCTGCAAGTTCAGCAATTTCCTTGATTGTAATCATCGGTATTCCTTTCTCTTCTGATTCGGGCATTGTCCTCGGAAAGATACCTCACCCGAACTGCACTCTTGATATATTTATTTTTTAACAGTATAACATAGCACGAACTTCGTCTGCAATCAGACTTTTCTCTCTCTTCCTGTCCCCTCTTCCTGATCATTCTCCTTATTGACATTTTCTTCATTCCCAACTATTATATAATATATAATAGTTTATTTAAAACTATATATATCTATGTAATATGGATATACCACATTTACTCCTCTTATTTTTCCCCGAATTGTAACCGTATCGCCTGTATTTAAACTTAACAAATGCTCCTCCTGCTCATCAGTAATAGTTTTACAACAAATAGTATCTAATAAAAATGCTCCTTTTGTATCGTGCAAAAGTATAAAATCATTATGTATTTCTGTTATCACACCAGAAATTTCAGCATACTCTCCTGTATGATTTTTTTCCGCTCGTACTGGATTATTATCTAAATCCTTAAGCAAATCATACGCAGTATATACTATATAATTGATATCTGGATTATCTTTTTCATAAGCATGATATGCTACAACAACCTCTACATCTTTGGAGAATACTTGACCCTCTTCAAATTCCGTATCCCCTGAAATAGAAACAGATTCAACTTCATTATAGGATAACGAATCCCACATTCCTGTTCCCAAATCATAAATAACAGTCGTTTTTATATTTTCAAATCCCAATTCTTCTAGGGCTGATAGTACTTCAGTATAGTCATCCGATTCATACCACCAAGATGACTCTGGCATTTTAATATTGCCTTCTCCAACTTCTTCATTTTTTATTTCCTCATTTTTTTTAGTATCATTTTCTGTGGCATTATTAGACTGCACGGTACCTTCATAATCAGAAAAAATAAAATTTTGAAGTTCAAACAATTCATCTACTTCTGTAGTGGTTAATGCTGTAAATATTAATTTTTCAAATTCATCTTGTTGCTTTTCTGTCATTTCTTTAGATATTCTTACTACAATTTTTCCATCAACAGCATGTGTTCCCGGAGACATCATTGAAATGATAGATCCATTTAAATACTCATCACGTTCTGCTGCTGCTTCTTCATTTGCAAATATTTCTACACTCCCACCGCACGCTGTACCCTTTTCAGCTGTACTTTCATCTTCAAATTCTTCTTGATTTACTAATTCACTTGCAAAATAGATAAGTACAGAACATTTATCCAGTGTATCTGTTATACCCTTTTCATCTTCCACATTTGCTATTTCAACATCTATAATAGTTGGCACAAATGATAATCGCTCAAGTACTGTTTCTTGGGAAAGATCAACCTTATTCTCATTTTTATCAACGGAAACTGATTGTCCTTCTTTTTTCTCTATTTCTTTTTCTTTCACTTCATCATTACTCGTACTATCACACCCAAATAAGTTACAACTTAAAATTATAATTAATAATATTATTATTTTCTTCATTTTCCCACCTCTTCGAAAAAATAGCATATTCACACTAAATATCGGTATCTAAATTTTACCATAATAGATACAATCTTTCCATCTTCAAATTGCTTGCATATTCTGTTGAAACTACAAAATCATTTACGCAACAATTATTTATCATGTAACAAATTTTTCTTTCCAACCATTATCTTCATCATATCCACCATCAGCAATATCCCCGCCTGCAATCCAATCTCCATATACACGCTTGCCGTCTCGCTGCTGACCTCATTGCACAGATCCAGCAGTTCGGAAGTCGGGCTTTTATCATATTTCCTCACAGCCTTTTCAAATCTTATATAAGGCTCATCCAGCCGCTCTTCATAACTCCTGTCGTCTTCATCCGGTCCCACTCCAAACAAAAGATAATCGGCTATTCCTCTGATTGTTGCTCTCTCAAATATTTTATCTAGATTCATACTCTCTTTCATCCTTTCCGTATAGCGAAATATTTCTCTATTACGAAACATTATAATCTGAACACTAGATACAATCAATATATATATTTCTTTATTACGAATTTTTAGGAGTAGTTCAGATATGCAGAAAATCAGACCAGACATGGATATCGGCCATAATATCCAGCGGCTAAGACGTAGTACAAATATGACACAGGATCAGGTTGTTGCGCAGTTACAGCTGATGGGAATTGAAATTTCCAAAAGTACTTATGCAAAACTTGAAACTAATCGGATGAATATCAAAGTCAGTGAACTGATTGCACTCAGCAAAATCTTTGACGCGGATATTGCTGAATTCTTTTTCGGATTACTATAAATCATTTATGCCAACCTGCAATTACAGCCGAGGCTTTCAACGAAAACATTGAAGGTTCCGGCTGTTTTTTTACAGGCAATCTCGGTTTTGATTTCTTTTCCGTTCTTTTTTCTTTTGTTGTTCCACGCCCCGTTTCTTCTCCTCCAGGCGTTCATGAATGCTTTTCTGCCTTGTCTGCTCTGGAACGTTGGCTTTGATCACCCAGTACTTCCTTTCCGGAATTCCCTTCTGATCCCATTCACTCTGAAGTTTCCGCACTCCTTCCAGTTCACTAACCGCTGCTTTATAGGCTTTTTTTACTTCCAGTGCATTTTCATATCCCTGCATTTTAGGAATCTCGCTTAAAGTCTCCTGGGCTTTCTTCAGCTCCTGTCGTTTTCCGGCAATCTTCTGCTCCAGTTCTTTCTTCTCTTTCCCATGAAACCACTTTTTCTGCACTTCTTTCAGATCTTTCTCCAGCCTGAGCTTTGCTTTCTCAATGGCATAAATCTTCTGTTCTGCTTTCTTCATCTTCTGCAAAATACGATCCAGTCTCATTACTTCCGCTTCCTGCAGAGCTGAAGATGGCCTTTCTCCTTTTGCCGACTCCGGCAGTGGTGCCGGTGTCACATCAAATTTCAGATCATGGCGGATCAGCGGGTTTCCTCTTGCGTCAAATTCTCCGTTTCGGATCTCTTTCACAAACTGAATGAATCCTCTCAGTTTCCCGATCGCTTTCTGCAGGATCTTTCGGAACTGATCCGGTTTCCAGCCCGCCTTCATGATCGATTCTTGAGCCGGCACAGTGATCTCTTTTTTCTTCACCTGGCACAACTCTCCCTCTGTCACACCTTCCGTCACTGCCCGGTCCACCATATGATTCCATTCCTGCCGGAGATAATTATCAATTCGGATCTCCTCTGCCTTTGGATTGTTCTTTCCAATCTTTCTGGTTGGCAGATAAGGACTGTTCTTATCAAACACCTTCAACTTCTCTGCCGGATCTTTTACCAGTTCGTTGATAAGATCCGTATAGTAATATTTCATTTCTTCCGTAAACTTCTTGGACTTGAATTCCTGGTTTTTTGGTTTGAAAAGATTGGTTTCATAAACTTCTCCCTTCTTAACAATCCTGCATCCCAGCCGGATCTCTCCACGTTCATCCAGGATCTCTTTCTTCGTCCGGACGTGTTTCCCGTTTTCATCATAGAACCGATTCCTTGCAGCAATCTTTTTTTCTGGAACATCAAACGCTTGTCTTTCGGAAAAGATCAGATGAATGTGAAGATTGGTTTTTGCCTTATTATGGTGAAGAGCGCTCGCCACCGCCACATCATATTTCTCCACAAAATTTGCGGAAAAATATTTCAGCAGCATATCCGGATCATATTGGATCAGACTTGGCGGTAGCATGATAATCAGCTCTCTCGCCTCAATGCATTTGCCCTCTGTACCGCTTTTTCTGAAATCCTCCTGATTTTCTTTTGAAAGATAAGACCAATATTTCGACTCCACATTGGTAAAGGTGGCATATAAATTTTCCTGTCGTTTCGGATCCGAGATATAACGCACCCTGCCTCTGACATTGGGCAGTTTAACCACCTGAAGAAAACTGTTTTTTCCATTTGTCATGTATCTCCTTTCCGGCGGTGGTACGTCAAATCATCCCTCTGTTTACACGCCGGTCTGCCCCGCAGGGCCTTCCGAAGGATTCCCTTAAGGAAGTGCCGGTGGCAATTTCTTAAGGGAAGAGCTCGATGCAGTCGCGAAATACACAGAGTATAAATCGTCAGATTTGTGCGATGGGTGTATTTCGCTCTCAATCGCCGAGGGCTTAATTTCTGGCGTATCCGCCTTTTTCTTTCTGCCCGTATCCGGGCCTTATTTCATTCTTTTGTTTCTAACTTTCAAAGTTTTTTTCTTCCTGTTTACACTTTCTTGTTTACATTTTTTGTAAACAAAGTCCTGTAAACAAGACTCAAAACATTTTAAAAGTTATCTTTTATTCAAAGGGCAGTTCTGTATCTTCACTGATTTTTATAAATCCGTCCATGTCCTTTCGAGGTCGAATTCGTTTCCATGACCGCTGGATCCCAAGCCCTCCCGGGAACCGATGAGTCCCGTGTTTTTCCCATCCGGTAATCTCATTGTCCATCAGATCTCCAATCTCTTTGGACTGCCATTTCGGTACAATACCTTCCTGATGAAACACTTCCTGATAGATGATGGTGGAGCAGACATAATCTTCTTCGTAGTTGTCCAGGAAAGCCTGGATCATTCCGGTCTGTGTATCTTCCGGCATAAAGTCCTTCTGCAGAGATTTCACATAGTCTTCCATATCCGGAGAGAAGGTCAGGAGAAATTCCCCGCTTCGGTAGATTTCCATTGCTTCTGCCCACGCCTGTATGATATATTCTCTGGAGCCTTTTTCATCCCGATATATCGTAGTCTCTGCTTTCTCCGGACAGACCTTTACCGGTCCGAACCGTCGATTGCCCGTCCGGTCAAAGGGCAGGAAAGCAAGGTCGTTTGAAGTACCGCAAAACACGCATTGACGGTATCTGTCTTCCGCTCTTCTTTCGTAGGGAATCCGATAAGTGTCCTTCTGTCTGCTTAGGAAAGATTTGGTCTCCTCAATGCTTTTCGCATTCGCTACTGCGTTCATTTCCGACATTTCCACAATCCAGTGCCCCTGCAGATATTCGTAAACTTTCTTGTCATCCAGCCGTTTCACATCATCCGTGAACCATTCATCCTGAATTGCCAGATATTTGAAAAAAGTAGATTTTCCTGTCCCCTGACCGCCAACCAGACAGAGCATGATATCGTACTTCTTCCCTGGTTCATACAGGCGGCTTATGGCTGCCAGCATGTGCATCTTCATAATCTCTCCTGAATACTCCGGATTTTCTGCCCCGAAGAAATGAGTCAGCATCCCCGCAATACGGGGTCTGCCGTCCCACTTCAGACTTTCCAGCAGATCAATGATCGGATGGAAACTGTTATCGTTGGCTACAATATCTATCGCTTTTCCAATCACTCGGTCACTGGTCAGTCCGTAATTTTTTTCCAGATAAAGAGACAGGTTGTTCATATCCGTATCTGTCATCTGTACGCCCCGTCTCTTCCAGGGCACTTTTTTCTTAATATCAATCTGGCAGGTCATCTCATTCCTGCAGACAGCTCCCCGCAGACATGGGTCATGTTCCAACACGTGTTTGCAATTCTGGATAGACTGCCGGATCCGGCCTTTCTCCGTTACTTCCAATTCGTCCCGGATTTCTTCCGGTGTCAGCATTTCCTGCTCTACAATATTCTCTAATTTCTTCCAGGACTCCTCGCTGATATTCTTCCATTCGCTGCTCAATCTTCTCCACCTCCTTCCGTTTATAAATGAAAAATTCCGCTATTTCCTCTCCATCACCGGTCAAAAGGACATCCAGATAATCATTGATCTTCCTCTCATTATCCAGTGCCTCCAGAAAGCATTCCTGCTCAAAAGGCTCCGGCCCGGATCCGTAAAACCGTTTCCAGAACCGAATCCACGACAGATAGTCCGTCAAAACCTTTACGGCATGATTTTTCCAGGTTCTAACCTTGCTTTTTACCGAAAAATGATACCGACTTTGTACTTTTTTACCTCCTCTGTCCCAGGATTTGTTCTGTACAGACTTTTGCTCCTTCAATGGGATTGGAAGATTAAAATCATTGATTAGCTTTTTTGCCGCCTCATAAGGAGACATTCCAAATAATTTGCCCGTAAACGTGATTACATCTCCCTTTGCCCCGCAGGCAAAGCAATAAAATCCCTAATCCACTTTCATACTGGGATGACGGTCCTGATGAAAAGGACAGCACGCCATCCCATTTCTGTTTACCTTCAATCCATACCGTTCGGCAGCCTGCCTTGCGGTAACGGATTTCTTTACCAGCTGAAAAATATTCATCCCTTACTCCGATTCGCAGCCATAGAACTTTTTCTGGAAATACCGGATCGGGACTTTACCTCTGATCACGTTATACCCGGATTCTTCCAGTTCCTGGTTCAGTTCCCGCACAATGCCATATGCTTTGCTCCTGCCGACACCCAGTACCTCCATAATGTCATTGGCTGTTATATAAGAAACCTTAACCTGCATTTTCTTTCCTCCTTTCTCCGACAAACTACAAATAGTGCATTTTACATACACTTTTTATTGGTTTGAATTATTATGCGCCATATAATACGTATTTTTAATTCGTGTTTCTATTATACGTCTGTCATTCGTATTTGTAAATAGTATTTTTAAATTTTACGCACTTGTAATGCATATTATTCTGTGTTATACTGTGCATGAGGTGAATAAATAATGAACGATATGGAAATTTCAACGATTGGAGAACGTATTAAAACTCTCCGAAAAAAACGAGGTTATAACCAGAAAGAGTTAGCAGATCTTTTAGGAAAGTCACTCCGTACCATTCAGAAATACGAAAGCGGAGAAATTGAAGTATCTATTGCTATGGTCAATGAACTTGCCAAAGTACTGGATACTACTTCCACCTATCTTCTGGGACACCAGACCGGCGACTTTAAATTCGACAGCCTTTCAGATGTAATGGAATGCCTGTTTCAGATTGAGAAAATAACAGGACTTCATTTTTCTATTGAGACAAAAAGACCTCCTCACCATGACGGCTGGCAGTGTTCCATTACCTTTGACGGAAAAGATAAAGCAGCTGATCTGAATGCGGATATGTGTCTTTTCCTGGAAGAATGGGAAAACAATCGGGAATCTTTCAAAGAATACGGCATGTCAAAATCTGCCTATGAGGCATGGAAAGATAAGACACTGGCTTATTATGCTTCACAGGGTGTAGAAATGTCTGAATTAGAAGATCTTGATGAGGACGAACGTATTAAAAGAAGAACTGCTCTCCTTTCTGGCGAATAATCTCCCAACATAGGGTTTTGATAACTCTAAGAAAGGAATGATCAGATTTGTCAGTAACAAAGGATACTTCAGGAAAATGGATGTCCCAGATCCGTGTCAAGGATTACACCGGAAAAGTCATCCATAAAAAGAAACGTGGGTTTGCAACTAAAAAAGAAGCTTTAGAATGGGAACGGGATTTTCTGAACAAATCAACAGCCGATATGGGGATGCTGTTCCAGGATTTCGTAGAACTGTATTTTGAAGATATGAGCCACAGACTGAAAGAGTCTACCATCATCAGTAAACATTATATGGTGGACAAAAAAATTCTTCCGGTATTCGGGAAAATCCCTATCAATGAGATTACGCCGAAAGATATCCGCAAATGGCAGAACAGCTTAACTGCCTATCGGGATGAAAATGGAAAACCTTATTCCCAAACTTATTTAAAAGCGATCAACAACCAGCTGACGGCTATGTTCAATTACGCAGTAAAATATTATGATCTGCATGAGAATCCATGCACCAAAGCCGGAAGTATGGGAAAAAGTCATGCGGAAGAAATGAACTTCTGGACAAAAGCAGAGTTTGAGCAGTTTATAGTGGCAGTACAGGATAAACCAGCCTCCTATACCGCATTTATGACTCTGTATTATACCGGAATGCGTGTAGGAGAGTTATGTGCATTAACGCCTGCAGATGTGGATCTTGTCGGCCATACAATCACGATTAATAAGACCTTTCAGCGTATCAACGGCAGGGATGTGATCTGGCCGCCAAAGACGCCAAAAAGCAACCGGGTTGTTACCATTCCACAGACCCTTGCCAACTGTCTGAAAGAGTATATGGATAAGTGCTATGAGATCCAGCCGGACGACAGACTGTTTCCTTACACCAAAAGTTTTCTGAACCATGAAATGCTCCGTGGATGTAAGAAGTCAGGAGTTAAAAAAATCCGGGTACACGATCTCCGCCACTCCCATGCAAGTCTTCTGATCGAAATGGGATGCCAGCCTCTCCTAATTGCAGACCGACTCGGACATGAAAAAATACAGACGACCTTAAATACTTACAGTCATCTGTATCCGAATAAGCAGGCAGAAGTAGCTGCCCAGCTTGAAAATGTAATAAACGGAACGACAGTTCCGAATGGTAGCCAAATGGCAGGTGTAGCCAATTTGTAGCCAATAAAAGAGAAAAATCTCTGGAAAGCCTGTAAAATAAGGCTTCCCAGAGATGTGGTGTCTATTCAAACTCTACAAAGACTAACGCTTTTTGTTTAGGAATTATTCTCTGTAAT
>ERZ772885.1519-NODE-1519-length-13885-cov-2.814823_pt1 | contig 13885 bp, 8 predicted proteins | sample MGYA00580580_ERZ772885 | MGnify/ENA primary metagenome ERZ772885 (study PRJEB29015, sample SAMEA2737673) | human gut metagenome | biome: human gut; feature: human-associated habitat; material: faeces | place: China | collected 2012 ...
GCTGCAGAACAATCCAAGCGTAATCGTGTTCCAGAAGTCAAGTTGTTCGAGAAGAAGGGAGAATTTCTATCAGAATTAGATAATTTTGATAAAATCTTTATCGCCTATGAGGAAACAGCCAAAGCAGGCGAGTTGGCTACTCTAGCTCGTGAGTTGGCTCAGGTAGAGAATGGTCAGAAAATTCTCTTTATCTTTGGACCAGAAGGTGGTATTTCTCCGTCTGAGATTGACGCCTTTGAAGAGGCTGGTGGCGTTAAAATTGGCCTTGGACCGCGCATTATGCGGACGGAAACCGCTCCTCTCTACGCTTTGAGTAGTGTCAGTTATGCCTTGGAATTGAATAAGTAAGAGAAAGTTGGCCTTGTTCCAACTTTTTTTGTATTTGACACTTTTAAGTTAAGATTGCATCGTGCCATTAGTTTTGTATGACAAATTGAGCATTTCTAAAAAAGTTGATAATCTTATTTAGATTTAATATAATTGTACTATCTTTATAAAAGGGGAAGATTTTTTAATGAAAACGAATCGTTATGTGACTCAATCTGCTGTGGTTTTGGGCCTTTTTGCTCTCTTGACTGTGCCACAAGTCCTAGGTCAAGCTGACGAAGCAACGGCACCAGTACCAACTACTTCTACAGAAACTGTGACAGATAGTGGGACTGCTGCCGTATCTGGACAAGGAACTTCGGGAGCAGCTGCTCAAGGGGGAACAGAAACTGTTTCTACTACAGCAACAGCAGTAGCGACAAATGCGTCTGCAGAGCCATCAGCTAATACCTCAACGGCCCAAGCAAGTCAAGAGGCCAGTGCTGTTTTGACGAATGCCAATCAGGTGACACCAGCGGTGCCAGTACAGGCTGAAACTGTTACAGAGCCTGCTCATGAGGGGCAGACCGTTGATATGCAGATTTTGTCAACAACAGACCTTCATACCAACTTGGTTAACTATGATTATTATCAAGATAAACCGTCTCAAACAGTTGGTTTGTCTAAAACTGCTGTCCTTATCAAAAAAGCCCGTGAAACTAATCCCAATACGGTCTTAGTGGACAGTGGGGATACGATTCAAGGAACTCCTTTTGGGACTTATAAGGCCTTGATTGATCCTGTTGCCCAAGGTGAGACTCACCCTATGTACAAGGCTTTCGAGATGCTTGGGTATGACGCCGAAACGCTTGGAAACCACGAGTTTAACTATGGTCTAGAATTTTTGGATCGTATGGTTAAGGCTGCTAAGATTAACATTATCAATGCCAATGTGCGTAATGCTCAGACAGGTGACTACTATTACAACCCTTATAAGATTGTTAACAAGACCTTTACTGATACAGATGGCAAACAGGTAACGCTAAAAATCGGTATTACAGGTGTCCTTCCAACACAGATTTTGGTTTGGGATAAGGCCAACCTTGAAGGTAAGGTAACTGTGGATGATCCAATGGAGGCTGTTAAGGCTATCGTTCCTAAGATGAAGGCTGCAGGAGCTGACTATATTCTTGTTGCTGCTCACTCTGGTATTGGTGACAATGAATACACTAAGAATGAGGAAAATGAAGGTTACCAAATTGCTGGTATCGAAGGTGTTGATGCTGTTGCGACAGGGCATTCTCATGCGGATTTCCCAAATGGAGATGGTACAAGTTTTTATGCGAAATACCCTGGTGTAGATGATGTCAATGGTCTCATCAATGGGAAACCTGTGGTTATGGCTGGTAAATTCGGAGATCATCTAGGCATCATGGATGTCAAATTGACTTACACGGATGGTAAATGGAAAGTTGTTAACAGTAAGGCCAAGCTTGAAAAGATTGATACTAAGTCAGATGTTGCGGACAAGGACTTAATTAATATGGCTGCTCATGACCATAATGGAACAATCAACTATGTTCGTAAGGAAGTTGGTGAGACTACTGCACCAATTACTAGCTATTTTGCTCAGGTTCAGGACGATCCATCTATTCAAATCGTTAATAATGCACAACTATGGTATGCTAAAAAACAAGTAGCGGGAACAGCAGATGAAAAACTCCCAATCCTCTCAGCTGCAGCACCTTTCAAGGCGGGGACTCGTGGGGATGCGACCTACTATACCGATATTCCAGCAGGACCATTAGCCATTAAGAATGTCGCGGACCTCTACCTCTACGACAATGTTACTGCCCTACTCAAGGTGACTGGTGCACAAATAAAAGAATGGTTGGAAATGTCTGCAGGACAGTTCAATCAAATTGATCCTAATAGCAAAGAGCCACAAGAACTCATTAATAGTAGCTATCGCTCATACAATTACGATGTGATTGATGGGTTGACTTACAAGTTTGATTTGACACAACCTAACAAATATGACCGTGAAGGTAAGTTGGTTAACCCAGATGCTAGTCGTGTTCGTGACTTGACTTATCAAGGTAAACCCATTGATTTGAATCAGACTTTCCTTGTCGTGACTAACAACTATCGTGCGACTGGTAACTTCCCTGGTGTTAAGGATGCTGCAGAAAAACGTCTCCTCAATCTTGAGAATCGTCAGGCCATCATTGACTATATTGTCAGCGAGAAGACAATTAACCCAACTGCCGATGGAAATTGGAGTTTCGTTCCTAATATTACGAATGCAGATATCCGTTTTGCCTCATCTGACAATGCACGTGCCCACCTTGCTGGTCAGGATGCCATTAGTTATGTAGGACCATCAACACAAGCAGGATTTGCAGAGTACCGCTTGGTTGTTAAGGAAAAGGCAAATCAAGTTGAGGATACGACTAAGAAAGAATCTGAGAAGTCACCAAAAGGTGTTGAGATGGCAGACCAAACTAAGCATGTGAAACCAAATGCTACTGCAGTTGCTAGCATGGCTAAACCTGCTTCAGCTATCCAATTGTCAAACGCTCAAGTCGTTATCTTACCTCAAGCTCAAGTACAAGAAACTCAAGGTTCAAGTTCAGTTAAGGCCTTGCCAAACACTGGTTCAGACGAATCTATGTCAGCAACTTTAGCTGGTATGGTTCTTATGACCTTGGCTGGTTTCTTTGGAATCAAAAAACACGAAAAAAATTAAGCAAAGGAAAAAGCCCTGATAGGGGCTTTTTTGCTGTAGTTTTAGCGTTGGTTAAAGTTCTTTTGTGCTTCTAGAATAATAGGTGCCAGACGCTCGATATCAGACTGTGTGCCACGAAGCTCAAAGTCTCCCAACATAGGGAAGCCAAAACGTTGACTGTATTGTTTGGCGGTTAGGCAGTACTGGTTATTGAAGTTACGGTTACCAGAACCGATGATACCAAAGCAACGTTCGTGATTGTTATGGGCTGCGATAAAGTCACCCAGTGGATTGGTTAGGATTTCGACATCTCCATTGTCCACGCCATTTCCACCTTCAAGGTAGGTTGGCAATAGTGCGACAAAGGGTTCATCTACTTGGAAGGTTTCATGATTAAGCTCTTTAATATTGATTTGGCGACATTCAATCCCGTGGTTGAGGGATAGGTAGTCAGACATACGCTTGACAAAGCTTTGGGTATTGCCACTTAGACTAATATAAACGAGGGTAAGTTGAGACATAAGCGTCCTCTTTCTATCTATATCTTGTGTTTGCTCAATCATTCTAACACAAGATGTTGTGCTTTTCAAGTTGGCTCCTTGCGCTTAAGAATTGCCTATCTAGCTCTTTTTCTTTACTTGTAAAAGTGATAAAATAAAGGTTATTAAAAGAAGCGAAGGAAGAAATCATGGCTAAAGATAAAAATGTAACAGGAGAAGAAATTTTAGACATTTGCTCGGCCTACATGTCAGCAGATGATTTGAAATTAGTTGAAAAAGCCTGGCATTATGCGACAGATGCTCATAGTGGGCAATCTCGTCAGTCAGGAGAACCTTATATTATTCACCCTATTCAAGTGGCAGGTATCCTGGCAGATCTCCATCTTGATGCAGTGACAGTAGCCTGTGGTTTCTTACACGATGTCGTTGAAGACACCGAAAAAACGCTTGATGATTTGGAAGCGGATTTTGGTACAGATGTACGAAATATCGTGGATGGTGTTACTAAGCTTGGTAAGGTTGAGTACAAGTCCCACGAGGAGCAGTTGGCTGAAAACCACCGTAAGATGCTTATGGCCATGTCTAAGGATATCCGTGTCATCTTGGTTAAATTGGCCGACCGTTTACACAATATGCGTACCCTAAAGCATCTTCGCAAGGATAAGCAAGAGCGCATTTCTCGTGAAACTATGGAAATCTATGCTCCTTTGGCTCACCGTCTGGGTATCAGTCGTATCAAATGGGAATTGGAAGATATGTCCTTCCGTTACCTTAATGAGGTGGAATTCTACAAGATTTCTCACATGATGAAGGAAAAACGTCGTGAGCGTGAGGAACTTGTGGACGAGATTGTCGATAAAATTAAGACCTACACAGCTGAACAAGGACTTGTTGGTGATGTTTATGGTCGTCCAAAGCATATCTACTCTATTTATCGTAAGATGCGCGACAAGAAAAAGCGCTTCGATCAAATTTATGATTTGATTGCCATCCGTTGTGTCATGGAGACGCACAGTGATGTTTATGCTATGTTGGGATACATTCATGAGCTCTGGCGTCCGATGCCTGGCCGTTTCAAAGACTATATTGCCAATCCTAAATCCAATGGTTACCAGTCTATCCATACAACGGTTTATGGACCAAAAGGACCTATTGAAATCCAAATCCGTACCAAGGAAATGCACCAAGTTGCCGAATACGGGGTTGCAGCTCACTGGGCTTACAAGAAAGGGATCAAGGGCAAGGTAGATTCGAAAGAGTCCGCTTTGGGAATGAACTGGATTAAAGATCTTGTTGAACTTCAAGATGCCTCAAATGGTGATGCTATGGGATTTGTAGACTCTGTTAAAGAGGATATCTTCTCAGAGCGTATTTATGTCTTTACGCCAAATGGTGCTGTTCAGGAATTGCCTAAAGATTCAGGACCTATTGACTTTGCCTATGCTATCCATACCCAAGTTGGAGAGAAGGCTACAGGTGCTAAGGTTAATGGCCGTATGGTTCCCTTGACTGCCAAACTTAAGACAGGTGATGTGGTTGAGATTGTCACTAATGCCAATTCTTTTGGTCCTAGTCGTGACTGGATTAAGATGGTCAAGACAACTAAGGCCAGAAATAAAATTCGACAATTCTTTAAGAATCAGGACAAGGAAGCTTCTATCACCAAGGGTCGTGAACTTTTGATTGCCTACTTCCAAGAGCATGGCTATATTGCCAATAAGTACCTAGACAAGAAACATATTGAGGAAATTCTCCCTCGTATGAGTGTGCGTAGTGAAGAAGCTCTCTATGCCGCTGTTGGCTTTGGCGAAATTAGTGCTGCTGCTGTTTTCAATCGTCTGACAGAAAAAGAACGCCGTGAGGAGGAGCGTGCTAAGGCAAAAGCTGAAGCTGAAGAGCTAATGAACGGTGGCGAGGTTAAGACTGAGAAGAAAGAAGTTCTCAAGGTTAAGAGTGAAAATGGCGTCATCATTCAAGGTGCCTCTGGTCTCCTCATGCGTATCGCTAAGTGCTGTAACCCAGTACCTGGAGATGAGATTGAAGGTTACATCACCAAGGGCCGTGGAATTGCTATTCACCGTTCAGATTGTAATAATATCAAGAGTCAAGAAGGTTATGAACAACGTTTAATCGAAGTAGAGTGGGATGAACGTAATGCTAATAAATCTTACTTGGCTGAGATTGACATCTATGGCCTTAACCGTTCTGGTCTGTTGAATGATGTTCTTCAAATCTTGTCAAATACGACCAAGAGCATTGCTACGGTCAATGCGCAACCGACTAAGGACATGAAGTTTGCCAATATTCACGTTAGCTTTGAAATTGCAAACCTTATTGAATTGACTGGTCTAGTGGATAAGATTAAAATTATCCCTGACGTTTACAGTGTTAAACGTACAAATGGTTAAGGAGTTACTGCGATGAAGATTGTGATTCAGCGCGTGCAAAGTGCCTCTGTGGTTATTGAGGATTCTACGGTTGGTGCTATTAAACAGGGGCTCTTACTCTTGGTCGGAGTTGGTCCAGAGGACACCAAAGAGGACCTAGAGTATGCAGTTCGTAAGATTGTCAATATGCGCATTTTTTCAGATGAAGATGGTAAGATGAATCTTTCTGTTAAGGATATTGATGGCCAGATTTTGTCGATTTCTCAATTTACGCTTTTTGCAGATACGAAAAAAGGAAATCGACCGGCATTTACGGGTGCTGCAAAGCCTGACATGGCTAGCCAGCTCTATGACGATTTCAACCAATCCTTGTCAGCTCATGTTCCTGTAGAAAGAGGACGCTTTGGTGCAGATATGCAGGTTAGTCTGGTCAATGACGGACCTGTGACCATTATTTTAGATACTAAAAATCGATAAACAAACCATTTCTCGCCTTGTGTGAGAGGTGGTTTTTTTATTCTCATCGCATGAACTGTTTAGGTGCTCGATTTTCATTATTTGGGATTTATTTTTGTTATTTTAAGTAGGCTTAACCAAGTGAATATTTAATGAAATTAGAAAATGTTGTTCTCAAATTTCTGAAAAAACCTGACCATTCATGATGAAAAAATTACCGTTTACGAGGATTGCCGGAAATTCCCTTGTCTTACAAAAAAGATTAAGTTAACATTAGTTTCATAAGAAACACCAAGCGATTTTTATGAAACTAAAAAATAACTCGAGTTTACAGCATGCAAATACAAATAGTGATAATTTGAAACGCCGAGGTGATTTAAACTTTTTTAGAGGGATTGAGAGATGTCAAAGAAAGTAGCGTCAACTAAATTATTATCAGGTTTGTTTGTGGCCGGCGGTGTCCTAGGGATGAATCAGGTCGCCAAGGCAGATAACGTGGTCAGTTCAGAAGCAACAAAACCAGTCATTACAACTGAAGCAGATAACTTGGTGGTGGTATCAACTGAGGCAGTTGCTCCAGTAGCGACAACAGAAGTAGGTCCATCATCTGCCACTGTTGCGACAGATACTGCAACAACAGCAACAGCTTCTACAATATTTTCACAAGCTGTGCCATCAGAGAGTGCTAGCTCAGAAATGCTTGTAGCCAGTGAAGCACCAGCTCCTGAGTCAGCTGCTGTGGAAACCATCACATCATCATCTGATAATGCTACTGAAGCAGGACGCCATTCAACTGCTCAAGTAACACCAGTTACAGAAGTGACAGAGCAAAACTTAAATGGTGATGCTTACTTGACAGATCCAGAAACAACAAAAGCTACTTATAACAAGGCAGATGGTGATATTAACTATTCTGTTGTTGTGTCTAATCCAACAGCAGAAACTAAGACGATGACTGTCAACTTGACACTTCAACATGCTTCAGAGATCATCGGTCAAGATAACGTTGACCTTACGCTAGCGGCAGGAACCTCAGCTAAGGTTTCAAACTTGACAGTAGCGTCAGAGTGGTTGACAAACAATACGGGTTACTTGGTGACAATCAGTGTCAATGATAAATCAGGCAATGTCTTGTCAAGCAAACGTGCTGGCTTGTCTGTTGAAGATGATTGGACAGTCTTCCCGCGTTACGGTATCGTAGCAGGTTCGCCAACTGATCAAAATAGTATTCTTGTTAAAAATCTTGAAGTTTACCGTAAAGAGCTTGAGCTCATGAAGTCTATGAATATCAACTCATATTTCTTCTATGATGCTTATAGTGAAGCTACAGATCCTTTCCCAGAGGGTGTTGATAGCTTTGTTCAAAAATGGAATACCTGGAGTCACACTCAGGTTGACACTAAGGCTGTTAAAGAATTGGTTGACCAAGTTCATAAGTCAGGTGCTGTAGCCATGCTTTATAACATGATTTCAGCAGATTCAAATCCAAAGAATCCAGCCCTTCCACTTGCTGCTTTGGCTTATAACTTCTACGATAGCTTTGGTAAGAAGGGTGAGCCGATGACTTACACTATCGGTGATAACCCAACTCAAGTTTACTATGATCCGGCTAATCCAGATTGGCAAAAATACATCGCAGGTGTCATGAAATCAGCTATGGATCGTATGGGATTCGATGGTTGGCAAGGTGATACAATTGGTGACAACCGTGTGACTGATTATGAGCACCGTAACAGCTCAGACGAGGCTGACTCACACATGATGTCTGATTCATATGCGTCATTTATTAATGCTATGAAAGACCTCATTGGTGAAAAGTACTACATCACAATCAATGATGTCAATGGTGGTAATGATGATAAACTAGCCAAGGCACGTCAAGATGTTGTTTATAATGAGCTTTGGACAAACGGTGGTTCAGTTATTCCAGGACGTATGCAGGTTGCCTATGGTGATTTGAAAGCACGTATCGATATGGTACGCAATAAAACTGGTAAATCACTTATCGTTGGTGCCTACATGGAAGAACCAGGTATTGATTATACTGTTCCTGGCGGAAAAGCAACTAACGGTGCTGGTAAAGATGCCCTTGCTGGTAAGCCATTGCAAGCTGACGCGACTCTTCTCGTAGATGCGACAGTAGCTGCAGCCGGTGGCTATCACATGTCCATTGCAGCCCTTGCCAATGCTAATGCATCCCTAAACGTCCTTCAAAGTGCTTATTACCCAACTCAATACCTCAGTGTGGCTAAGGACACTATTCGTAAGCTTTACAATTACCAACAGTTTATCACAGCTTATGAAAATCTTCTCCGTGGTGAGGGTGTGACTAACAGCACTCAGGCTGTATCTACCAAGAATGCTGCTGGTGAAATCCTTTCTAAGGATGCTCTAGGTGTGACAGGAGATCAAGTTTGGACATTTGCTAAATCAGGAAAAGGTTTCTCAACTGTTCAAATGATTAACATGATGGGCATCAATGCGGGCTGGCATAATGAAGAGGGTTATGCGGACAATAAAACACCGGACGCACAAGAAAATCTCACAGTTCGTCTTAGTCTAGCAGGTAAAACAGCCCAAGAAGCAGCTAAAATTGTTGATCAAGTCTATGTGACGTCACCAGATGATTGGGCAACTTCAAGCATGAAGAAGGCACAAGCAAGCCTTGAAACAGATGAAAATGGTCAACCAGTGCTTGTCATTTCAGTTCCTAAACTAACTCTTTGGAACATGCTCTATATCAAGGAAGACACAACAGCAACACCGGTAGAACCAGTTATCTTGAAACCAGTTACTAACCAAGCTGGTAAGAAAGCAGACAATACCGTAACATCTGAAGCAAGCTCAGAAACAGCTAAATCAGAAAATTCAACAGTAAACAAAGGTTCAGAGGCTCCAACTGATACGAAACCATCTGTTGAAGCTCCTAAACTAGATGAAATAACTAAACCAGCACCAACAGTTGACGAGTTAGTAAACTCAGCAGCTGTTCCAGTGGCAATAGCTGTATCAGAGACCGTACATGATAAGAAAGATGACAACTCAGTATCTAATACGGATCAAGGTGCAGTAGCGTCAGATTCAATCACTACACCAGCTTCAGAGGCCACAAGCACAGCTGACTCACCAGCCTCATCAGAAGTATCATCGGAAGCATCAGAAACTGAAATTAGTTCAGAAGCATCAACTTCAGAGACTTCAGCATCTGAATCAGAGAATTCAATCAGCACAGTCGTTTCAGAATCAGAAGTAGTTAAAGAACCAGCTGTTTCATTGACAGAATCAGAAAGTCAAGTGAGCGCTTCAGAAGTGACTTCGGCAATTTCAGAAACAGTGAGCATGTCTGAGAAAGTCATCCTTGATGGACTATCAGAAAACATCAATAGTTGGAATAGACTCTCTGCAGCTCCTCGCGTCTCAGAAAACTTACCAAGTACTTCTGAAACGATTACAGAAGCAGCGTCACTCTTTAGCAATTATGCAAGATATTCAGAAACAGCAAGCTCAGAATCTCACTCTATGGTAGCAGCTTCTTCAGAAGTTTCTATTGAAAAATTAGCAGTATCTATCTTGAAAGATACTGAGGGTGGCTTGTACGATGCAAGAACAATCAGAAATATTGTTGAGATGATTGATAGCATTACGACAAATGTTAGCTATACTCGCAGTAGCCGTCAAGACCTTATCAATACAGCTTCGTCAGATAACACTTACAGGGGTAGTCAAGATCTTAACCTTGCAAGTAAGACAACGACGCAAGCAGGTGAAAAAGGAACAACTGAAGATCTTAAGGCTACAATCGCTAAAACAGCAAAATCTCACAAGTGGGGAGAACATGCTGTAGCTATCCTTACAGCTATTGTCCTTGCAGGTGCGGCAACCCTTGCAGCTCTTCGTAACTTCTTGATGTCAAAAAAAGTTGATAAATAATAAGTAGAGCTCTTTGTGTAAACAAGGAGTTTTCTTTATACTGGCTGCTATTTTTTCTGAAAATTGTGATACAATAGAAATAGTTTGAATATTGTGTCAAAGGAGAGCCAATGATTACTGCAAATGATATCGTAAAGGCTAATGAAGTCTTAAAAAACGTGGTGGAACGCACACCACTAGATTTTGATCGCTACTTATCTGAAAAATACGGGGCGACCATTTATATTAAAAAAGAAAATATGCAAAAGGTACGCTCTTTCAAATTGCGTGGAGCCTACTATGCTATCCATCAATTGAGTGATGAGGATAAGGCGCGTGGTGTGGTTTGTGCATCAGCCGGAAACCATGCTCAGGGGGTTGCCTACACTTGTAACGAGATGAAGATTCCGGCAACCATCTTTATGCCAGTAACAACGCCTCTCCAAAAAATTGGTCAAGTCCGTTTCTTTGGTGGCAAGTTTGTAACAATCAAATTGGTAGGAGATACCTTTGATGCTTCTGCTCAAGCAGCACAGGAATATACCAAGTCTGAAGGCATGACTTTCATTGATCCATTCGACGATTATAATGTCCAAGCAGGTCAAGGAACAGTTGCTTATGAAATTTATGAGCAGGCTCAAGAGGAAGGTGTTTCCTTCGATAGTATCTTGGTTCCAGTAGGTGGCGGAGGCCTTATCTCTGGTGTGGCTACCTATATCAAGGATGTGGCACCATCTATGGAAGTTATTGGTGTTGAGGCTAGTGGTGCTCGTAGTATGCGTGCTGCCTTTGACCGTGGTTATCCTATAAAACTCGAAGAAATTGATAAGTTTGCGGATGGGATTGCTGTTCAAAAGGTAGGTGTCAAGACCTATGAAGTTGCACGTAAATATGTTGACCGTCTCTTGGGAGTTGATGAAGGCTTGATTTCAGAAACCCTAATTGATATGTACTCTAAGGTTGGTACCATTGCAGAACCCGCAGGTGCAGCATCAGTAGCAGCTTTGGAAGTGATTAAAGATGAGATTAAAGGAAAAACCATCGTCTGCATCATTTCAGGTGGTAACAATGATATTAACCGTATGCCAGAGATGGAAGAACGTGCGCTTATCTACGATGGTATCAAGCATTACTTTGTGGTTAACTTCCCACAACGTCCAGGTGCCCTTCGTGAATTTGTAAATGATATCTTGGGACCAAATGATGATATCACTCGTTTTGAGTACATCAAACGTGCTAATAAAGGAAAAGGTCCAGTTCTCATTGGTATCGCTCTTAGTGACAAGAACGATTATGATGGACTTCTCGATCGTCTTTCAGCCTTTGACCCAAGTTATATCAACCTTCACGGTAACGAAACACTTTACAATATGCTTGTCTGAGGACAGGTTCACATAATGAAAAAAGAATCGACGAAAGTCGGTTTTTTTCTACTTTAACCCAGCTATACGGAGGCACTAAGGCTTTATCTTCAAATTAAAACCTCAGTATTGCTACTGAGGCTTTCTTTATTCGATAATCAAGAGTCCATCTTTAATGGCGAATGGATTGTCTTTATTGATGCGGTCGTAGAACATGATACCGTTAGTATGGTCGATTTCATGTTGAACAACAATTGAGTTGTAACCACGGAGTTTAATGCGTTTCTTTTCACCCTCTTTGTTGTAGTATTCAACAGTTACTCGAGCATGACGAACCACATAACCAGGAACGTCGCGGTCGACTGAGAGGCATCCTTCTCCATCACCCAAGGCAGCATCCTGAACAGAATGGGCAACTACTTTAGGGTTGTACATGATTTCTTGAAGGCTATATGCTTCTTTTGGTGGATTACCTTCAGCGTCTTCAGGGTTTGGAACAAGAACGGCGATAATGCGTTTTGAAATATCCAATTGTGGGGCTGCAAGACCGACTCCCCCACGAAGCCCCATTTTTTCAGCAATAACAGGATCTTGTGAATTACGAAGAAACTGCATCATTTTTTCACCTAGGATAATGTCTTCGTCTGATAGTGGGAAGGTTACATCTTCAGCGACAGCACGCAAGGTTGGATTTCCTTCGCGAATGATATCATTCATATCAATCATATGGCTGGCGCGGATAATTTTGGTTTGAGCGTCCATTTGTTTACCTCTATTTTCTTTGATTTACTTGTTTATAACTATAGCACAAAAGGGTTGAAAATTAAACCATCAAGGGTTAAAGTGAGGCTTTTTCTAATCGATAAAAGCCAGTTTTTCCAAGGTTTGTCTCTCTAAAATACGATAGGTTTTAAAGGCCTCTTTTTCGATAATTCCCTGGTCGATAAATTGTTTGATGACTCGTTGCACATGGCGATAGCTAGTCCCAAAACTGGCAGCTAGGATAGATGGTGATAGTTGAAAAACACCTTCTTCCTCAATACTCAACATATGAGTAGCCAGACGCTCTTTGACAGAGTAGCTTGCATTTGTTGAGGCAGTAATACCCTGTTTATGCAGTGCCATGGCTAGGTTATGCCCAATTTGATAGAGAAAAACGGGATCTTTGAGGAGCTCTTCTTTATTATTTAAAGGGAGCTGAACTGCTTGAACCTCTTCTAAAGCAATGACTGATGACCCTGCTGGTTGATTGGTCATGAGTTCTACATCTCCAAATATTTGTGGTTGGTTAAGCATTTCTAGGATATGTTCTTTACCATTGAAGAGAGAACGCACAATTTTTACCTTTCCTGATAAAATGTAGGTCAGCTCAGTGATAGCTTGCCCTTGGGTACAAATATAATCGTTCTTTTGAAAGGTGACTTTCTGTAATTGGTTGAGGTAGGGGGGTGGAAAGACCTGGTCAAGTTGAGGTCTTATGTCATGATTACGCATACATCTCCTTTTTTAGGACCTAGGTCCTATTTTTTAAAGTCTCCTTAGATTATAATGAAAAAATAACTATTAGACAAGTAAGGAAAGGATGTTCTTATCCCTATATTATGACACGAATTTTAGAAAAAATGAGCCTGCTTGGGCTATCCTTGCTCTTGATTTCGGCCTTTTCGATTTCAACAGCGCTACCACCTATGTTGGACTACTATAGCCCAACCTTTTCTGCCGCGCAAGTGGAGCTTTTAGTATCTGTCCCTTCATTTTCCGTAGTCGCGATGCTCTTACTTAATTCATTTATTGACAAATGGCTAAGTGATAGACAGCTAATTGTGACTGGATTGCTTTTACTTAGTAGTGCTGGGATTTTTCCTTTTTTTGTACAAGCCTATCCTCTTGTCTTACTGTCACGTATTGCTTTTGGGATGGGGATTGGCCTTATCAATGCTAAGGCGATTGCCATCATCAGTCAACGTTTTCAAGGTAAAGAACGGGTTCAGATGTTAGGTATTCGTGGCTCCATGGAGTTGATTGGTGGAGCTTCGTGTTCTCTTTTGGTTGGTCAACTATTGAAAATCCATTGGACCTTTGCCTTTCTTATTTATGGTCTTGGTTTTGTGATTCTGACCATGTACCTCCTTTTTGTGCCATCGATGGAGCAGGTGGAGAAGAAGCAGATTACAAAAAGAAAACAAGTTCTGAACAAAAAAGACCTTGGTATGATTCTTGGCATGGCTCTTTTAGCAG
>ERZ772885.1522-NODE-1522-length-13868-cov-3.928184_pt1 | contig 13868 bp, 10 predicted proteins | sample MGYA00580580_ERZ772885 | MGnify/ENA primary metagenome ERZ772885 (study PRJEB29015, sample SAMEA2737673) | human gut metagenome | biome: human gut; feature: human-associated habitat; material: faeces | place: China | collected 2012 ...
TGCGGCTTCACCGCTTGCCGGCAGCAAATTCATACTGGCCCTGGACACCCGCGGACAGGCCGGATCCGGCTACCAGATACTCAATCTCGGCGCCAGTCTCGCCGAAAACGATCTCACAGCCTTCGCGAAGTCTTTTCTGCGCAGGGAAACATCAGTCACCGCGGACAGGAATGGGAAGGTCCAGGTGCGGGAGCGTCTTCTCCTGGACAGCATCGTGCTGGAAGACCGCATGCAGCCCGATCCGGATCCCGAAGCTATCAGGGCGGCGCTTCTCGCTCTGGTGAAAAAAGAAGGGATCTCGCTTCTCTCTCCGGATGACCGCTGCCGTGAATGGCAGGCCAGGGTTCTGCTTCTCCGGCGTCTGCGCGGGAAGGAGTGGCCTGACCTGAGCGATGAAGGGCTCGCAGCCTGTCTTGATGACTGGCTGCCTCCTCTCCTCGAGGGAGTCCGCGATCTCAGAAAAATTCCGGCGGGGAGCATACTCAGGGCCTGGCAGGGCCTTCTGCCCTGGAACCTTGCCAAACAGCTCGAGAGCCTCGCCCCCGTGCTCTGGAAAGCGCCTTCAGGCCGCGAGCACCCTATCTCCTACACAGGAGACGGCCCGCGCATCAGCGTGAAGCTCCAGGAATGCTTCGGCCTGACCGCGTCCCCTGTCCTTCCCTGCGGCGCTCCCGTTACCCTGCTTCTCACATCACCGTCCAGCGCTCCTCTGGCTGCGACCCGCGACCTCGCCTTCTTCTGGAAGGAAGCTTATCCTTCCGTGCGCGCCGAGATGCGGGGTCGCTACCCGAAGCACCCATGGCCAGAAAATCCTCTGGAGGCGCTGCCAACGGCCTTCACCAACAGAAAGCTGGCAGCCATGGCCGCCGGAAAAACGGCACATGACGTTTCCCCGGCAAAAAAGAAAAAACGATGAGGAAAGTCAGACTTTCTGTCCGGCCTGCTTTGTGCTACCCAGAGAAGCACATTACGGGTCCGTAACCGGACTGTCACAGAACACCCAAAAGAGGGAACGTTATGCCACTTCACGTCATTGACCATCCGCTCATCCGCCATAAGCTCAGCATCCTCAGAGAGAACGACACGCCCTGCAGCACCTTCAGGACCATCTCCAACGAAATCGGCGCTCTCCTGGTTTACGAAGCCTGCCGGGACCTCCCCACTGAAAAATACGAGGCCCAGGGCTGGGCCGGTCCCGTGACGCTTGAACGCGTTGCCGGCAAAATGCTCACTATCGTCCCCATCCTGCGCGCCGGGCTCGGCCTTATGGACGGCGTCGTCAGCATGATCCCCGGAGCCAAGGTTTCCGTTGTGGGCCTCTTCCGCGACGAAAAAACGCTGAAGCCCGTAGAATACTATGTCAAGCTGGCAAAAGACATAGCCCACCGCAGGGCCGTCATCCTCGACCCTATGCTGGCCACGGGCGGATCGCTCTGCGCCTGCATCGAACTGCTCAAAAGGAGCGGCTGCACGTCTATCTGCAGCCTCCACCTCGTCTGCGCCCCCGTCGGCATAGAACGCGTTCTGAAGGAACATCCCGACGTAGACATCTATACCGCGGCCGTCGATGAAAAGCTCAATGACAAGGGGTATATCCTGCCCGGCCTTGGGGATGCCGGAGATCGTATTTTCGGTACGCGCTAGAGAAATTCCCTCAAAAAAGAAAAACCGGGACACTCCGTTTTTCGGAATGCCCCGGTTTTTTTATCACCCCGCCCAGAAGACTCCCGCCTCTCTAGGCGGGGCAATTGACAGGTTCAGCGGGAAGCGGACGGACAGCCGTCCCGCTTTAGAGTTTCTTGAGGTCGTACTCGCGGGTGCCGAGGCCGATCTTTTCCCCGTATTCCAGCTGGATGGGGCCATGCGTGTAGGGCCAGCGGGCGGTAAAGATGTCCTTGCCGTCACGCTTCAGATCAGTGAGCTGGGGAGCCTGGTTCACGAGGTCGAAGCAGGCCTGATCGAGCGCCACAGGATCGAGAGAGGCCAGAATTCCGAGATCAGGAACGAGAGGCATGTCGGACCAGGCGACGCAGTCGCAGTCAGGCGTCACGTTCATGACAAAGTTGATGTACATAACATGCCCCTGGAGGCCTTTGACGGCGCCATAGGCGTATTCGGTGAGACGCTCGGTGAAGGCCGGCAGATCCGTGGCCCAGTCAACCTCACAGGCTTCCTGGGGACAGACGGTCATGCATTCGAAGCAGCCCACGCACTTCGTGGGATCGCAGTGGCACTTCTTGTCTGTGATGGACATGGCCTGTCTCGGGCAGATCTTAACGCAGGTGCCGCAGCCGACGCACTTCTCCTGGTTGACGTTCACATGGCAGCCGTGCTGGTCTTCCTTGCCGCGCTGGGAAGCGCAGCCCATGGCCCAGATTCTTGATGGCACCGCCGAAACCGGCGGCCTCATGGCCCTTGAAATGCGAAAGCACGACCATGGCCGGGGTATGGACGATTTCGGTGGCGATGCGCACAGTCTTGAAATGCTTGCAGTTGATTTCCACGGGAAGATCGTTCTGTCCGAAAAGGCCGTCGGCGATAATCACGGGAGCGTCCACCACGCCGGGGGCGAAGCCGTGACGGATGGCCGTATTGATATGATCCACGGCGTTGTGGCGCGTTCCGGAATAAAGCGTCGTTGTGTCGGTCAGAAACGGCAGGGCGCCGGCCTCACGCACCTTCTGCACAGCGGCCTGAACAAGCTGCGGGTTGAGGTGCCCGTCGCATCCGGTCTCACCAAAGTGCAGTTTGATGGCACAGGGGCGGCCGGGGACCACGATATCCTTGAGCTTCAGAAGATTGCAGAGGCGGGCAACCTTGGATTCCTTGTTCTGGTGCTCCGTACGGCAATCCATAGTGTAATAGTAAACCGTTGATGCCATCAGTATCCCTCCTGATATGCATAAAAAATAAGAAGTCTGTCCGTTCCCGCAGGCAGACAGCGCCTCCATACCAAAGGATTTCCTTTGATGCAAAAACAGGAGAATCGGGCAACCCGCGCTACATTTTGTTCAAAAGCCCAATATCGCGCAGACGCGCAAGACCGGGGAAATTCTCTTCCGTAAAAATGGTGAATCCCCTGCTCCGGAGAAGGGCCGCGAAGACGCCATCCCCGTCACGCAGCGTGTGCGTGAAGCTTCCATCATAAACGCGGCCGGCGCCGCAGGAAGGCGAACGGGCCTTGAGCACGGCAATGCGGCAGCCTTCCCTCTCGGCGGCTTCCAGGGAAAGCCTGGCGCCGAGTTCATATTCACGGGTGCAGTCGCGCCCCTCACTGGATATAACAGCGTTCCCCCGGATCTCACAGGGGCAACGGGGGATGGGGAGTCCTCCCATAACCTCAGGACAGACGAAAACACAGCGGGATTCCCGGGCAAGCTGCACAATGGGCTCCCGGGCTTTGGATAGACCGTCGTAACGGCAGGGCTTCCCTACGAGGCAGGCGCTCACGACAAAAAGGGCGCGGCTCATTTTTCAGTCTGCTCTTTTCCGTCCTTCCCGGCTTCTCCCTGCTTCCAGGCGCCGATAAGAGGCAGATGCTGATCCTCTGTCAGGAGGGCGGCTTCCCACATTTCCTGATAATACATGCTGGTACCGGGATTCCAGGCCGTGGCCGCGAGATGATCCCAGGAGATCTGGATGGGCCACGTCGTGTGCCTGCGCAGCACCTGCTCGAAGGATTCGGCTGTTTCGATGCTGTCGTGGTACAGACGCAGCGTCATATTGGGACCCTTCAGAAAACGTACATGATAATGGGGCATGAAAAAAACCTCTGAATAGTAGTTTATGCCGCGGATGAGACAGGGGCCTTTGCGGGGAAAGGGAACTACGGGTTCCCTTTTCCCACAAAGGCCCTCCGCGCGCCGCGCGGAGGGCCTCAGATGTTTATCCGTCAGACGGGGAAACGATTCTGCCCCGCCCGGAAGTGCCGTTAACCTTCAATGGCGCGGCTGATGAAGTAAAGAACCACGAGGAGAACAACGCCGAGGCCCCAGCTCCAGTGAATCATCTTCATTTCAGCAGGCTCAAGAGGCTCATACTGCATATTCTGGATTTCTTCCTGGAACTTGGCTTCCTGTTTTTCTTCAGCCATATTCATATCCTCCAATAATCTGTCAGGCTACTGGACAACCGGCGGGGTCATGCCGTGGAAGAAGAGCCACGAAATGAACAGGCCAACCCAGATGATGAAGCCGAAGAGGCAGACGATGTACACAATGGCCAGGCGGCCGATGCCTTCCTCAAGCAGCTTTCTGAAGTTGGAAATCATGCCGATGGAGAAGAAGGTCAGCAGGAAGAAGAGCGTACGCAGGCCGTTGATGGGACCGGAAATCTGCGCAGCGGTCTTGTGCAGATCGGGGCTGACAATGCAGATGCCGAGCATGATCAGGAAGGTGATAACGTAGCCAAGAACGAAACGGGGGAAACGATCCCACACATCGCCCCAGCTCATGGCGCGGCCCTTCTTGGCCTCGGGATCGAAATGCTTCGTCCAGATGTAGGCCAGAACGAAGGCCCACACGCCGATGAACATATCGATGAAGATCTTGACCGTGGTGGTGACCATCTGGATCCAGCCGGGTTCCCAGTTGGTGCCATTGCCGGCAGCCTTGGTCAGAATGAGGGATTCGGTGATGGCACCGGAAGCGATGGCGCCGCCGTCAGACTTAACAGCGAGGCCCATCCAGCTGCCGGCCACCATGGGTTCATTGCCGAGGAAGTAGGAAGCAACGAAAGGCAGGAGCAGCATTTCGATGCAGGTGAACACGACAACGAGGGAGGAAACCATGATCGGGACGATCGGGCGGGCACGGATGGCACCGCCGGTGGCGATGGCGGCGGAAACGCCGCAGATGGAAATACCGGAGGCGAGAGGCGCGGCCCATTCCTTGTTGAATTTAAAGAACTTACGGGCAACGTAATACACGAAGGCCCAGTACAGGAGGTAAGCTTCAACGATGGCGCAGAGGCCTCGGAAAATAACGACACCGGCGAAGCCGGCTGCGGAAGCGGCCTTCACGCCGAGTTCGCAGCCGAGGATGACGATGGCGATTTTCACGAAAAGTTCCGGACGGCAGGCATCGTGGAGATACTCAACCACGCAGGGGAACAGGTTGCCGATGATGATGCCCACAATCAGGGCGACGATCAGGCCGGCTTCAGTGCTGAGACCGAGAGCCCACGGAACGCCCATCTTGGCGATCTGGGTGGGGTTGGCGGCGATATAAGCGTTGGCGCCGATGACGTAGCAGCAGATGGCGATGAAGTACACGACCGTGAAGGCAATGATGAAACGGAAGACATTGCCCTTCATGAGCTTAATACCCACGGCCAGCATAACGGTCACGAAGACATACGTGCAGATAAGAGCCTGCCAGCCTTCCATGTATCCTTTATGGGCGGCCTTGAAGCACTTCATGGGGTCCCCGACCCACATGCCCATTTTGCAAATCCAGCCGATAAGGTCGACGCCCCAAAAATAGGCCATACCAAGGAGGAAAATAAAACCGCCTATCAAGCAGGCGACTCTATCCTCGTTGAGACCCTGAGATTGGTTAGCCATAACCAAGATCCTCACTCTTCTAAGATGTTGAACCATCCGCCGGGCTCCGCGTCACGGAAATCCGGCGATCCCTAGACCAAAACGTCCGTATTGTCTGCCTCAGCCCTTCTTCTTCAGACTTTCCGCCACACAGTGGGAAAATCCTCCGACACCTCCGGCGCCTTCCTCAAAACGCCGGAAAGAGGCCGGTACAGACCACTTTGAGAAAGTTATACCTCTGCTTGAGGTTTTAAGCAATATAGTGAAATACTAAGTTTTGTTTCTTACCACACTGACAGCTCTGAAAGGGATATTTTCTTTTGCAGGCCCGTCCGCGGCTCTCCGGCGCGCGTTCAGGGAAAGGCGGTTCCGGCCGCGCAGGCAGCGGAAGACGGGAACACTCCGTTTTTCAGTGGAAAAGGAGCTGCACAAAAACCAGACGGAAAAGCGTAAAGAGGCCAGGCGTACGGGACAGCCCCCGCGCACCTGGCCTCTGCCTTCTTCAACGATGCGCTTTCGCCCGGGGTTACTGCAGGAGAGCCAGGAGCTCTTCCTCGGAGAGCGACTTCACGCTGGAGGACGTCCCCTCCAGGAAGTCGGCGGCAAGCTCGCGCTTCTTATCGTGTATATTCAGGATTTTCTCTTCCACGCTTCCGGCCATGACAAGGCGGTAAATGGTCACGGGCCGTTTCTGCCCCATTCTGTGGGCACGGTCCGAGGCCTGATCCTCCACGGCCGGGTTCCACCAGGGATCGAGATGGATGACGTAGTCCGCGGCCGTGAGGTTAATGCCCGTGCCGCCGGCCTTGAGAGAGAGCAGGAACACATCCCCCTCTCCGGCCTGGAAGGCAGCTACGCGCGCACGGCGCTCCTTTTCCGGCGTAGCTCCGTCAAGGTACTGATAGGAAATCCTTCTCTCCTTAAGAGCGTCTCCGATGACGGCCAGATAGCTCGTAAACTGGCTGAACGCCAGAACCTTGTGACCGCCGGCTATGAGATCGCCGACAATTTCCAGAAAGCGCGCGGTCTTGGAGCTTTCCTTCTCCATGGCTGCCATATCGGGATCGGCAAGCGCCGGGTGACAGCAGATGCGCCGGAGTTTCATCAGATATTTCAGGATGGTGAAGCGCCGGCTCTTCTCATCGCCTTCCTGGATCGCCTTGACGGCTCCGCGGCGCACGCTCTCGTAGAAAGCCACTTCCTTCTGGTTGGGTTCGATCACAAGAGTCTGTTCCGTACGCGGAGGCAGTTCGTCCAGAACGGCGCTCTTCAGACGCCGCAGGATAAAGGGCCGGATCATGGAACGCAGGGTCTTTGAAGCCGCGGTTCCGGGTTCAGCGCTGCCGAAACGGCTGTGGAAATACTCCCATCCGCCGAGGAGGCCGGGATTGATAATATGGAAAATGCTCCACAGGTCCTCTATGCGGTTTTCAATGGGTGTCCCAGTCAGGGCCACCCTGAAGTCCGCGGGGATCCGGTGCGCCGCAACGGCGCGTTTCGTATGCGCGTTTTTGAGAGCCTGCGCCTCGTCGAAAACAAGCATGGACCAGGTCTGCTTCACCAGCAGATCCGAGACGAAGGTCAGAAGGCCGTAGCCCAGAATCAGCACCTCGCCCGCTGCCATATCCGTCACTGTCTCCTCGCGGTCCGTTGTGCCCATGCGTTTCACGGTAAGAGAAGGAGCGAAGCGGCCAATTTCGTCTTCCCAGTTGGCGCAGACCGAGGTGGGACAGACAATGAGCACAGGCCCCTTCTTCGCCTGGTTGAGCATGACCGCGATGGTCTGCACAGTCTTGCCGAGGCCCATATCGTCAGCGAGGCAGGCGCCCACGCCCCAGATAGCCAGGCGCTGCATCCATTCGTAGCCTTCCTTCTGGTAATCGCGCAGTTCCGCCCTGAGCAACGAAGGCACCTGGGGCGACGAGGCGAAGGCCTCCTGCATGCGCTCCCGGCTGGCCGTCCACGCCTCATCGGCCTCGACGTCCATGCCCTCCAGAACCTTGTCCAGGCTGCCGGCCGTGATGGGGTCAACTTCGAGCGCCCTGCCCTTATCCCTCGCCATGAGCCTGAGGCTTGAGAGATGCCGGCGCAGCTCCTCGGTCAGCGCCACATACTCACCATTGCCGAGAGAAACAAAGCGGCTGTCCTTCAGCGATTTCAGAAATTTTTCCATGGAAAGGAAATTCTTTTCATCGAGCTGCACCGTGCCGGAAAACGCAAACCAGTCCTGGGAATTCTTGCGGATTGTCACGTGCATGCTGGCCGGCCCTATGGTGCGGCGCACGCGCAGCCCGGCCCCTCTGGGCCATTCCACGGTATTGGGCACGGTCGACGATTTCAGCTGTTCGAGGAGCTCAAGCACGTCCTCAGGCTTCTGGCTGAACCACTTGTGTTTCTCTAGATTTTCCTCCAGAGCGGGGCAGTCATTGATCAGGGAGGCCAGAGCCTCCTTCTCGGCTTCGAAATCCCTGTGCGTCTTCACGGGCCTCGTCATTTCCGGAATGCCGGCCGCGTCTCCCTGGGGCGACACGGCCGCGATGGGCGTCTCAACGCCCTCACCCGTGGGGTAGAAGGGCGTGCCCGGCTGACCAAAGGGCCGTACGCCGATGCGGGCCGCAAAGGAAGTCTCCTTCTGCTCGAGCTGGATAACGGGTGTAGATACCGTCGCGACCTCTTCGGTCTCGAGATCGGCCTTCAGGGGAATGTTCTCCCCAACGCGCACCTTGGCTAACAGCTCCGGCAGTTCCGACCTCGGAAAATCAAGAGCCTGGCTCAGAAGTTCCAGAACCTTCTTCTGTTTTTCGGTAAGCCGGTAGTAGACAAAGGCTCCATCCACATATGTGATAAACAGGGTCTTCCCGGGAGTCTCCAGAAAATCCTCAAGATCGGGAGATTCACGGATATCCCTGTTTCCTATGGAAAGACGGCACTGTGTCTCGTTCCTGTCACCAAGGGACAGTTCCAGATGCCCCTCCCGCACCGATGAAGGCTCCGCATCACCGCCTTTATCCCCCGCAAAGATGAGAGGATGCCCATCCAGAGCCCCACAGGCGAGCTCCAGCGGGAGAGAAAACGTCCCTTTCCCCCAGCCGTCCCTGATGCTGCAGCTCGCGATAGCCCTGTCCTGATCCGTATACCAGGGCACGGACTGTCCGTTTTCCCGCATTTTACCGAGGGAGACGGCACGGCCCTTTGACCAGGAGTGCCCCCTCCAGACCTGTTCCACAGGCGTCACGGAACGGCTTCTGAGATCGATAAACCAGCACAGACGGCGCTCCCTGCTTTTCGAACCCGATCCCTCCGCCGTTCCGCTCAGTATATTTTCCAGGGCGGACAGGCGCAGTTTCCATTCCGGGCTGGGAGTGACGATTTCGGAAAAATTGAAGAGCCCCCTTTCTTCCGCCGTGCGCGCGTACTGGCCGCGCTCTCCGTCAGGAAGAACAGCATACAGCAGATCGGCGAAAAAGCGCAGCAGGAAAGGCAGGCCTTCCGCCTTCCAGTACCAGAGTCTGAGCTCCTCCACATCATCCTTTCCGGCCAGGCCGAGACGGATACGGGTGCCCTCAAAGATGAGGACAGACAGAAAACTGGCATCGCGGGCAGGCCTGAACGACACCAAATCCCTGGCCTTCTGGACATCGCCGCTTCTCAGATAATCCAGCGCCAGTATGGCGCGGAAACCCGGCTCGCCATAAACAGCTGCCTTTGCTCCCATAACCGAAGAAGTGTTGATGGCGAAAAGCTCCTGCCGCAGCGCTTTCTGCTGCTTTTCAGAGCCATAAAGAAAAAGAGACAGGGCGCGGAAGAGCCCGATGTTCATGCCGAAGCGCAGGGCTCCTTTCGCGGAGGTCTTCTTCCTGTAGAGACGGGCAACCTCCTCAAAACACTCCAGGGCCCTTTTTTGCCTGTTCAGAAAGAGTTCCATGCCTTCGAGGATACAGGCATGCACGGAATCCTCCTGGTAAAGCTTGCGCTCCCTGGCGATGACTTCACGCATTTCGGTGAATTTTCCCGCCCAGAGCAGAACGGAGGCGTGAACGGGGTAAGAGGAGTGATCGGCCTTCTGCAGCTTTCCGTCCATCCAGGCTGTCACTGCCGGAGCGAAAGCCGTGTTCAGGGCATTATCGTAATAAAGGGAAATGGCCATGTCTTCGAAAAGCATGGCCTGAAGGTAAGGAGCAAGACCGGCATACCAGTCCCTGTCAATATCCGAATTCTCAATATGGGTAATGCGCGGCTCCAGGAAAAACGCATCACGGCAGCGCTCCCTGTATACTTCGGGACTGTTCTGATAGAGGGCCGTAATCTGGGACAGGCCGCGTGCCACAGGGTGCACCCTGCATACGCTTTCTGTACAGAAATTTCTCAGAAAGACCGCAGTTTCCGGAGAATTAGCCGCTTCCTTTGAGAGGACGAAGCGGGCAGCCGGCAGCATTCCGGAATTCAGGCCAAAAGCGTAAAAAGCCCCCTTCTTCTGCAGTGACCTGCGCCATACCGGCAGATCCCTGGGGGAATACACGCGGGGAGGAAGCGCGTTGTTGCTTCTCAGGATATCAAAAAGCATGCTCTCATCGTCATTCATAGGGCAGAGCAGCGCATCGAAAAAAAGGAAAAGCCTGTCCTTGCGCGACAAGTCATAAAGACCGTTTTTGACAAAAGATTCCGTAACGCCGTCTGCGGTCTGATTGCTGTCTTCCACCGAAAACTCCATGAACAAAACGTAAAAAACGCATCCTCTTCCGGGCAGATCAGAAGAGAGGAACAGTCTGCGTTCAGCCTTATCCTCTCTTAAGAAGAGCGTCAGAGAAACAGCGCCCCCGTTACACCGCTTACACAGCCGTATTCCTTTCCAGAGGCTTATCCGATTATGTAAATTCCTTTTAGACACCTCCCAGTCAAAACTCAAGGGGAAAGGCACTATTCCACCCTTGACGCACCACGCGCCACGGGAGCACAAAGTTCTGCATGGACATGTTTCTCAAAATGCTTTCGCTTCTGGTCTTCATCCTGATTGGATACCTTGCCAAGCGGCTTGGAATAGTCAGGGAGCAGGCCATCAGCACGCTTTCCATAATTATCCTCGACTTCACCCTGCCCTGCACCATCATCCGGAATTTCAACGGCGTGTTTCCGGATCCGCATGTCTTCACGCTGCTCCTGCTCGGATTCCTGCTCAATTTTCTCTGTCTGGGTCTCGGCTGGCTCACAGGCGGCAGAGACAGAGACAGCCGCGGCTTCAGCATGATCAACATCTCCGGTTATAATATCGGCATGTTCGCCATGGCCTTCATCCAGAGCTTCTTTCCCCCTTCCATCTTCATCCTCGTCTGCCTCTGCGATGTCGGCAACGCCATCATGACCATGGGCGGCAACTACGCCGTAGCCGCCAGAGCCTGCCGCGCTCCCGGCATGAACGCAAAAAAAATGGCCGGCATCGTCCTCCGCTGCATAGGCTTTCACTGTTACATCATCCTGCTGATCCTCTCCCTGCTCCACATAACCCTGCCTGACTGGTTCATAACGGCCATCAGCCCGGCGGCCATGGTAAATCCTTTCCTGTGCATGTTCATGGTCGGCCTCGGCCTGCGCTTTACCATGTCGAAAAGTTCCCTGCGCATTGTCAGCCGCACACTTCTTGTGCGCTACCTCTCGCACGCGATCCTCTGCTGTGCCGTCCTCTTCCTTCCTCTCGACCGCAAAATGATAGCGGCTCTCATCCTCTTTCTTCTCTCTCCGGTCTCCGGGCTCTGCCCCATTTACACCATGCGTCTCGTCCCGCACATGCTGGAGGACTCGGCCATCAACATCTGCGTCTCCATACTCATCAGCATCGGCCTCTTCATAGCTCTCATCCCTGCGCTCCTGCATTACGCCCTTTAGCCTGAAACAGCGGAGACGCAGTCACGGAAGCACAGCCACGACTCACGGCTCAGCTGACGTCCGGCGTCCTTTCTGCAGAATGGCTTGTCCGGCGTCTGCCAGTGGACTAAACTTTTCATCAATCTCCCTCTTTTTTCACAGAAGACATTTCAGGGCCCGGGAGGCTTCCATGAGCAGAGAATCTCAACAGTTTTCTCCTGAACTTCCAGAAGGCGCACGCCCAGTCGAATGGCTCGAGACAAACGGTCTCGGCGGTTACGCGTCAGGTACGGACTGCGCATGCAACAGCCGCCGCTACCACGGCCTTCTCGTAATCAACCTGCCGGGCATAGGCCGCCATGTCCTCCTCTCCAATGTGGAGGACTGGCTTCTTGCCGGAGGGAAAAAATACGCTCTTTCAAGCCGCCGCCATCCCGGTGTTTACTACCCGGACGGACCGCGGTTCCAGACGGCCTTCGCGCCCTTCCCCTGTCCGTCCTTCACGTATGAGGCCGGCGGTTTCCGTGTTATCCGGGAGCTCATGCTCCTTCAGGGACGGAATGTCCTTCTCATCCGGTACACGCTCGCCCGGACAGCGAGGAAAGGCCCGTCCTCGGCCTCTCTGCAGGTGGCCCCGCTCCTCGCCTTCCGCTCCTTCCACAGCCTGACCCACAAAAACGATGCCCTCTGCGGCAGCTTTTCCCCCGCCTGCTCGGGCTTCTCTATCCATCCGTACAAAGAGCTGCCGCCCCTCACATTCCAGAGCGACGGCAATTTCACCTTCGTGTCCTCGCCTCTCTGGATCGAACGGGTGGAGTACACAGAAGAGGAAAGACGCGGATTCGACTTCAGCGAGGATCTCTGTCTGCCCGGCAGCTTCACTCTCAGCCTTCAGAACGGGGAAAGCGCCATTTTCGCGGTTTCTCCTGACGGAATAACGCCCGCTGACGGGGAACAGGTTCTTCTGAAGGGACGAACTCTCACGGCCCTCTGGGAAGAAGAGGAAAACCGCCGCCGCAGACTGCCGGCCAAAGCCTCCATACGTACCTATCTCGCCGCACAGAGCGGAGCTTTCCTGATCACGGATCCTTCCGGGCACGGCTCCGTTCTCGCCGGGTATCCCTGGTTCGACAGCTGGGGGCGGGATACCCTCATCGCCCTCCCCGGTACCGCCTTCCTGGCCGGACGCCGTGAACAGGGGAAAGCCATCCTTGACCGTATCGGAAGGAACCTGAGGGATGGCCGGGTGCCGAACACCTTCACCCCCGATGGCGCTCCCAAGGGAGATAACAGCGCTGACGCGTCTCTGGCCTTCGCCTGGTGCGCCCAGGAACTCATCTCATCCCTCTCCGGCAAAAAAGACTCAGCCCGGGAAAAGAAAGATCTGATGGAGGAATACCTTCCCGTCCTCTCCCAGATTATAGAAGCCTACGGTTCAGGCGGCGTCCCTCACGTCACCATGGACGAAGACGGCCTCCTCAGGGTGGGAACACCGGATACACAGCTCACCTGGATGGATGCTCAGGTCAGCGGCCATCCTGTCACGCCGCGCTGGGGCTGGCCCGTGGAGATCCAGGCTCTCTGGTTCAATACCCTTTCCTTTGCCAGACACGCCGCTAAAATCTGCGGCGCGGAGGTGCCGGGGCAGTCTCTGAATCTCGAGAACATGCGCAAAAGCTTCGCGCGCCGCTTTGTCATGCCCGATGGCACGCTCTGTGATGTCTGGCGCCCAGCCGGTGAGGGCGGACCGGATGCCAGCCTGCGCCCAAACCAGCTCTTTGCCATATCCCTTCCGTACAATATCCTCGAAATGCGCTACGCCGCGCCGGTGGTTGAGGCCGTTACCAGGGAACTGCTCACGCCGTACGGCCTGCGCACTCTCTCGAAGGACTCAAAACTCTTCAGGCCGGTCTATCAGGGCGGCCCCTCGGAGCGGGATGGAGCGTACCATCAGGGATGTGTCTGGCCCTGGCTCCTTGGCGCCTACGCGGATGCCCTCTTCAAGGTCGAGGCCTATATCTTCCGCGGCAGATCCAACGCCGGAGCCCGCATGGAAAAGGCAGTCTCCGGATTCCTCACGGAAATAACCCCGCTCTTCACCAAACATCTTACCGAAGCGTGTGTCGGGCATATTTCCGAGATCTTCTCTGCGACCGATCCTTACTCTCCCGACGGGTGCGTTGCCCAGGCCTGGAGCGAAGGAGAAGTTCTGCGCGCGCTCTGCACAGCGAGGAAACGCTCTCCCGAGGCCTACGACCGCTGGGAAAAGAAACTGAAGATTGCCTCCGAACTGCTCCGCGGCTGATCCCGTGAGGCACGGCCGGACAGGAAAAATCCATTTTTTGACACGAAAAACAGATTTTTCGTTGACAGATCTCCCTGTCTGGCGTATCACCTCTTTCGCGACAATTGTTGGGCTATCGTTCAATTGGCAGGACACCGGATTCTGGCTCCGATAATCAAAGTT
>ERZ772885.1524-NODE-1524-length-13866-cov-16.397075_pt1 | contig 13866 bp, 13 predicted proteins | sample MGYA00580580_ERZ772885 | MGnify/ENA primary metagenome ERZ772885 (study PRJEB29015, sample SAMEA2737673) | human gut metagenome | biome: human gut; feature: human-associated habitat; material: faeces | place: China | collected 2012 ...
TGCCCCCGCCGCGGGGCGCGGCACGTTCCCGCCGTCCGCAGACGGCGAATCCCCCCGCTGAGGTTCAGCGAAAAACTCTCCGCCCGTTAGGGGCGAACACGCCTGCGGCAGTTCGTGCCCCCCGCTCAGCCGGTGCAGAGAAAAAGGTGCCGCCCGGACAGGGCACCCGCTGACGCAGTTTGTGTCCCCCGCCTAATCACTGCCAGAAAACGCAAAAAACCTCCGTACGAACCATACGGAGGTTTTTTCTATGTCTTATCTCGTCTGCTGGGTGATAATAAACACCGGAATGTACCAAATAAGCTGATACAGCAGGATATTCATCACCGGAAGCGCGTCTGCGGCGTTCTGGTACAGCAGATAGAACACGATCAGCATACCGAGCAGGCCGGCGAACGTGCCGAGCGTCAGCGCCGAGCGGACGGCGCCCGCCAGCTTATCCGCGCCGCGGAGCACCTGCATGAACGGACCGGCACCCTCGCGGGTGAGGATAGCCGCCGGTGCATCGCCCTTGGCGTAATTCGGATTCAGCAGACGATCCACGCCTGCCGGGTCCGGCTGGTCGGCAAAGCCGCGTCGGAGGTCAAACTCCTCCTCGATCATCGCCGGGGAGATATTGAAATCACGAACGGCGAGGACCACATTCATGTGCATGCGGCGCATGAGGCGCATCGCCTTATAGGTATTCTTGGTGGTCTGGTAGCGCATGGTCAGCACGCCTGCAAGCGCGTTATCCACAACCAGATACATATTGATCTGACCCTTATGACCGGATTCGATCGGAATGCCCATCTTGACCATGAGCGCCGCCGTGCCGAGCACGATACGGCTGGTGCCGACAGCGCCGGTTACACCGCCCTCGACCAGACGCACGTCACGCGCGGTAAAGGTGATGCCGAAGCGCTCCTTCGTGGTATCGGTCAGCACGCGGCCCAGCTCCAGACCGGCGGATTCGGTCAGCGCGGCTGCACAGCCGAGAATCTGCTCGTCCGTGATACGGCCCAGATTGTCGATGGCCTCAAGCTCGATCGAGCCGGTCGGGAACAGATCGTTCTCGAGCAGCATAACCTTCTCCGTGCCGCGCAGCAGGTTGGCCTGACGCGCACCCGCAATGGCTGCACCCGAGCGCAGCAGGCGGCTTGCGGTATTCTTGTAGCTTGCGCCGAACGCGCACAGCAGACCGACCGGAGCGGACACCGACAGGATTGCCGAGAACGCCCAGAAGAAGCGCACCGGCTCGCCGCAGTTGAACGAAGCGACCAGCGACAGGATGATTGCGAGCGCTAGTGCAATCGGCGTATAGATGAGCGAGAAGCGGTCAACCGTGTCCGGGCGCTCGATCTCGGTCAGGAACGAACTTGCGTCGTACAGCGGGCACTTGACGGCATTGCACGCGTCAATCTCGCTGTCGTAGTGGCTGTAAACCGCCAGCGGCTGCTCTGCCTCGCAGACGGCACGATAGGAACGCGCCTGCGCCAGACTGCGGCCGCGTGCCTCACGCATTTCGGCGTAAAGCAGAAGGATGGAAACCGCCGTATACGGTACGGCGACGCCGCCCTGATCCGGAAATACCAACAGAGAGGCGCAGTGCAGCAGCGATGCCAGCGCCGCGAACGACACGAGCGTGCCGCGTGCCGGACGGCCGTGCAGCAGCGAGGAAAAGCCGTTGCCGAACACGTCAATACCGATCAGCAGCGCCAGGATCTGCAGGGCAGCCAGTGCGCCGATGCCGATGGTCGGGTTCTGCAGAATATCGAGCACGACCGGAAGCGGCAGTGCCTCAAAGCTCGGTGCAAAGCTGAGATACGCGGCAGCTGCGGCAAGGATCAGCACCAGCAGCGACCGGAACGACAGAATGCCCGAACGGCGGCGTGCCGCGTGCATAGCTACCTCGGGATCGACCAGCTTGATATCTTCCTCTTCCTCGGCCTGATCGGCGGCAATGCGTGCCGCTCTTGCCTGCTTGCGCGAGATGCTTGCCTTGCGGCTTGCTTCCTCGGCAGCGGCTTCTTCCACGATCTCCTGCTGCTCGGCGACCTTCTCGGCAGCTTCCTTTTCTGCCAGCTTGGCCTCGCGGCGTGCCTGCCGCTCTGCGATCTTCTGCGCGGTCCTGTGCTCGCGCTCTGCCATTTTCTGCTCGCGCGCCGCGATGCGCGCTTCGCGCGCTTCTTCAACAGACTCGTGTGCGGCGGCTGCAGCGGTCTCTGCAGCCTTCTTTGCCGTTTTATCCTTTTTATTTCTGGGAGCCGTCTGCGGCTCCTCTGCCTTGGTCTCTGCCGCCGGTGCGGGCTGCGGCTCGACCGGCTTTTCCGGCTCTGCCGCTGCCTTAGGCATTGGCTCTGCCGCCTTTGCGGGCGCCTGACCGGAAACCTCGGCGATGATGGAATCCAGATCAAATTCATCGGTATCCGGTACATCGCTGAGCATATTTTTCAGCGATTCCAGATCCATATCGTCTTTTCTATCCATGTTCACTTCCCCCTTAATTGCCCTGTGTGCGTCGGCGAAGCGCCTCAAACAGCAGCACAGCCGCCGCGTTGGATGCGTTCAGCGAGTTGACACGGCCTCTCATCGGGATGCTGACGATGTAGTCGCACTTGTCGCGGGTCAGGCGGCTGAGCCCCTGTCCTTCCGAGCCGATGATGATGGCGGTCGGGCGGTCAAACGGTGCGTCATACAGGCCGACCGTACCGTCAGCCTCCGCGCCGAACAGCCATACACCGCGTTCCTTGAGTTCATCGAGCGTGGACGCAAGGTTGTTTGCCTTGTGTACGCCGACATACGCGAGTGCGCCCGCCGCCGAACGAGCGACAGCCGCGGTCAGACCGACAGCTCTGCGCTTCGGGATGATAACGCCGTGTGCGCCTGCGGTCTCTGCCGAACGGATGATGGCACCCAGATTATGCGGGTCCTCGATGCCGTCGCAGACAACGATGAGCGGCACCTCACTGCGCTCCTCGGCGACGCGGAAAATATCGTCGAGCGAGACGTACTCCTGTGCCGCCGCCTGTGCGATAACACCCTGATGGTTGCCGGTCGGGCTCATGCCGTCCAGCTTGCGCCGGTCGCAGGTGACGACCGGAACGCGATGCCTGCGCGCTTCTGCCGCCACATCACCGATGTGTGCGCCTTCGGCCACAAACACCTTATCCACTGCACGGCCTGCGCGCAGCGTTTCGAGGACGGCGTTGCGTCCCTCAATCAGCGTGCCGTCATCCTCGACCGGAGGACGGCGTCTGTTTTTTTCATATGCCATAAATTTTTACGCTCCAAAATGAGAAATAACTTTGCATATCCTCAGATACTTTCAGTTAGTTTCATTATACACACTTCCCGACTGTTTTTCAATGTTAGACACGAAAATTATACAAACATCGCCGCAAAAGTGCTGTCCTGCGTTCGACACTTCTCGACAATTCGCTCTGCCGCATTTACACAGCCAGATTTTAGGCGATACAATGAAACCGGACCGAAAGGAGCGAGGACATCCATGGATGGCAAAAAATTTGACAAAAACACGCTGAAAACACTTGTAATCGCGGCTTCTCTGCTGCTGAACTGCATTTTAGGCGGTGCATCGTACACCTATTATCATCATCTGGCGGAGCAGATGAACGAGACCGCTTCCCTGCAGTCGCAGGTAAGCCATCTGGAAGACTCGGTCTCCGACCTGCAGGCGCAGGCGGACGAATCCCAGCCGACCATTGACGGTTTGAAAGCGCAGGTGGCTTCGCTCACCGAGGAGAAGAACGGCCTGCAAAGTCAGGTGGACACGCTCACGAGCCAGAAGGCGAATTTACAGAAACAGGTGGATACGCTCAAAGCAGGTGCATCGAGCGGCTCGTCCTCCGGCGGTTCCTCGAGTGACAGTTCGTCCGTCCCGGCAGCTTACAGCAGCTCGGACGACCAGAGCGAAACGGTTTACGTCACGGACACCGGCTCTAAATATCACAGCGCCGGCTGCCGGTATTTGAAGAAAAGCCAGATTCCAATGTCGCTTTCCGAGGCCAAGCGGCAGGGTTACACCGCCTGCTCGGTCTGCGGCGGATAACATGAAAAAGAAGCTGAGATTTTGTCTCAGCTTCTTTTGTTTGCCTGTTAAAACAGTCTATCCATATTCTGCCGCAGCATGCGAACCATACGTTCGCAGTCGAGCATAGTATCATCCGCGCCGAACATAACGGCGGTCTGATCGACTACGCTCGTATCCGGATTACTGCTGCCGACCACGACCCGTCCGTTCTTCACGCGATCCATCACGATATCCGCGTTATTGATGAGGAAATCCAGTTCGTTCATCAGGCTGCTGTTGTAGTAGCAGATCGGGTTGGCCTGCTCGGTCATGCCGCTGCGGATGGTCTGCGCCTTGCGCTTGATGGAATCCAGCGCCGCCATAGCAGCCGCCTTATCAGTAATTACATAGTCGGTATAACTGCTGTTTTTCACCGCAGATTCGCAATTCTCGAACTTTTGCGTATCCGTTCGCATATCGAGCAGCTGCTTCATGAGGTTCGTCGCGTAGGTTTCCATTTCGGCGCGTTTGCTGTCCGAAAGCGGCATGCGCAGGAAGATGGCGTTCACGTCATTCTCTGCCTTGGCGCTGTACCACGTTACATCCATGCCGGTCAGCTCACCGATGTTGCGCAGCGGCAGATAGATGGAGTTTCGGTAAAACAGCGGATAAATCGTCTCGCCCTTCTGGTTTTTGAAGGTCTGCTGTTTGCCGTCCACGAGCACCTTCACGCCCTTATCGAGCGTAGCCGTGCCGGTCGCACCGACATATTTCACGCCTTCCTTGTGGTACGCGTCGTCATCCGCACACGGATAGGACTTTTCCGTAGTACCGGACAGGAACACCGTGCGCGATGCACTGTCCCACGAGATATTTTTGCCCATCCAGCGGCCAACCGTGCGCAGCGGCATATAGGTCGAGCCGTTGTAGCTCAGCGCCGTGTAAACCGTCTTGCCGTCCTCGCTCGGGAAGGTGGCCGGAATGCCTTCTGCATAGATGTCCGCGCTCTGCGGATTGATTTTTACGGCGGTGCGGGTCTGCGCCGTATTCTGTGCAGCTGCCTGCACCGTACCCGATGGTATATAGGTCTGCACATTGGCTGCGCCTGCGCTCATCATCAGAGCGGACGCCATCAGGCAGCCCGCGAGTGTGCCGCTTACGATTTTCTTAAACTTAGTCATAATTGCCCCTCCACATAATAAAATACAGTTTTTTCTATCCATACGTATAGTATACAACAAAATAATATTCTGTCAATCCATTTTCCTGATACCATTATAACGACCGGGAGCGCCGTTTTGTGACAACAAACCGCTACGAATTTTTTTCAAAAAATTTGCCACAGAAAATCCCGCTCAGGCGTTGTATAATTGAATGGTATCATTTCCAACCCGAGGGGGAACCAAATTGACACAGAAGCAAATCCTCTTTTTCGAGGAATTATATACAAAATATTACTCGATGATGGTGCAGACCGTTCTGCCCATTGTCGGCGGCCGCGATATTGCCGAGGACATTGTGGCCGACACCTTTTTCATCCTGCTGGCAAGGATAAACAGCGTGATGGAGCACGAGCAGCCGGTCAAATGGCTGTTCCGTGTGCTGAAAAACAACGCCATCAGCGAATACCGCGCGCAGTGCAGACACGCGGCCGCGCCGCTTGAGGAAAGCATTCTGCGTGCAGCCGAACCCGAGCTGATACCGTTTTCCGGCATGCTGCCAAAGGGCTTATCCGCGTCCGAACAGCGCATTCTGACCCTGCGGCTCGCTGAGGACATGGACATTCCACCATTTCGGAAATACTCGGCATTTCCGAGACCGCCTGCCGCAGCCAGTACAGCCGCGCACGGCGGCACTGCGCCGAACTTATGGAAAGGAGTGACGACAATGCAGGATTCTAAGCAGATCGACGAGCTGTTCCGGCTGATGGACGACGTTTGCGAAAACGGTGATGCGGCTCTGCCTGCGCTCGAGCAGTATTTGCAGACGCAGACGGACGCGCCGGAAATCGACACAGAAGCGTCGCTCAAAAAGTTCAAGGCCGACCATAAGGAATTTTTCGTTAAGCCGCACCGCGGACGGCGGCTGTGCTACCGCGTTTTTGTTGTCGCGGCGGCTGTTTTCGCCGCAGGAACCGTGTTTGCGCTGGCTACCGGTCACAATCCGTTCGACTATGCAGCGATGTGGGATTCCGAAACGTTCGGCTTTTTCCAGAGCGGACATGACGATTTTGAGACCACCGAGGACGGCTATACGCATTTTCCGGATGGTACATCGGCAAGCTATGAGGAAAACCATGCACTGGAAGATAGTACAGTAGAATATGACCCGAATGCTCCGCTCGGTTCGGCGGCAAACCCGATACCGGTACACGAAGAAGTAGACCCGGAATATGCAGATGTACCGGATACAGACTTGTCCGACGTAGGTTTGGAAAAAACGAAATCCACTTGGGACGCTTCGCATATAACAGAGAATTTTGACATTATCAACACAGATGTTAAGACCGCATTACACGGTTTAGGCATAAACTCTCCTATCGTACCGAAGAAGATTCCGCAAGGGTATGTACTGAATCAAATCAACGTATACAAAGACTATCACTTTAACACCCTCGATATTCTTGCCTATTATGAATACACCGCAGACCCCGATAAGCCCGGTTTCATAATAACGGTAAATACTATCACAGAAGAACTCGGCGCGAGTCATTTTGAAAAAGACAGCCGTCCTGTCATTGAGTACCAAAAAGGCGGTACAACATGGTATATCATGCATAATTTAGAGCACTTGAATGCAGTAACCATGCTTGGCCGCTATGAAGTTGGTTTTGGCGGTGACATATCTGTTGACGAAATGAAATCCATCATCGACTCCATCTACGAATAACAAAAACCCGATCTCCAACAGACACAATGGAGATCGGGTGCTTTTTATGCGAAAATTTTATGGTACGCGTGCGAGACGTAACCGCCGACAGCGGCGGTCATTTCCTTGGACGCCACGGCCTTATCCGCCACGGTGACGATCCACGCGATTCTTGTGCGCGGCATGGCCGCCAGCGGAAACATGTGCCGTGCGATGGCTTCGCACTCCCGCTCGGACAGACCGAAGGTATGCTTGGCGCGGTCGGCTGCGATGTGACCGTGAATGAACCCGTGCATGTGGGCAATGCGGTGCACGCCGGAAAAATGGCTCAGATAGCGACGAAAGCGCTCGCCGTGCCAGTCATAGCCGAAAAAGTCATGCAGCAGCGCGGCACGGACAACCGAAGTCGTTTCGCTCTCCGACAGACGCATCAGGCGGGCGATCTGACAGGCTGCTTCCGCTACCGCAACGGAATGGTCATACACAGAGTTGTCCAGTCCGTGGTGACAGAACGTGCGAAGCTGCTGAAAACGCGGATGTGCAAGGATATCTCCCGCGTACTGCTGGATTTCACTGTCCATCGGATCCACCTTCCTTCCTTTTGATGTCTTTATTATAGTGCGCTTAGTGCACAAAATCAAGAGGTAATTTGTAACAAGTTTGTGACAAAAATACCAACGATCTACTTAGCCGAGCGGCGGCGTGTCCAGTATCATCTGCCTGTACTCCAAATCCTCAAAGCCGAGCATGTGATAGAGAGCACTTGCCCGCACGTTGCTTTCCGTTACCTCCAGACGATATCGCGCGGCTGTGTTGTATTTTTCGTGCACCGCGGCGATGAGCCTGCTGCCGATGCCCTTGCCGCGCTGCTCGTCATCCACCATGATTTCCTCCAGCCAGACGCACAGACCGCCCGCCTCATTCGACCAGGTGAGCGCCAGCAGACAGTACGCGCACGGCTGTCCGTTCTCGTCCTCGGCAATCAGGCAGTCCGCATACGGCGTGCCGTGCAGGAGCAGCTCAAACGTGCGTTCGGCGTTCTGCTGCGGGATTTCATGGTCGCAGGCAGGCGTTTTGTAGAACGCATGGCAGCGGTCGATAAAGAATTCGCGGTCAGCGGCTTCAATAGAGCGAATACGCATAGTTTCCTCCTAAAAGAACAGGGCATGTCCGTTGACACACCCTGTTTTACTGTAAATTAAATCTGGTCGAGTGCCTGCTTGAGGTCTGCGATAATGTCCTCAACATTCTCCAGACCGACCGAAATACGCACCATGCCCGGCTCAATGCCTGCGGCAACCAGCTGCTCATCGGTCAGCTGACGGTGGGTTTCGGACGCCGGATGCAGCACGCAGGTGCGGATGTCGGCAACATGAACCTCATTGCACGCCAGCTTGAGGCTGTCCATGAACTTCATCGCCGGAGCGCGGCCGCCCTTGATGTCGATGGACATAACGCCCGAGGTGCCCATCGGCAGGTACTTCTGCGCACGCTCGTAGTGCTCGTTGCCCGGCAGTGCGGGATAGCGAACAGATGCGATCTTGTCGCTCGACTCGAGGAACTTAGCAACGGTCAGCGCGTTCTCGCAGTACTGGCGCATACGCACCGGAAGGGTCTCCAGACCGAGGTTGAGCAGGAACGCCGAGTGCGCCGCCGGATAGCAACCGAAGTCGCGCATGAGCTGCATACGCGCCTTGATGATGTATGCCATCGCGCCGAACTCGCGGGTGTAGACCACGCCGTGGTAGCTTTCGTCCGGCTCGGTGAAATCCGGGAACTTGCCCGATGCCGCCCAGTCAAACTTGCCGCCGTCCACGATCACGCCGCCGCCCTGTACGGCATGGCCGTCCATGTACTTGGTGGTCGAGTGGATGACAATATCCGCACCCCATTCGATCGGCCGGCACAGCACCGGCGTTGCGAACGTGTTGTCCACGATGAGCGGTACGTTGTTCTTGTGCGCGATGTTCGCCCACTTTTCAATGTCGAACACGGTCAGAGCGGGATTGGCCAGCGTCTCACCGAACACAGCCTTGGTGTTGGGCTTGAACAGCTTCTGCACTTCCTCCTCGCTTGCCTCTGCGTCCGCCCAGATGCACTCGATGCCCAGCTTTTTGAGCGTTACGCCGAACAGGTTGATCGTGCCGCCGTAGATGGTGGAAGCCGCGATGAAGCTGTCGCCTGCCGAGCACAGGTTAAGGATGGACAGCAGGGATGCCGCCTGACCCGAGGAGGTCAGCATCGCGCCGACGCCGCCCTCGAGGGACGCGATCTTTTTCTCTACCGCGTCGCAGGTCGGGTTGGCGAAGCGCGAGTAGATGCACTCTGTCGGCATATCGAACAGGGACGCGATCTTTGCGGTCGAGTCAAAGCGGTAAGTGGTGGACTGCACGATCGGCATGACGCCCGGACCGCCGTTTTCCGGCTTGTAGCCTTCATGCAGGCATTTTGTTTCGATTTTCATATAGACTACCTCTTTACTATGATTTAACACAGAAGAATCTTCACTTATTGTAGCATGCAGAAGCCTGTCGGTCAAGGCAGTTCGGTTGAACAAACAGCGATATCATGGTATGATAGAGACAGTACGAAGGGAGGCAAACCGCATGAAGGATCTGCTCATTACCCTGCTGAATACAGCGTTCTGGGTCGGACTGCATTTCGGTACGGCTGGCGCGGTGTGCGCTCTGCCGAAGGACGTGCAAACGCGGTGGTTCGACCCGAACCGACGGTTTTTCACGGTTTCCGACTGGGAAATGCGGGTTTTCCGCAAGATCGGTCTGCCGAAATGGAAGGACCGGCTGCCGCAGTTCAATCCCGAATTTGACAAGCGGCACCTCAAATCCGGGCGGGATACGGCATACCTCGACCGTTTTCTGTTCATCACCTGCCGTGCGGAAGTGATTCATTATGTGATCGGTGTGCTCGGATGGGTGTCGCTCACGTTCTGTCTGCTGAGCGCCGACCGGACGGCGTGGCTCATCCGGTATGCGGTCATTGCGCTTGCGATTCAGCTGGCGAACCTGCCGTTCGCGTGGATTCAGCGATATAACCGGAAACGGCTGCTCAGCGTCCGCAAAAGGCTTTCATTACGGATAGAAATTTGATATAATATAAAGATAGCATAAGGATAATCAAGGAGATTTTGCAATATGACTGACGAAAAAATTGCACGCATCAACGCGCTTGCCAAAAAGGCCAAGACCGAAGGACTGACCGACGCAGAGAAGAAGGAGCAGCAGGAGCTCCGCGCAGAGTACGTTGCCGATTTCCGCAAGAGCCTGAAGGCACAGCTGGACAACACGGTGGTTATCAATCCGGACGGCAGCTCGTACAAGCTGAAGCAGGACAAAAAGTGATGCAGCTGCCCGAACACGCGGCACACGCCATCCGGCGATTAGAGCGTGCCGGATTTGAGGCGTGGGCGGTCGGCGGCTGCGTGCGCGACAGTCTGCGCGGTGTCCCGCCGCACGACTGGGACTTGTGTACGTCCGCGTCTCCGGCTCAGATGCAGGCCGTGTTCGCGGACGCGCGTGTGCTCACGACCGGACTCAAACACGGCACGCTGACCGTACTCACGGACGGCGGCCCGCTCGAGATTACCACCTACCGCACGGAGGGCGGCTACTCGGACGGGCGGCATCCGGACGGCGTGCGCTTTGTCACCGACATCCGTGAGGATCTGGCACGAAGAGATTTCACGGTCGGTGCGATGGCGTGGCACCCGGAACGCGGTTTGTGCGACCCGTTCGGCGGGCAAACCGACCTCAAAAACGGCGTTCTGCGCGCGGTCGGTGATGCAGACACCCGATTTCAGGAGGACGCGCTGCGCATCCTGCGCGGACTGCGGTTCGCATCCAAGCTGGGTTTTGCCATCGAGCCGGAAACCGCCGCTGCCATGCGGCGGCAGGTGCATCGCCTGGACTGCATTGCCGCCGAGCGCATCCGTGAGGAACTGACCGGTCTGCTGTGCGGCCGCTATGTGCAGCGCACGCTGATGGCTTATGCCGACCTTATCACCTCTGCCCTGCCCGAGCTCGCGCCCATGCAGGGCTGTCAGCAGCAGAATCCGCACCACCTATACGATGTGTGGGAGCACACCGTGCGCGCGGTCGGTCAGGTACCGGCCGAGCCGGTGCTCCGGTGGGCGATGCTGCTGCACGACAGCGGCAAGCCCGCCTGCAAGACCGTGGACGAGCAAGGCATCGGGCATTTCCGGGGACATCCCAAGGCGAGCCTTGCGCTGTCGCGCGAGCTCCTGCCGCGGCTGCGGTTCTCGAGCGCGGACACCGAACGCATTCTCCTGCTGGTCGAGCGGCACGACACACCGCTCGGTGACAACGAAAAGCTGGTGCGGCGCAGTCTGTCGCGCATCGGAGAGGCGCGGTTCCGCGACCTGCTGGCGATCAAAAAAGGTGACGCGGTCGGTCAGGGCACCAGCCGCGACTATGTGGCACAGCTGTTTGAGACCGAAGCGCTGCTGAACCGCGTACTCGCGCAGGAGCAATGCTTCTCGCTGCGGCAGCTTGCCGTAAACGGAACCGATTTACAGGCGCTTGGTCTGCGCGGCAGGCCGGTCGGTGAAATGCTGCACGCCCTGCTGGATGCCGTGATAGACGGCCGGACCGACAATCGGCGGGATACGCTTCTGCGGCTTGCCCGCACCCGAATGGAGGAACAACATGTCAAATAAAGAGATTTTCATCGAAACCTACAACAAAAACATCCATCGTCCGGGCGCAGAAAAGCTGCTTGCGTGGCTCGAGGGCACGGATTTCTTCACGGCTCCCGCGTCCACGCGGTTCCACGCTGCGTATGAGGGCGGTCTGCTCGACCACTCGCTCAACGTGTACAACGTGCTGATCTCCAAGCATTTCAATCCCGAAACCGACGATCTGGAAAGCTACACCATCGTTTCGCTCCTGCACGATCTGTGCAAGGCCGGTTTCTACAAGACCGAGCTCCGCAACCGCAAAAACGACCGCGGCGAGTGGGAAAAGGTGCCGGTTTACGCAGTAGACGACCAGTTTCCGTACGGTCACGGCGAAAAATCCGTGTTCCTGATCGAGCGGTTCATGCGGCTGCGCACCGAGGAAGCGATCGCCGTGCGCTGGCACATGGGCGGCTTTGACGAGTCGGTCAAGGGCGGCAGCTTCGCACTCGCGCACGCGTTCGAGAAGTACCCGCTTGCCGTAAAGCTGCACCTTTCCGATCTGGAAGCGACCTATCTGCACGAAAGCCGAGGAGAATGAGCATGAAAACCAGGGAATTTTCCATCTCGACCGATCACGAGGGCATGTACAATATCACCGCCAGACTGCGTGAAGTCATCCGCGAGAGCGGTGTGCAGAGCGGTCTTGCCGTGGTGTACTGTCCGCACACGACCGCCGGTATCACCATCAACGAAAACGCCGACCCGGATGTGCAGCACGATCTGCTGCTCGGTCTGCGCGAGGCGTTTCCCGACCGGCGCGAGTTCCGGCATGCCGAGGGCAATTCGACCGCGCACCTCAAGTGCAGCTATGTCGGCCCGAGCCAGACCGTGCTCATCGAGGACGGCAAGCCCATCCTCGGCATCTGGCAGGGCGTGTATTTCTGCGAGTTCGACGGTCCGCGCCATCGCCGCTACTATATTAAGGTAATGGCGGATAATTAACTTGCACTTGCTTTTCCGCTCTGCTATAATAAAGTCAAACATACTCTAAAAAGGAAGATATTCTCATGGAAGCACTGGAATGTATCAAAACCCGCCGAAGCATCCGCAAGTTCACCGAGCAGCCTGTGACCGAGGACGAGGTTCGTCAGGTCGTTGAAGCTGCCGCCTTTGCGCCGAGCTGGAAGAATACGCAGATCGCGCGCTACATCGTTGTGACCGACAAGGAAAAGAAGGACAAGCTGGCCGACAACTGCATGCTCGGTTTTGCCTACAACCAGAAGACCACCCACGGCGCACCGGCGCTGGTCGTGCTGACCATGATCAAGGGTCGCTCCGGCTACGAGCGCGACGGCTCGTTCAGTACCCCGCTTGCCACTCACTGGCAGTCCTTTGATGCGGGCATCGCCGCACAGACCTTCTGCCTGTCCGCGCATGCGCTCGGTCTCGGCACGGTCATCATGGGTATTTACGATCCCGCCGAGGTTGCCAAGGTCGTGGAAATCCCCGAGGGTCAGGAAGTGGCCGCGCTCATCGCGCTCGGTCATCCGGCACAGGACCCGCAGGCTCCGGCGCGTAAGGATGTCGATACGCTGCTGCGATTTGAGTAAAAGTGCATACTTTGAGCACCGTGGAAGCAATTCTGCGGTGCTTTTCTTTTCTCGGCACAAGGTGACCAGGGCACACGAACTGCCGCAGGCGGGTTCGCCCCTGACGGGCGGCTCCTTTTCCCGCACCGGCTGACCGGGGCACGCGAACTGCCGCAGGCGGGTTCGCCCCTGACGGGCGGAAAGTTTTTCGCTGAACCTCAGCAGAGGAATTCGCCGTCTGCGGACGGCGGGAGCGGCGCGGCACCCGCCGCGGGGGCAAAAAGGAAGGACAACCTGCGGTTTGCCCGTAGGCTGCTAAACCTTTTTCCCGCGCCGTGCGCGGATTAAATGAGTGCCCTTCCTCTTCGAACTCCTACCTTTCCCTTATTCGTTAGTCTGGCGCAGATTGCCGACATGTGACCGCTTCGAAAAGGAGAACGGCAGAGGATTTTTACTTCCGTGTCTTTCTCTGCCAATTCGCAGTGTCAGATACCGTACTGCTACACATACCGGCTACTCTACGCAGGGGCGAACATTGTTCGCCCACGCAATGGTAAACCCTCACGGCCTTGCGCGAACGAAGCCTGTGCCATGACAGCGGCATTCTCCATTCTCCATTCTCAATTCCCCATTTCAGACAAAATAAAAAAGGACGCTCACGCGTCCTTTTTTATTTGCTTAAAGCACCTTCGACAGAAAATCCTTCAGTCTCGGATGCTGCGGATTTGCGAAGAACTCCTTCG
>ERZ772885.1526-NODE-1526-length-13862-cov-13.326066_pt1 | contig 13862 bp, 10 predicted proteins | sample MGYA00580580_ERZ772885 | MGnify/ENA primary metagenome ERZ772885 (study PRJEB29015, sample SAMEA2737673) | human gut metagenome | biome: human gut; feature: human-associated habitat; material: faeces | place: China | collected 2012 ...
GCATAAATTCTGTGCATCGCGAAGCGTGTTGCTGTGAACGGAGTGAACAGTAACATCATCAATCCATATGGTTCTTTTTTTCGCATCATATTTTCTTGTAAAACAGACAGTATCGCGGTATAATATGGGTATATAATTTTAGCAGGCTAATCACTTGTTATGCTTGATAAAGGAGGCCGAAAATGAGTAAAAACAAGCACAAATTTCTTACATTTGCTGCTCTGATGACCGGCGCAACTGTTGCTGTTCATTTCATTAACCACACGATTGCTACTGCTGCACAATTAAAACAGATGCTCCACATTTCTAATGACAATTACTTTGAATGGCGCTTTGGGAACATTTATTATACCAAAAAGGGAACTGGGTCACCGATTCTTTTGATTCATGACACTTTACCTGGAGCTTCCGGGTATGAATGGAGCAAAATTGAAGACGAACTGGCAATTGACCATACCGTATATACTGTTGATCTGTTAGGATGCGGACGTTCGGACAAATCCAGCATTACCTATACAAATTTTGTTTATGTTCAGATGATCAGTGATTTTATCAAAAAAATAATTGGTCAGAAAACAGATGTGATTGCAAGTGGTTTTTCAGGCTCTTTTGTTACTATGGCCTGTCACAATGAGAAAGAACTTTTTAACAAAATCATGCTGGTAAATCCGCCCAGCCTGACTCAATTAAAACAGATGCCAAACAGAAAGGACCGCCTGTTAAAAGCAGCTCTGGAAATTCCGATTTTCGGAACTCTGGTTTATCATATGATCGTATCACGTGATAATATAAATAATCTTTTTATCGAGAAGATGTATTATAATCCATTCCATGTGGATAATCAAATGGCAGATGCTTATTATGAAGCAGCTCATAAAGGTGGATATTATACCAGATTTTTGTACTCCAGTCTTGCAGCTAAGTATATAAATATAAATATCTGTCATGCACTTAAGGCACTGGATAACAGTATTTATATTGTTGAAGGTGAAACAGAGCCAAACGGAAAGGCTGTCACTGATGATTATTGTGCCTCCAACCCGGCTATTGAAGTTTCTGTTCTCAAAGAAACAAAACATCTTCCACATGTTGAAGCACCTGAAGCGTTTCTTGAACAGGTTAAAATCTTCTTTTAAGCCTTATATTTAAGCCAGAATGAGTCGACGAGTTGATTTTGAGACAGTTTTGAAGGATAAATTTTTTTATTTCAAGTCGGAAGAAGGCGACGTTGCGGTGACTACAGCAACCGAATTCGGACAAAATATACCGCAAAATGGGGCGTGCAGATTGTGGGAATGATTTTTCAAACACGCTCTAATACAACAAAAAGTGAGGCAGGCATATGGAAGAAATTCTATATGCCTGCCTCACTTTTTTATAGATTCGTTTATTCTTTTACTCTTCTGTACTGTCCGTTTCCTGAGAATCTGTATTCTCCTCTTCGGATGTATCAGAATCGTTTGTTATGCCGGCTGTTTCAGATGTACTGTCATCGGACTCTTCTATGCTCTCACCTGGCATATCTGTTGAATCTGATTTAGTATCATCTGTTGTTGCTTCGTCTGAATCTGTCTTATCTGAACTGTCTTCTTCTGTTCCGACAACTGATTCAAATGCTGTGAACAGTTCTTTTACATTCATCTTATTTACGAGATATACTTTATTATCCACCACTGCTGCATAATAGTTTGTATCGTAGCTATAGTATGCAACTTCCTGTGTATCACCGTCTTCTTCTGTAAATATAGCTGTCAGTTCTGCATCACCGTCAGGTTCATATTTATCTGTCAGACGTTTCTGAGCCGTCATGTTGATCAGTTTATTGTAGAATGTTGTAAATGTTGTTTCATCCAGATCAGAACCATTCAGTTTATAGGTAACTGTTTCTGTATCGTTTCCATCATCATCTGTGGATGTTTCACGTGAAACATTTACTTTATAATCACTGCCCTGATAATTTACTTTGAGGCTTCCGAGGCTGTTTAAAGATACATAACTTACTGTCATATCCCAGAAGTCTTCTTCTGATTTATCAGTGAGCGCGGACAGAGTATCCGTTGACATCGTATAGACTTCATTGCTGTCATTTACCATGACATATCTGCTGCTGTCATCTGTTTCATTTCCAACAAGAATTGTAAGCTGCTTATCTGCCATCTTAGTTTCTTCTTCCGAAGAATCCTCATTGTCTGATGCACTGTCTGAGTTTTCTGATGTTTCATCCGTAGTTTCACTTACACTTTCGTCTGATTCTGTATCCTGTTCAGCATCGTCACTGTTTTCTTCCACAGATGAAGCATCTTCATCTGCCGTCTCACCGGAAGCTGTCGTATCATCTTGTGTGTCTTCATCAGTGTCATCATCAGCAACTTCTTCCTGATAATCTACTGTGATTGTTGCATATGGTTTATCCAGACCATATTTGCTCTTGTCGTCACATTTATAATCTGCAAGTGAACTATATGCCATGCTTCCGAATGAGGATACCAGAGAACTTACGGTAGCTGAGTCTGCTTTTTCTTCATCCTCGCTGCCTTTTACTGACCAGGTACTTGTATCTTCGTCTTTTGATAATTCATAGGAATTATCGCCGTCTACAGAAATTTTTGTAATGGTATCTGTATTGGAAATTGCAGGGAAATCTTCCATCTGCGCATAATCATTCAATGATTTGGTAAACGGCTCTACGCAGGAAGAATCTATCAGGTATACTGTCTTCTCATCATCATCTTTTCTTACATAATACTGACTGGTGGAGGAATTTTCATCTCCCACATACAGTGTAGTTGTTATGTCATCGCCATCTTCCTCATCAGATTTTGTTACAATCTTAATCGTGTTTGACGGAGAGTCCAGACCATATTCTGAAAGATCATCTACGTCCTCCAGAACTCTGTCTGAATCGACAGATGCAATAGCAGATGCTGCACTGTCCAGAGTAGTCTGATTTACCGGAAAATCTGTTTCGTCTTTCTTTACCCAGCTGTCATCATCTTTTTCAAATGTTGTCTCTGTATCATCAACCATAAAATCCAGAGATTTAATGTTATCTGTTGATGCAGTAAATACAGTTGTGCTTTCTTCAGAATCTTCTTCGGATTCTTTCTGCTCCTGATGGGCTACGTAGGTTTTTACACCTGCGTAAGCCCCGCAGCAGACACCAAGAACTACAACTGCAAGAACCATTTTTACAGTTTTATTCTTCATTTAAGCTTTTCTCCTCTTCATCCAGACTGCAAACCCTACAACAAGGAAGAATCCAGGAATCAGACCGATGGTGCAGATCTTCCAGAATGCAGCATCATAGTCTGTAAGTGTCAGATAAGATACAGACAGGCTCTTGGATGGGATAGATACGATTGCACTGTCTTTTGTGTCTGTCATCCACTTCAGGGATTCGATGATCAGCTTCTCATTTCCGCCGGATACCATCTGATTTACCTGTGATTCCATCAGATTGGAAGTTGAATAGTATACGATCTGCGTTTCTTTGTCATCATCCAGAGTCTCTGTGATGCTTACTCCCAGATCAAATGGGCCAGCTTCGTCTCCGTCTTCTTTCTCCAGAGTATCACTGTTCAGATCTGTCTTGGAATATGCCTGGTCTGATGTGGTGAGGATACTGTTGATCGTTACGGTATCTCTTACATCATCCATTTTTTTGATTCCCTGTGCATATGGTACAAGTACATAATATCCTCCGGAAACAGTCTCAGAGCTTGCATCTGTGCTGTTTATAGTCGGAACCAGATAATATGGCATCTGCATTGCATAATGCTGATTATCACCTTCAAATACGATTCCAGCTTCTCTCTGAACACCATAGTTTTCCAGAACTGCATCAAAGTTTGGCAGGTCTTCTGTTGTATAATCAGAGAAAATCATCGCCTTTCCGCCATTTTCAAGATAATCAATAATAGCAGTCTTTTCATCTTCTGAAATATCTGTGGACGGAGAATCAATGAACAGGCAGTCTGCATCATCCGGAACACTTCCCTCTGTAAGAAGATTCAGAGACTGAATATCCATGTTTGCCTTCTCGATGTCTTCTTTGATAGTAGAATCCATCTCCTTCTCACCATGTCCCTCGAGTGTATAAAGGATCGGGAGATCTTCGGATGTTACATATCCAATCGCACTTGTGATCTGACCTTCACCGTCGAAACCGGTAGTCTGAGAGCTGTAGGTCTGATAATCAATTGTGCTCTCATAGATATTGTTGTAATCAATGACTTTATTTCTGTCGCCACATACAACGATCAGACTGTTTGCAGAAAGATCATCACTTGTATATTCCGTTACAAATTTAGGATTTACTACAGGATCCTTCTGCTCTACTTTAATATGCTTGGATTCATCTTCATATTTCTTAAGCAGATTGGTAATATTTTCATCTTCAGAACCGCTCTGTGCGATCTGGTAAATTGTTACGTCCTTGTCCAGATCTTTCAGCATTGCTTTTGTATCATCACCAATACTGTAGAGTTTCTGGCTGCTGATATCAATTTCTGAATATTTGGACGGAATCGCATTTACGATCATGTTGAGCACTACAACTACTGCAATAAATATCACTGACATAACCATTGTGTAAGAGCCATTTTTGATATGCTTCTTACTGATGGTGCCAATCAGTTTCTTTTTGTCAAATTTTTTATGGTTATTATTTTTCATCTTTTCTTTCAGTTTCATTTTCTTTCACCTCCCCACTAATTCCAGCGTCTCTTCAAAATAGACTGTGTTGTAAGGAACAGGCATACTGCGATCACAGAAAGAAAATATACAATTCCTTTTATATCAAAGATGTTACTTGTAAAATTATCAAAGTGTCCGCTCAGATTAAACACATCCAGGACTTTCTGAATACCGCCCTCAAAAATACTGGATTTTACTACATAAATAATAATCAGTGCCACTTCTCCGATCACACCGATCACTGCTGAGATCAGAATATTCTTGATCATGGTATAGATAATGATGGCTGCTGCCAGGATCAATAACCCAAATGTCACGCATGTCGACATAGATGTCTGAGAGAAGAATGAAGAAATACCATTCATCATGTAAAATGCAAATAAGAAAACAAATGTGAGTACCGCTGCAATTACCTGGCTCTCAGTTAATGCTGACATAAATACACCGATTGCAATATTTGCACATCCCAGGAGAAAGAATCCCAGGACTGCTGTATATGCAGATGCAAACTCTACTGTGCCAAACCTGGACATAATCAGCGGATAAGTACACATAACTGCCATCGGAACAGCAAATACAGTTACCAGTGCAAGATATTTACCTATTACAATACCGCTCACAGAAACCGGTGCTGTCAGAAGCAGCTGATCTGTTTTCTGTTTTCTTTCCTCTGCAAGTACACGCATAGTCAAAATCGGTACTCCGATCAGGAATGCAAAGGTAATTGCACTTAAGGTGTATTCAAATTTCGGATATGCTGCTGAAAGCTGATATGCTGAAAAATAAATACCTGTCAGTACAAGAATGAAAAAGATAAATAAATATCCTACCATGGATGTCAGGTAACTTTTCAGCTCTCTTTTATATATAGCTGTCATGGTTATTTCTCTCCCCCTTTATCATTATTCTGTTCTTCCGGTATTTCTGCTGATGTCTGTTTTACGTTTGTCTCGTTTGATCTACCGGCATCAGTATCTTTATCTTCAGGTGTATTTGGGACTTCGTCTGCAGATATTGGTTTATCGGATGCAGTAAGTTCAAGGAAGATTTCCTCCAGTGATACTTTCCTGGACTTCATCTCATAGATTGGGCTGTTAATCTCCGACATTTTGTAGAATACTTTTTCCCGAATATCATTCTGCTCCTCTGTTGAAACTTTCACACTCCAGAGATTCTGTTTCTCATCTTTTTCCATTGTTACGCTGTTGACTCCCTCGATTCCCTCGAGAGCCTGCCTGATCTGTGTTTTTTCACCTTTAATAAGCATCTCCAGAGTATTGGATCCCTCTGCAAGTTTTCCAAGATTCTCAGGAGTATCGCTTGCTACCAGTTTTCCATGAGAAATGATCAGCACGTAATCGCATACCGCGCTTACTTCAGAAAGTATATGCGAGCTGAGAATAACGGTATGTTTCTTTTTTAATTCTTTAATTAAGGTTCGGATTTCAATAATCTGTTTAGGGTCAAGACCTACTGTCGGCTCATCCAGGATGATCACCTCCGGATACCCCATAATCGCCTCAGCAAGACCAACTCTCTGTCTGTAACCTTTTGACAGGTTCTTTATCAGACGGTTTCTCATGTCTGAAATCTTTACCATATCCATGACTTCTTCGATCATGTTTGCTTTTTTATCTTTTGGGATTTTCTTGAGATCTGCCACAAATTTCATGTATTCCAGGACAGTCATATCAAAATAGACCGGCGGCTGTTCAGGCAGATAACCGATACATTTCTTTGCCGCTTCCGGTTCTTCGAGGATATCGTGTCCGTCAATTTTGACGGTTCCTTCGGTGGATGCGATGTATCCGGTTATCATATTCATTGTAGTGGATTTTCCTGCACCGTTTGGTCCCAGAAATCCATAGATTTTGCCTTTCTCTATTTTAAAGGAAAGGTGGTCAACTGCCGTATGGTTACCATATCGTTTAACCAGATTGTTTACTTCAATCAATGTGTTCTCCTCCTCTTAATTTTTGCCAAAATAAAATATAGAAAATGTCCCCAGGTGAAACAGAGAATGGGGGAACCCGAGGACATCTCTATAAAAATAGTTTATGATGAAGTTGTGATGAAATTAGGATAAAAGTGTGATTATTCTGTGATGTTTGTTTGAAAAAAATAGCTGTCCCGAAATCTCGGCATTTTTTGCCAGAAGATTTCATGAGACAACTATACATAGATTTATTATGACAATGGTTCTTTTAATGGTGTTCCTGCTTTACGCGGATACTTTCCAGGTGTAGATTTTTTCTTATTTATAATGACAAGGGATCGGTCAATCTCGGAGTCCGGCAATTTAAAGTATGTGATGTCTTTCACCTGACCACCGAGGATATTGATTGCTTTCTCTGCTTCTTCTGCCTCTTCCTGTACAGTTCCTGATTTATAGGAAATGAAAGTTCCTCCTATCTTTACATAAGGAAGACAATATTCTGACAGAGTTGCAAGGTTTGATACTGCCCTGGATACACAGAGATCATATTTCTCACGATACTCTTTATTTTTTGCATACTCTTCTGCTCTTCCATGAATCGCCTTAATCCCTTCTAATCCAAGAAGCTCAAAACTTTCCTCAAGGAAGTTTACCCTCTTTTTCAGAGAATCCAGCAGACATGCCTCCAGATGTGGAAAAGCAATTTTCAAAGGCACACCTGGAAATCCGGCACCTGTACCGATGTCCATAATTGTTTTTACTTTTGTCATATCAATGGCTTTTACACAGGCAAGACTGTCAAGAAAGTGCTTTGTAAGTACTTCCTCAAACTCAGTAATACCTGTCAGATTCATAACCTTATTTTTTTCTACCAGAAATTCATAAAACTGGATAAACTGATTTTTCTGCTTCTGGCTCAGCTCTATACCCAGTTCTCTGCATCCATTTTCCAATGTCGTCAGATTATACGGCATGTATTATTCTCCTTTTTCTACCTTTATTTATTATTTTTGTATATTTTACAGGGTTGCTTTATGTGCTTTTATGATTTTATCTGTTATTTATAGTCCGTTATTTTACTCTTTTATGTACTATTTTAATATTTTTTGCCAATTTCTTGTTTTTATAAGCACATTAAAGCGTATTATATTAATTATTTCGTACTGGAAAGATACACCAGTAAAACTGATATATCAGCAGGAGAAACTCCTGAAATTCGGGAAGCCTGTCCGATTGAAATCGGTCTGTATGCTTCCAGTTTCTGACGTGCTTCGATTCTCAGGCTTCCAACTTTCTCATAATCAAGATCTGTCGGGATTTTCTTTGCTTCCAGTTTCTTAAACTGTTCTACCTGTTTTAACTGTCTGCGGATATATCCATCATACTTGATGTTAATGTCAACCTGTTCCTGTACATCCCATGGCAGCTCCGGACGTTCTTTATCAAGTGGTTTGATTGCTTCATAAGAAAGTTCCGGACGGCGGATCAGTTCTGCCAGAGTGGTTCCGGATTTCAGCGGTGTGCTGTTATAGCTTTCCAGAAGGGTCTGAACCTCTTTGTTTGCTCCGATATTTGTATGTTCTACTCTGCTGATCTCTGTTTTTATCTGTTCTTCTTTCGTAAGGATTTTCTGATAATCCTCTTCACTGATGAGCCCTGCCTGATATCCCTTTTTACGAAGTCTCAGATCCGCATTGTCCTGTCGGAGAAGTAATCTGTACTCCGCTCTGCTGGTCATCATTCTGTATGGCTCATGGTTTTCTTTTGTTACCAGATCATCAATAAGAACACCAATATAAGCCTCAGAACGGTCAAGAATCAGCTGTTCCTGACCTTTAACTTCCAGAGCAGCATTAATTCCTGCGATCAGTCCCTGCGCCGCTGCTTCTTCATACCCTGAGCTTCCGTTAAACTGACCGCCGCTGAACAGTCCTTTGATTTTCTTAAATTCCAGTGTAGGATATAACTGACGTGGATTAATACAGTCATATTCGATGGCATATGCATTTTTTACGATTTTTGCATGTTCCAGTCCCGGTACGGAATGATACATTTCTTCCTGCACATCTTCCGGCAGAGAACTGGACATTCCACCAATATACATCTCATTTGTATAGAGACCTTCCGGCTCAATAAATACCTGATGACGGTTCTTATCTGCAAAACGGACTACTTTATCTTCAATTGACGGGCAATAACGCGGACCGGTTCCTTCGATCATACCGGAATACAACGGAGAACGGTCAAGGTTTGCACGAATGATCTCATGAGTTTTCTCATTTGTATATGTCAGCCAGCAGGATTTCTGCTCTATCTGAACATCTTCCGGATTAGTTGAGAATGAAAATGGTACAACTCTCTCATCTCCAAACTGTTCCTCCATTTTACTGTAGTCAATTGTATTTCCGGCAATACGGGCAGGTGTTCCTGTTTTAAAACGGAACATTTCAATTCCCAGCTCTTTCAGAGAATCAGTCAGATAGTTGGCTGCCTGCAGTCCGTTTGGTCCTGTATAATTACTTACATCACCGTAAATACATCTTGCTTTTAAATAAGTTCCTGTACAGAGGACCACAGCTTTACAGTTATAAGTTGCACCGGAATATGTTTTTACCCCTGTAATCTTTCCGTCCTCGACCAGAAGTTTTGTTACTTCTCCCTGTTTAATAGTCAGATTAGGTGTATTTTCAAGCGTTTTTCTCATTTCATTGCTGTATGCCTGTTTGTCAGCCTGCGCACGTAAGGAGTGCACTGCAGGTCCTTTGGAACAGTTAAGCATTTTGGACTGGATAAAGGTCTTGTCAATATTTTTTCCCATTTCACCGCCCAGGGCATCAAGCTCTCTTACCAGATGGCCTTTGGAACTGCCGCCTACGTTCGGGTTACATGGCATTAATGCGATACTGTCTACACTTACAGTAAACATCACTGTATTCAGGCCCAGGCGCGCGCCCGCAAGTGCTGCTTCACATCCGGCATGACCGGCACCGACTACAACAATATCATAATCTTCTACTAACGTTCTCATTTTGTCTCCTTTTATTTTACAACTGCTCATTCTATTCTTTCAAAAATCGCCGAAGGCGATTTTTTGATTTTTATTTACCCATGCAAAACTTGCTGAATATCTCATTTACCAGATCTTCACCAACAGACTCTCCGAGGATTTTACCCAGATTTTCATATGCATTCATAAGATCTATAGAAAAGAAATCTTCCGGCATTCCCCTTTCGATACTGTTTCTGACCAGATCAAGGCTTCTGTCAGCCTCTTCCAATGCTGCTTTATGACGGGCATTTGTAATATATACCTCATCATTAAAGGAAATCTCTCCTCCAAAAAACATATCTTTAATCTGTTCTTCCAGTTCTGTAATGCCTTTTTCTTCTTTTGCAGAAATCGGAATTACAGGATGTCCTGTTTTTTCTTTCAGGATTTCCGGCTGGATTTCCGGCTGAAGATCAGTTTTATTATACAGGATAATCGCCTTTTTTCCAGTAAGCATTTCCATGATTTCTTCATCATTTTCGTCAAGCGGAACAGAAGAATCCACTACATAAAGAATCAGATCTGCTTTCTGTGCCATTTCTCTGGCTCTGTCTACCCCTATTTTTTCCACAATATCCTTTGTTTCCCGGATTCCGGCTGTATCAATAATCTTCAGAGATATTCCATGAAGTGTGATATATTCCTCCAGAATGTCTCTGGTCGTTCCTGCAATATCTGTCACAATAGCCCGGTTTTCTCCGATCAGAAGATTTAACAGTGAGGATTTTCCGGCATTTGGTTTTCCGAGGATAACTGTCTGGATTCCCTCCTGGATCATCTTTCCGTCAGAAGAAGTTTTCAACAGGCGCTTCACTTCTTTCTGTTCATTATCCACAACTTCCAGAAGTTCCTGGGGATATCCATCCAGACTGATATGTTCCGGATCATCCAGTGCCGATTCTATATATGCAATGTGATAAATCAGCTTTTCTCTGATATCTCGGATTGCTTTCTGCACAGAACCTCTTAACTGATCCATGGAACTGCGAAGCGCATATTCATTTTTCGCCTGTATAACATCCATAACAGCCTCTGCCTGGGATAGATCCATCCGTCCGTTCAGGAAGGCACGTTTGGTAAATTCTCCTGGTTCTGCAATTTCGGCACCATTTTTCAGCACTGTATCCAAAACCCTCTGCATAGCATATACACCACCATGACAGTCTATTTCTACTGTATCTTCTCCTGTAAAAGTCCTCGGTGCATGCATGATCATTACCAGAACCTCATCAATCAGTTCCTCTCCATCATAAATATATCCATAATGAATGGTATGAGTCGGAACTTCTTTTATTTTTTTCTTCCCGCCTTTTGATCTGTAGATACGGGAAATCACATCCATGGCATTCTCACCGCTGATACGGATGATTCCGATTCCGGACGCACTCATGGCTGTGGAAATTGCTGCGATTGTTGTTTCCATTTTTTTCTCCTCACTTGCCTGTTCTATAATAGTTCCGCCCCTGCGGAACAGTAGACTGTTACAATAATTCTGTCATCTTATATACATAACAGGAAAATCACACTGACTACTGTTATTTTTTTCTGCAAGTGTGTAATCTCTCTGGTATATATACAAGACTTTCCGTAAAATAAAAATGTTACTCCAGGCAAAAGTACACACGCAAAGTTACGTGTTATTCACGCTTTCACCTAGAATAACATTCTTTTTTCATATCTGCAATGAAGCAGTCATATTATTAATTTCTTTTTAATTTTACCACTACATGACGGTAAGGCTCTTCACCCTCACTGACTGTCTCAACGAATTTATTTCCCTGAAGAGCAGAATGGATAATTCTTCTCTCATAAGGATTCATTGGCTCAAGAATAACCGGCTTGCGGGTTTTTCTTACTTTATAAGCAATACCTCTTGCAAGGTTCTCAAGAGTTTCTTTACGGCGCTTGCGGTAATCTTCTGTATCAAGTTTTACACGAATGTAATTTGATTTACCTTTATTTACCACAAGACTCGTCAGATACTGAAGAGAATCCAGAGTCTGGCCTCTCTTGCCGATAAGGATTCCCATATCTTCGCCTTCAAAGTCAACTTCCAGACTTCCGTCCGTTGTGTTATATTCAGATGTAATCTCTACTTCTCCAAGATTCATGGACGCAAATACATCACGAAGGAATACCTTTGCTCTGTTTTCTACTTCTTTAATCTCTTCCGGATCTGTAAGGATCTCAACAGGCTTTGCCGGTTTAGACGTCTTTTCTCTGACTTGTTTCTCTTTTGGCTCTCTGAATTCTCTCGGCTGTTTTTCTTTTGCAGCCCTTTCCTTTACAGGTTTTGGCTGTCTTGGTTTCTCAGAAACAGCTTTCGGCTCTTTGATTTCTTTCTTTACCGGTTTTATAGCTTCCGTTTTCTTTTCTTCCTGAACCGGGGCTTCCTCTTTGAAGGAATCGAGTTTCACTGTCTCTACGATCTCCTTCATTTCTTCTTCCTCAGAAACCGGCTCAATCTTACGAACCTTAATTACTGCAGGCTTGCTTCCGATTCCGAAAAATCCGTTGCTGCCTTCACTTATTACCTGAATCTCAAGCTGGTCACTGGATACGCCAAGCTCGATACATGCTTTTGTAATTGCTTCACTCTTTGTTTTCGCTGAAAACTGGATATAATCCTCCATGCCAACCCCTCCGTTCCTGACTACTTCTTCTTATTACGCTCATCAAATGCTTTTACCAGATTGGCCTTTGCAGTAATGCTGCCAGGTTTTGCATTCGCAGCGTCTTTGTAAGCTTCTTCAACCTTCTTGGCTCTTGTCTCAACATTTGTATTGCTGCTGCCTTTTTCAATCTTATTGATATTCTTGGCGCTCTGATGGGCCTGATTTGTAATCTTCTGAGGTGGAAGTCCCGCTTTCTCACGCTTCTTTTCCATCTTCTTCATATTCTCACTGATCAGGTCTTCAATCTGGATCTTATCCATCTTTTTATTGATAACAACCTGCTGCACACTTCTTACTGCAGCACTTGCTACCCAGTAAATACCAAGACCTACAGGGAATGTGAAACAGAATACTGCTGACATCAACGGCATTACCATATTCATTGTCTTCATGGAGTTCATCATTGCATCCTGCTGTGAATCGCCGCTCTGCTGTGCTGCCTGAGGCATCAGTTTTAAGTTGATCATCTGTGTAGCCCACGCAAGAATCGGGATAAGAATCGCAACGATAGCAAGAAGAGCAGATCCACCTACAAAAGCTGCTTTAATATAAGTCAGTGGCTGATCAGCGATATTCAGACCAAAGAAATTCTGCACATGTGAAATCTCTTTTGCAGTGCTGTTCAGCGTATCAGTAAATCCTGCAAACTGGCTTGTCTCAGCAAGTGTTTTCCACTGGGAAGGTGATAATGCATACAAAAAGTCTGTGACTGAATTACTTGTAGCTTTACTTCCATCCATAATAAGCTGAACTCTTGTCATCTTATTATCTGTGATAAACTGCTGAAGGATATCTGTATATCCGTTTACACCTGTAATACTGGTAACTGCAGATGCAAGGATATCCCTTACACTTCCTACATATGCCGGAATTTTATAAATTACCTGATATAAGGCCATCAAAATAGGGAACTGGATTGCAAGCTGTACACAGCTTCCTGTAGGAGATACGCCGTATTTCTGATATACAGCCTGTGTTTCCTCCTGCATTTTCTGCATTGCAGCAGTATCGTTGTTTTTTCCCTTGTACTTCTTTTGAATTTTCTGAAGTTCCGGCTGCATGATCGCACTCAGCTTAGAGAATTTCTGCTGTTTAATCTGCAGTGGGGTCATAAGAGCATAAATAAGGATACTGAAGATGACAATACAAAGACCGATATTCTGAATTCCAAAGATATTCAGCAATCTGTAAATACCATCCATGATCCATCCCATAACGGTCGCAAGCTGACCAATGATAGGAGTGCTGCTCTTTGTCGCTAAAATCATTTCCAAGTTCATTTCCTCCTAGAATCCATAAATGACAGGAGGTTCCTTCGATCGATCAATATTCAATTTTCAAGTACATTCCTGTCTTTACGGTACAGGGTCATAGCCTCCGTGGGAAAAAGGATTACAGCGAAGTATCCTCCATACCGCAAGAAGACCACCCTTTAATGCACCATATTTTTCGATTGCTTCTAAACCATATTGAGAACATGTGGGAATATAAGGACATTTTGTTCTCT
>ERZ772885.1530-NODE-1530-length-13844-cov-4.557908_pt1 | contig 13844 bp, 12 predicted proteins | sample MGYA00580580_ERZ772885 | MGnify/ENA primary metagenome ERZ772885 (study PRJEB29015, sample SAMEA2737673) | human gut metagenome | biome: human gut; feature: human-associated habitat; material: faeces | place: China | collected 2012 ...
GAAAATATAATGAGTTATACATCCAGGCATTTTATTACCTCCATTATTAAAAATATCTTATTTATAATGTGTATTTTTCTAATATACATACATGAAATAATAGGGTACCTTAATATAATTTACTAAGAGATGAAAATTTATCTAAGTAGGTGTTATATGAGGGTAGAAGTTATCGATATGGAGCAAACAAAAAATGAAGCTAAAAAGTATATATTAAAGAAAATACCTTTAGTAAGCAAAGTATTTCAATTTAATAGTGTTATAGGAGATATAAAATTAGAATATATAGAGTTTAAAGTATTGATATATGAGGTCATAAGTAAGAAAAAAAATAATAAAATATTTAGAAATGAAACTAAAAAAGAAACTATAACAATGTTAGTTAATACTTACAATGGTCATAGTGAATCTATAGATAAAATTCCTAATACTTTAAATAAATATATTTCTAAATCTTGTATAAGAGAAAGCAAAATAAATGAAGATGATTTAGTTAATGTTGTAAAGAAAGAAATAATAACTCGGCTAACTGATAGATTAAGGTATGATAGTATTGATAAAGTCAGTATACAAATTAATATAGTAGATATTAAGAGTATATATAAGCCTTACTGGATAGCTGATTTTAGAGGTCGAAATATATTTATAGATCCTTAAAAAGGATACCTCATAATATGAGGTATCCTTTTTATATTAAATTTAATTTTTATCTTTATTTTTAGTTAAGTAATCTAATGTTTTTAAAGAATAGCCTTCTTCTTTCCAATGAGTTATAACTTCATCTAATATTTCAGTGTTAGTTTTTGAGTTTGGATGAAGTAAAACTATCGCACCGGGATGAGTTCTTGTATATATTTTATCCTTTGCATATTCATGGGTTGGTTGCTTATCGTTATACCAATCTACATACGCAAAACTCCAAAATATAGAACTATATCCCAAGTCTTGAGTATACTTTAATGACTGCTCGCTAAATTTACCCATAGGAGGTCTAAAGTATTTAGGCATATCTTTACCAATTAATTCCTTATACGCATCTTCTACACCAGTGATTTCTGATTTGAATTTTTCAAAATCAGTAATTTGAGCCATAGATAAGTGATTTTTAGAATGATTACAAACTAAATGACCTTCATTTACCATTCTTTTTATTAGTTCAGGATTATTTCTTATATAACTTTCAACTACGAAAAAATGAGCTTTAACATTATGCTTTTTTAAGGTATCTAATATACTTTCAGTTGTTCCGTTTTCATATCCTGCATCAAATGTAAGATATATTACCTTTTCATTTGGATCTCCAACATAATATGAGTTATATTTACTGAAGAAAGAAGCTTCTTTTATAGGTTCTGGTTGTTTTCCATCATTTCTTGGATTAAAATACCAGTTATATTCATAAGTAGCTGATTGTGGATCTGAAATCCTAGCTTTAGATTTATTTAATAGATATAAATTACCGCTAACTGCTACTGCACATATGATTGCAAATAAGCCTATAAAAAGATAACGTTTAGAGCTAGAGTTTTTGATTTTCATAAGAATCACCTCTTTATAAGTTTAAAGTACAAAACTATTACTTATTAAATACATCATTTATTAATTTATAAAAAAATTGTTTATCAGCTATTTGAATAGATTGAATTTTATCATCTTTAGTATATAAAACTACAGCTGATTTATAGTAATTAGCTAAGTCATTTCCATTAGTTTTGTTTGTGGAGCTAATATTATTATTTAAAGGATTTACAAGACCTAACTTAGCATTTTCATTAGAACTATAGTTAGGATGTTTGTATTGGTCCTTATGAATTACATCGTGATTAACAAGTGGATAAAAATAAAGTGTATCAGATTCATTTATAGTAGATGCAACAAAGTTAGCAGACTTTAATTTATAGGTATTATTAAAATTAGATATTGGTTTTCCTACAAATTCTTTTTTTGCATTATCTATTGAAAAATCATTATAGCAGATAGCTCCACGATTTTTAAAGAAGCTTACTTTATAATCAGCATTAGATATATTTGAAGCTGAAATAACATTATCTAAATTATCTATTTTATATGGACCATAAAGGGCATCTTTAACAACACCATCTTCATAATATATATGAAGATAAGAATTGCTAGATTGGTTATCATTATAAGAAGCTAATAAAGACACATCTTCTTTTAAATCTTCAATTGAAATAGAATTAATGTTTTTACTTTTTAACTTATCTGCATCTATGTAATACGTTGCATAATAAGGACTTCCTAATGATTTTTCTACATCTGCAGCATTGGCATTTATTAATTTATCAATATTTAATGAAGATTGATGTATTACTTTATCTGAAGAGGGTTGATTGTAATTCATAGTACATCCAACTATTGATAAAGAAATAAGAACTGGCATAAACAGTATAGATTTTTTCATGATTAAATAGATCTCCTTTCTATATATTTTATATTTAGTATTTAGAATATAAAAAAAAATATACGTATGAATGAAAGGTCTTATTAAATATTGTAAGTTAGTAAAAAAAGACATTGCTTATAAGCAATGTCTTTTTATTTTATACAACAATCTCAGCATTTTCATCATCTTTAATTTTTTCTATAGTTATTCCAGTTGCACCATATATTAATGAAATTATTGGGCAAAGTAAGTTGAAAAATGCAAATGGTAAAAATGCGAAACATCCAACACCAAGAGTAGCAGACATATATGCACCACATGTATTCCATGGAATAAGTGAAGAAGTTATAGTTGCACTATCTTCTAAAGCTCTAGATAAGTTTTTAGCATCTAAACCTTGCCTTTTAAATGCATCTTTATACATACTACCTGGAATAACTATAGCTAAATATTGGTCAGCTACAGCTAAATTAGTTCCTATAGCTGTAAATATTGTTGCAAATATAAGTCCAAAACTTCCTTTTGCAAACTTTAATATGAACTTAGCTAATGCCTCAAGCATACCTGTTTTTTCTAATATACCACCTGTAGTTAAAGCACAAATCATAAGTGATACAGTAGATAACATACTATCAAGTCCACCACGAGTTAAAAGTGCATCTACAAATTCCATTCCAGTAGAAGAAACATATCCATCTTTTGCAACTATAAATACATCAGCTAATGAAGCTCCTTGGAATACGATAGCAACAAAAGCTCCCAATAAAACACCTATTATAAGTCCTGGTATAGCTGGAACTTTTAAGATAACTAAAGCAATAACTAAAACAGGTACTAAAAGAAGTAATGGTGATAATGTATTATAATTACTCATTAATGCATTTTGTATTTGTACTATTTGACTATTATCTATATTAGAACCTGCGTATTTAAATCCGATTATACCGTAAAGTACTAATGATATAACAAGGGCAGGTGTAGTAGTATATAACATATGTTTAATATGATCAAATAGATTAGTTCCAGCCATAGCAGGAGCTAAATTTGTAGTATCCGATAAAGGAGACATTTTATCTCCAAAGTAAGCTCCAGATATAATAGCACCAGCTATTATAGGCGATGGAATGTTTAAAGCACTACCTATACCTAAAAGAGCTATACCTATAGTTCCAGCAGTAGTCCAAGATGAACCTGTAGCAACTGATACTATAGCACAGATTATAGTTGTTGCAACTAAGAATATACTAGGTGATAAAATATTAAGACCATAATATATCATACTAGGAACGATTCCTGATATAATCCAAGTACCTATTAAAACACCAACAATTAATAGGATAAGAATTGATGGCATTGTTGTATTTATTGTAGATAATATACCTTCCTCTAATTCTTTCCATGTAAAACCTAATTTAAATATAGCAATACCTGCAGTGAATATTCCACCTACTAAAAGTGGTATATGAGCGGAAATTTCATATTCCTTTAAAAATACTAATGACGTAACAAGTACTGTTACTAAAAAACCTAAACATAAAAGTGCATCAAACAAAGATGCTTGTTTTCTTTCTTTTTTCATTTCAATCTCCTCCTGTATATATTTCGAATATAACCAGTTGATAAGAAAATAGGGATTAAAAAAAGCCTAGGATAGACGTATCCTAGACTTAAGTATCAAAAAAATATTAAAAATATAGTTTTAATTTACTTAATCTAAAGATAGCCCTCCACAAATTAATGTGACAGTGTTATATATATTATATATAACCCCAATAATATAACCTCAAAGCATTAGCTATATATTTCGGCGAAATTTCCTTTCTATTTACATCTTTGTGCTTACCTCCGCAAATATACTATTAAATATCGCAACCTCTACCTACTTCATATCTATTCGTCCTTTATAATATACAATTTTTTATGCATATTGTAAAGTTATTTTTGCATAAATATAAATTTTAAAATATTTTTATAAAAAAGTATATTTTTATTAAGGATTTAAATAAAATATCTTTTTGTACATTCTGCTATTTTTTGTAGTTTTCAGTTATCGATTAAGCTCTTCTACCTCACTATCATGACCCTTGATTCTTTTAAACTTAAAATTATCCATAATAATTATAATTTAATACTTTATATTTGGGCTGTCGCACTAAAATTTTTATACACAATATATTATAGTATTTATTCTTAATGCGACATCCCCGTTCCTATATTCTACCCATCCTATAATTTACTACTTTTAATCTATGAAGTGCTCTTGTTGCCATAATATATTTAACTAAATCATCAGTATTATCATCAAAATTAACTATTATAACACCATCAAATTCAAGTCCTTTAGCATAATAAGAAGGAACTATAACTTTTCCCCCTCTGTAAATAACATCTTCTCTATCAAAAGCTAAAAGTTTAGTAAACTTTTTAAGTTCAGGTGCTATTTTCTTAAGTTCTTCTTTATCTTTAGTTATAATTGCAATATTATCATAATTTTCATCATCATAATCTTCTAATGTTTCTAAAATAGTATCTATTAAATCATCTTCATCTTTAACTTCCACTTCTTCAACATCAAACTTACCTTTCCTAACAAATGGTACTATTGCACTTTCATCTAATAACTTACTTGCATACTCCATAATTTGGAATGTAGATCTATAACTCTTATTTAAGGCATAATTCTTAACAAATCCGCCAAATAAAGATTTAAGCTTAAGCATAGCTGGCTCTTCTTCTACTTTTATAAGCCTTTGATTCGAATCTCCAACTATAGTATAACTCTTACATCCTGTTAATTCCTTTAATACAATGAACTGAAGCATGCTATAATCTTGAGCTTCATCAATTACTATATGCTTAATTTCTTTACTAGATTTCTTACCATCAAGCTTAATCATTAAATAAAGTATTGCTGGTAAATCTAAGTATGATAAATTTTCAGTATTAGTAAATTCTTTATAAATATCTACTATGCTTTCATTATCTATCCACTTTGCTAAGTTTTCCTTTTGAATCATTAGTTCTCTAACAATTTCTCTAATCCTTATTTTTCTTTGGAATTCTATATTATTTTGTTCAATAACTAATTGTTCTTCTGTTAAAGAAGCTAATTTTCCCTTCACTTCAGCATTTAAATTTCTTACTAATTCATCTCTTTTATCTTTAAGCTTTTCAGTAATTATTCTCTTTATTTTTTTGCTTCTTCTAAATAAAGGCATATACTTATAGTAATTTTCAAACAAGTCATTAATTTCTTCTATTGAAACTACTTCTTCATCAAAGAATTTAGCTGCCTGAACATTAAAATAACTATTTTCTAAGTCCTCACATTTCTTATCTAATACAGATATAAATCCTTCTCCAGCCTTATATTTAATTTCATTTATAACTTCTTCATTGCCTTTTAAAACTTCTTCTAAATAAGCTGTAAAATTAATTATTGGTTCATTTAATCCAATTTCATTTATTACAAAATGAGCAAACGTTTGTTGATTAACATTACTTTCACCTAAAGTAGGAAGAACCTCCCCTATATAATCAATGAATATATCATTAGGTCCTAATATTAATACCTTATCGCCTAACTGCTCTCTGAAATTGTATAAAAGATAAGCAACTCTATGAAGTGCAATTGTAGTCTTACCAGAACCTGCAACACCGTTAACTACTACAACCTTCATTCTTTCTTCTCTTATGATTTCATCTTGCTCCTTTTGGATAGTCATAACTATATCCTTAAGCTTTTCTCCTGCATTTGATGATAAAATCATTTGAAGAATATCATCTTTAACATCAATATCTGAATCGAAGAACCCTTCTAATTTTCCTTTTTTAATCATTATTTGTCTTCTTGCTAATATATCTACTAGAACTTCTCCATCTGGTGACTTGTAACTAGTTTCACCTAATGTTCCCTTATAAAATAATGATGCAACTGGTGCTCTCCAATCTACTATGGCAGCATCAAAATTTCCTTCTGGAGTTAATCCATATCTACCAACATATATTTGTTCTGCATATCCATTATCCTCAAAATTAACTTTTCCAAAGTAAGGTGATTCCTTTAACTTTGTAAATTCAGCTAATTTTTTATCTATAGTTCTATACATTTCTTCTTTTACATATCTCTCATGATCGAAATATTCCATTACTTTATCTTCGTCATCTCTATACTCTTCAATAAACTTCTTTCTATATTCTAATATGTAATCTGAAACATCTTTTCTTTTTTGTATGTAATTTAATATTTCCTGACTTAATAAATTCAAAGTATATTCTAAATTTTGCTCTTCTTGTAAAAACTCAAAATTATTCAAAATAAACCCCTCCACGATTTTTTTAGTTGTAAGTTTCAAGTGACAAGTGAAAAGTGAAAAGCTTTGGTATAAATTCAGCCTTAGCTGAATTTTATAAAATAAATTTAAGAAATTCCCTAAGGAATTCCATCCACAACTTGCCACTTACCACTTGCCACTTACTAACAATGTTTAAGGAGTTAAGCTTGTTTTACTGCTTAACTCCTTATTATCATAATTAAATATTTTTTAATTTATTGATTTAAAAACATAAATAATCAATATTTTTATTATTTATCTTCCTTATCCATATCTAATAAAACTTCAGACTTTGATTCTTCTGCTTCTTTAATTATATTTTCTTCTTCTTGCTCAACAGCTTCTATAACCTCTTGAGCTACTTTCCTATCGTGCAGCTCTTCTGCTGTATCAGCACAAGCTTCTGTATATTTTTTATTTATTTCAAGTTCTCTACTCTTCTTTTCTTCTTCTCTTTTTTCCTTTAGTTCTGGATATTTTTCATATACAAACTTAAAGAATTCATCTCCAAAAATAGTTTCCTTTTCTAACAGGTATTCAGAAATTTTATCTAATAAATCTCTATTTTCTCTTAATATTTCTCTTGCCTTTTGATGACATTCCCTTATTATACTTAAAACCTCTTTATCTATTAAAGTTGATGTTTCCTCACTACAATTTCTAACAGCTCTTCCATCTAAATATCTATTTTGAACTGATTCTAATGCCATCATATCAAAATTATCAGTCATACCATAAATAGTTACCATATTTCTTGCTGTTTGAGTTGCTCTTTCAATATCATTAGAAGCACCTGTAGATACAAGATTAAATACTTCTTCTTCTGCAGCTCTACCACCTAACATAACCATTATTTGATTCATAAGTTCTTCTTTAGAAACAAGGTATTTTTCCTCTTCTGGAAGTTGCATAGTATATCCTAATGCTCCCATTGTTCTAGGAACTATTGTTATTTTATGAACTGGATCTGTCCCTTCTAAAAGCCCTGCAACCAATGCATGCCCAACCTCATGGAAAGCAACAACTTCTCTTTCTTTATTAGAAAGTATTCTATCTTTCTTTTCTTTCCCTGCAATTATAACTTCAACTGCTTCTTCTAAATCCTCTTGAATAACTTCTTCTCTTCCACTTCTAACTGCTCTTAATGCTGCTTCATTTACTATATTAGCAAGATCAGCTCCTACAGCTCCTGGGGTTCCTTTTGCAATTGATTCTAAGTTAACATTTGATGACATTTTAACATCCTTAGAATGAACATTTAATATTGCAATTCTTCCTTTTAAATCTGGTCTATCAACAATAACTCTTCTATCAAATCTACCTGGTCTTAAAAGTGCTTTATCTAGTATTTCAGGTCTATTTGTTGCACCTAAAATAACTATTCCCTTTGATGTATCAAACCCATCCATTTCAGTAAGTAATTGATTTAAAGTTTGCTCTCTTTCATCATTGCTTTGCATTTGACTATCTCTGCTCTTACCAATAGAGTCAATTTCATCTATAAATATTATACAAGGAGCCATTTTTTCAGCTTCTTTAAATAAATCTCTTACTTTAGCAGCTCCCATACCAACAAACATCTCAATGAAAGTTGAACCTGAAACTGAAAGGAATGGAACCTTTGCCTCACCAGCAACCGCCTTTGCTATAAGTGTTTTACCTGTTCCTGGAGGCCCTACTAAAAGTGCTCCCTTAGGTAATTTAGCACCTATTTCAGTATATCTCTTTGGATTATGAAGGAAATCTATTATTTCTGTTAATGATTCTTTAGCTTCATCTTGACCAGCTACATCTTCAAAGCTTACCTTAATATCTTTTTCTACATAAACTTTAGCATTACTTTTTCCTAAGCCACCCATTCCCATTGGGCCGCCACCCATCTTCTTAGACATTTTGTTAAATACAAATCTAACTATAAAGAACATTATAACTAATGGTAATACATTTATTATTATAAAATCCATAAACACTGATTGTTGTTTAGTTATTTCTGGATAATATTCTACATTATTATCTATTAATAACTTTATTAAATTAGGATTATCTGCATTTCCTGTATATAAAACTTTTCCTTTCATTTCACTTGAATCTTGTGGTGTGATTACAAGTGCTGTTCCATCTACTGTAACTTTCTTTACTTCCTTATTTTCAACCATTTTAACAAATTCATTATATGAAATTTCTTTAGTAGTTAACATTTCTTTTGCAGTTGAAAATGAATATAAGAATAAGAAAGCTACTACAACATATATTAACAAGAATTTGCCATTCTTTTTCTTGTCTCCATCTTTTCTATTATTTACATTATTATTCATATTTTTTTAATCTCCTACTAATCCTAAAATCTTTCTCAAAACTCTTATTTTATTTTTCCAAATTCACTCCAAGGATATACTTTTATTTGAGCCTTTCCTTTTATTTTACTACCATCAATATACGGATTTTCCCAATACCTTGAATCTAATGACCAGTATCTATTATCTCCTAAGAAAAAATACTTACCTTCAGGTACTTCGAATTCTCCACTATAATTATCTGCAGTTCCTATGTAATTTTCTTTTAGTGTTTCACCATTTACAGTTACAATCCCATCTTTGATAACTACCTTATCACCTGGTAATCCTATTAATCTTTTAATCATATCTTCATTTTTTTCATCTGAATGAAACACCACTATATCTCCACGCTTAAGTTTTTCTGGATTATAAATTCTTGTAACAAATAATCTATCACCAACATTTAATGTTGGAACCATAGATTCAGATGGAATTTTAACCTTAAAAATTAAAAACTTATTAATTAAAAATGCTAATACTAATGCTATTAATATTGGTACAACCCATTCAGTAAAGAAATTTGTTTTTTTTAATTCTATTCTCACTCTTCCCACATACCTTTCATTAAAATGCTTATTTCTTTTTTTCTCTTGTTAGTTGCTTCTATGTTTACTTTAGGTAAATTATTTTCATTTATAATTACTACATCACCTTCATTAGGTTTAATACAAAATGAATTTATATTTTTTGAAATTATATTATGATTCTCATCTTCTAAGATAACATAATCTTCTTCTATCCTATCAATTATAAATTTTTGTTCCTTCATATATACTATACTAACCCTCTTTTCCTTTATATATAATATAGATTATTAATTAAAATCTATATATGTTGGATAGTTATATTAAGTATACCATATTTATATAATAACTAATAGTATTACTCTTCATTATATACATTTATTATGTCAATTTTGTTACAACAAAAAATTTTATTAACGCTATATATATTTTATATATATTTTAATTTATTATAATATTGTAATAAAAAAATAGCCATACCTAAATTTGATATAGCTACTTATATATAATCTTTATAAATTCTTAAAATTTTATTTTCATTATATACAAAGTTGAAAACTCTTTAAATTTCTAAAGCTAAAAGTTCTTCATAACTTTGTCTTTTAGATACAACTCTTACAATACCATCCTTAACAAATATTACAGGAGCTTTAGGATTCTTATTATAATTACTTGACATTGAAAATCCATATGCACCAGTTGAAAATACAGCAAGAATATCACCTATTTCAGGATTTTGAATACATATATCATCAATAAATACATCTCCTGATTCACAACATTTTCCTGCTATAGCTACTCTTGTATCTAATTTTTCATTCATCTTATTTGCAATTGCCATTTCATATTTTGCTCCATATAAAGCAGGTCTTATATTATCAGTCATCCCTCCATCTACAGAAACGTAAGTCCTTACACCTTGTATATTTTTAATTGCTCCAATTGTATAAAGTGTAATTCCAGCATTTCCAACTATTGATCTTCCTGGTTCTATCGTTAATATAGGTTTTTCTACATTTAAATTTGAACATACCTCATCAACTTTTTTCAATATTACTTTACAATACTCTTTTATTGATTTTGGATTATCCCCATCAGTATAATGTATACCAAACCCACCACCTAAATCTAATTCGTGTATAGTATATCCAGTCTGTTCTTTAATTTCTTTTATAAACTTCATCATAATTTCAACAGCATCTTCATAAGGTTCTGTTTCAAAAATTTGGGATCCTATATGACAGTGTAATCCCTTTAAATTTAAATTTTCACAATCTAATGCATGTTTTACTGCCTCCATAATTGTTTCTCCAACTGGAGCAAATCCAAATTTAGAATCTATTTGTCCTGTCTTTATATACTCATGAGTATGAGCTTCTATTCCTGGTGTTAATCTTAAATAAATATCTTGTATCTTATTATATCTTTTTGATTCTTTATTTAACATTTTCATTTCACTTAAATTATCTACAACAAATCTTCCAACACCAAGTTTAACACCTAATTCAATTTCCCCCCTACTTTTATTATTTCCATGGAAATATACTTTATTTAAAGGAAATCCAGCTTTATAAGCAGTAAATAACTCTCCCCCTGATACTACATCTAAATAAAGACCCTGTTCTTCTACTAATTTACACATTGCTTTTGTCAAAAAAGCCTTTCCAGCATAAGCTACCTTATTATTTTCTTCCTTACATTTAAAATTATCATAGTAATCTTTACAAGTATTTATCAATAACTTCTCATCCATTACATATAATGGAGATCCAAATTCTCTAACTAAATGACTACAACTAACACCTCCTACTAATAATTCATTGTTTTTAACTTTCATTGCCCCAAATAATTTCATTATTATACCTCCAATAATCTATTTAATTAGAAGCCATTTATTATAAACCTCATTCATAAACTATTTAAAAATTATATTTAATCTACAAATTATTAACTTTTATTTAAAATAACGATAAAAAACTACCCATATAAAAACCTATAAGGGTAGTTTACTTATTAAAATGCAAGTTTTATTCACAAAATAAACTCAATTTTTTTGATTGAATAATTGCACCTTTTTAGCACTCCACTTTCGTGACAGTTATGCATATGTTATATACATACCCAGAAATACCCCTTTACATAAAATATTCCTTCGGCTACTATACCTTTCATAAATTATCATAGCCCGTCAGCTCCAATTTATTACTATTTATAAATAGCACCTCTAACATAGGTTTTTTATAAAATTTTATTTAAATAATTAAAATAACATATTTTCATCAATAATAAATCTATTATATATGATATGTACATTGTTATTAATATGATACCATATTATTTAAATTATTCAACCATATTTTATTTTTTATGATAATTTTTCTATAAACTTCTATATTTATCCATCAAACTACTCATAGTATCTCCATTTGTTGGTGGTGTATAAGTTATAGCATTTGCACCTGCCTCTATTGTTTTTCTTATCGTTTCTTCATTTGGTCCACCTGTAGCTATTACTGGGAAGTTTGGAAATTCTTCTTTTATTTTTCTAACTATATTGGGAGTATCCACCTGAAACATTTAATATTGTTGCTCCAGATTCTATTCTTTTTCTTATGTCTTCATTAATAGATACTACTGTAACTATTAATGGTATATCTATAGTTTCCCTAATTCTTGAAACAACTTCATTTGAAGTAGGTGCATTTACAACTACTCCCATAGCCCCTTTAAATTCTGCATCTAATGCTAAATTAACTACCCTCTTTCCTTGAGTTATTCCTCCCCCAACTCCACAAAAGACTGGCACATCTGCTGCCATTACTAATGCTGATGTTATTAACGGCTGAGGAGTAAATGGATATACTGCAATTATTGCATCTGCATTTGTATTTCTAATTATTGCAACATCTGTTGTAAATAGTAAAGATTTTATTCTTTTGCCAAAAATTTTTATCCCTGAACAATCCCTAATACATGAAGGAACTTCTACAACATGACTTCTTAAAAGTCCTTTTATTTCAGGCACATTTTTATGTCTCTTATTCTCCATCTAAACACTCCTAACACTAGTTTTATAGATATAATTATACTATTTAAATTTAATATTTAAAGAACTTTAAGTTAATATTATTTCTACTTCTTCATTTATTTCTATTCCATCTTCCGTTACTATACAATTATATGCAAAAATATCCACATCATTTTTTGCTGCAATTCTCAATGCTTCTCCAAATTCCTTATCTCTTTCATTATTTGGCGAAAACTTATTAACATCTTCTAATTGTATTAAAAACATTACACCAGCACCATATCCATTATTTTTAGCTTCAACTAGTTCTAATAGATGCTTTGCGCCCCTCTTTGTAGGTGCATCTGGAAATTTAGCATATCCATCACTTTCTAATGTAACTCCCTTTACTTCTAAATAGTATTCTTCTCCTAAATCGTTAGAAATCTTAAAATCAAATCTACTTTTTCCAAATGTTTTTTCTCTTAAAATATTAGTATACTCTTCAAGACCTTTTATCTTTTTATTTTTTAATGCTTCATCAACTACCTTATTAGGTATTTGTGAATCCATACTTATTAATTTATTTCCCTTATAAACAGCAATTAAATCATATGGAGTTTTCCTAGTAGGATTATTTTCCTCTCTTAAAAATACAGTATACCCCTCTACAAGCAATTCTCCACACCTTCCAGTATTAGGTACATGTACTGTTATTTCTTCTTCTTCTAATTTAACTACTGCATTAAATCTATTGGGTCTATTTATAAACTCTGCTTTTTTTACATTTTTATTATATTTCATTTTATATAACTCACCCCTTTAAAATTTTTGTATATTACATTTTTCTATATCTTTTAATAAAAGTTATCCACAAACTTTAATTACATATTACCGTATTTTTATTTGAATATTTAACTTATTATCAAGTTATCCACAACTTTTATCCACAATTCTGTGGATATTGTTGATAACTTTATTTTTTAGAATGTAAGTTCGCATTATTTGTTCTACAAACTTTTCATATTTTTTACATTACCCACTATATAGTTGTTTATTTTTATAATAACCTAATATATTGTGTCAATACTATAAAAAAGTTTTCAACATTTTTTAGATTTTATCCACAATCTGTGGATAACTTTTGTGTGAACTACTCTCCACTTATAGAAGTGGGAGCTTCTTGGTGAATATACCTAACGGTACAAGTTTACCCAAGCTTACAAGGTAGTTCCTACC
>ERZ772885.1541-NODE-1541-length-13728-cov-8.306078_pt1 | contig 13728 bp, 14 predicted proteins | sample MGYA00580580_ERZ772885 | MGnify/ENA primary metagenome ERZ772885 (study PRJEB29015, sample SAMEA2737673) | human gut metagenome | biome: human gut; feature: human-associated habitat; material: faeces | place: China | collected 2012 ...
TTACAGTCTCTTTACAATTTCCTATAAACCCGTCAGAATGACCCTAACTTGTAACCAGACTAACCTGATTTTTAGTGTAAAATATAAGCAATGCAACTTTTGGGGGTTCACTAAACTATGAAAAAAAACAAGCTACGTCTTCATGACTGGCTATTGAGTATCGCGTTGGGATTGGCAATTGCTGGTGTCGCGGGGTTTTTCTACGTCAAGCATTATCAGTCTGAGCAGGCGATTGCGGTTAACCAATCGACGCGTCAGCGCATTCAGAAGGATTCTAAGGCGAAGGTGAAGAAGGAAAAGGTGCTGAATCAGTATCGGCTTTATGGCTTAACCGACAGCGAGATTAATGCGGCCAAAACGTTGCCGGTGTCGGCGATTGGCGATTCGATTATGCTGGGGAGTTCGGCATATTTGAAGGTGCTTTTTCCGGAGATGTCGATTGATGCTGAGGTTGGCCGGCAGGTGCAGGCAGCACCTGCGATTATTAGTCAGCTGAAATCTAGTGGTAAGTTGGCTAACACGGTTGTGATCAGTTTGGGGACGAACGGGCCAATGACGGAGGCCGACATTAACGGGATTCTGGATCAACTTGGTACCGAACGCCAAGTCTTCTGGGTGACGGCGTATGCTCCCGGAAAGGCGTGGATTGATCCGGTTAACAAGTTGATTCATGCAGCAGCGAAAACCCATGCCAATCTGCATGTGGTGGATTGGTATTATCTGGCTGGTGGCAATGACGACTGGTTTGCTGATGACGGTGTCCATCCGAACGACGCTGGCCGGCCGCATTACTACACGTTGATTGCTAAGGACGTCATGCAGACATTGAAAAAGTAACAATGAAAAGACCATCATTACCTAGGATCAGCATCTTGCTAAAAAAGATTCAGGGTGTATCCCTTCCATTAAAAAAGCATCGAGACAATTGTCTTGATGCTTTTTTGTATTTAACCAATATTTGGCCAAAATCAGGTGCATTGGAAACCTAACCCCTGCGACAACTTTTGACCACAGCAATCAGACCTGCTTGCCCTTCTGCCAGATCGAAAAGCTTCAGCGAAACCTTTCCTGCCAGTAAGCTTTTTTCTATAGGAGCCTCTTTCAATAGCCTTGTCGACTACTTATCCAAATCCACAAACCGGGTCAAAATCATCATCACAACGCCACCGACGGCCATCGAGATGGCTTCGCCAAGCGCGATGGTAGCGTAGGTTGGCCAGAATGGGACTTTTGTGAGGATGGTCAGTTCGCCGGCAATGGTGAACATGGATAAGGCAAAAAGGATGCCCATGATGGTGAATTTAGCCCATTTTGGCTGGACGAGTTTGGCTAACCAGCGGCTGATGATGATGAAGACGAGCGTGCCGAGGGTGCCGATTGGGACATCGAGGAGTGCGGTTGGTGAGGTTAAATTGGCCAAAAAAACACCCAGCGTGACGGCCCAGACATAACGGCGGTTGAAGAGTGCCGTATAGTTGAGCATCTCGGAGAACCGAACTTGTACGACCCCGAAGCTGAGTGGACTGAGCATGAGGGTCATCACGACGTAAATGGCCGTGATCATGGCGGTTTTGGCGAGACTGACGATTGAACGATGGGTGGTTGAAGTTGTTTGCATGTTTGTTCTCCTTTGTGGCTATGCCAGTAGTAACGACGATCAAAGGAAAGTAAGTATCGTCGTGGAAGGATTGCCTTCCGTTTTCAGTTTTGGTGTTGCAATGCATTAAGTTTACTTTTCGAGCCAGCCGCCGTCAATGGGAATCACGGTTCCGTGAATATAATCAGCAGCATCGCTGGCCAGAAATAAAGATAATTGCGCGACTTCCTCAGGCTTGGCCCAGCGTTTGGCTGGGGTTTCTTGAGCAACCCACGCAGCCATTTTCCCGTCGCCGGCAAAATCAGCGGCGTTCATGGGCGTGTTGATAGCGCCTGGTGCGAGAGCGTTGGCGCGAATACCCTTGGCGGCGTAATCGAGGTCTAATTGCTTGGTGAGGCCGATGACGGCGTGTTTGGCGGCGGTATATGCCACACCGCCACCACCTCCGACTAAGCCAGCGATGGAACTCATATTGATGAAAATACCGTGACCGCGAGCCAGCATCCCCGGCAGCAGCGCCTTGATCATTAAGAACTGACTGGTGAGATCAACATCGAGAATGTGTTGCCATGCCGAGAGCGCCGTATCGGTCACAGTTTGATAACCATCCAACACGCCCGCCGTATTGCAGACAATATCTGGCTGGTATTGAGCCGCAATCGCTGCTGCCGTGGCAGGATCGCTCACATCGGCCTGAATGGCGTCTGTGAGGTTGCTAATTGGTTGGAGGTCAATTCCTACCACAGTGGCACCAGCCGCCTGAAAAGCCGCCGCCTGCGCCGCACCGATGCCAGAAGCCGCGCCGGTGATGATGACGGTCTTGTCGGTGAAGTCGAAATGCGTCATGCGTTCACAAGCTGCCAATCTTCAGCCAAAATGTCACAGTCAGTCGGTGACCAAAGACTGAAAGCTTCGTCGGCAGTTTTGATCAAAAAATACGGATTCAAAATGTCGCCTTCGAATTTGCCTTCCGGAACTAGTTGCACATACAACTCAGTACCTTCCCAGCCGGTGCGAACGGCCTTCTTGCCGGCTTTAAGGGACGGTAAAATTGCTTCAAATGTCATGTCGATCATTCTCCTTCTTTTGAAATGCGTTCTCCAGATGGCGGTCGGTTATTGTGAAGAAAGCCTGTTAGCCGAACCAATACTTGATCAACTATTCAGTGCCATTTTGTCAAACCAAGCTAACCGTGCCAGGTCGCGCTCATTGTCTAAAATCAGTGCATTTAGTATACGCGTTTTACCAGCTGACTGACAACGGGTTGCGCCATCCTTTTAAGGTCATTCTGACATTTTTGATATCAAAAAAGAACAGCCTCAAGTGACAGACTGTTCTAAAAAGGTGGTACTTACAGGTTAATCACCTGCATGAGTACCTCGGAAACACGCGCCCGTTCTTTCTCTGGTAAGTGGGTTAAGTATTTCACCACCGCTAATGTGCTAATATCGCTCATTTCCGGAGCAATGAAGAAGTCGCCTACCTGCATATTTAAAGCCCGCGCAATGTCGGTCAATTTTTTTATGCTGATATTGTTGACGTCTCCACGCTCCATTCGCGAAATCAGACTGATCGAGACGCCGGATCGCTCCGCCAACTTCTCAATCGTCAAGTTCAAACTGCGGCGCTGTTGGTGCACCAATTTCCCGATATTGTCTAACATGGTTTCCCCCACCTTTAATGTGCGGCGTTATGCTTTAACATTAGATGAAACGCCGGGCTATCAAAAGATTTTATAATATTATTTAATAATCTAAAGATGGCCTATTCTCACAGAACATAACCGCACTGATCCCCCACATCAACTCACCAATTCTTGCTCTATAACTATTGTAAACGCTCGCAATGAGGAACTGCCAAAAATCAGCTTAATTAATTAAAAAATACACAACAAAAAAACAATGCCAATTTATTCAGCATTGTTATTTACTTTCCGCGGTTGCTGGCACAAAGGCCCATAAGCTGCCACGTGTGAACTCTTCGCCATCTGAGGTGTCCAATTCACTGATACTATTATTCGGCGGAATACGCATCGCATCACGCGCAGAATCGAGATCGGCACCGAGGTATGTGCTTAATAACAGCATGCCGATTAAACCGTGTGCCACAACGAGCACTTTGCCGTCTGGATGGGCATCATAAATCCGATTGATTGCCCGCCGTCCACGTTTTAACGCATGGGCAAATGATTCTGCACCGATACGCTGGTTATCAAACGCCGTCAAATGATGATAATAATGATCAATCTCAGGATCATCCTGGACAGAAGTGAGCGGCTGACCATCCCATTTGCCTAAATCTACCTCGCGCAAATCACGATCCGTCACAATCGGCGGTTGAACGACTCGGCTTTGGGCCACAATTAATTCAGCCGTTGTTTGCGCCCGCGGCATCGGACTGGCATAGATGCCCGCAAAACCAGTCGTCGCCAAAAAGCGTCCAACTGCGATCGCACCATCGCGGCCACTCGCTGTCAACGGCGTATCGGTTCGTCCACCGTTAAATCGCCGCGCCAAATTCGTTTCCGTCTGTCCATGCCGCACAAAGTAAAACTTGGTCATCTCCTGCACGCTCCTTATAAACACGTTCATCAGGCCAGCAACCGGTCTGACGAACGTTCTGTCTTTGACCATAGTGTAGCAGAAGCGCACCAAATTAGCGGCAATAATCAGAAAAGTTCAGCCCGACTTAACCAAAACTGTAACGATTATGCCTATTACGTCAGCATTTTGGCGACATCAACGACAAGAATGTGCTCACCGCCTAGAAATGTGTGGGTAAGACATTTGTACGCAAAAAGCCGAACATGCAAGTCTCACCTGTTCGGCATTCTTACGCGATCATTGAAGCACAGCACTCAGTAGGCGTTTACTGGGCAGCTTTAACCCCTTGATGATCCGCTTCGGCTTCAGCTTTATAAGCCGCCACTTCGTCATCAGCGGCAAAAATGTAATGTTCAGGATAAACCTCAACCATTTTACGTTTCTTGTTGTCGCCTTCGACCTTGCTGGCGTCATACGGCAGCGGCACACGTCTACGCTCAACATCTGGATCAGGTACCGGAATCGCTGAGAGTAAACTCTTGGTGTAAGGGTGTAACGGATGACTATAAACTTCATCCGCCGTTGCCAATTCAACCAACCGTCCATAATGCATAACAGCGATACGGTCTGAGATATACTTGACCATCGATAAATCATGCGCAATGAACAGGTACGTCAACCCTTGGCGATCCTGAATGTCCTTCAGCAGGTTGACGACCTGCGCCTGAATGGAAACGTCCAGCGCGCTGATCGGTTCATCGGCGATAATGAACTTAGGCTGTACGGCCAATGCACGGGCAATCCCGATTCGCTGGCGCTGACCACCGGAGAACTCATGGGGATAGCGAGTCGCGTGATCAGCGTTTAAACCGACTTCTTCCAACAACTGCTCAACTTGATGATCGCGATCAGCGTTGTTTTTGGCCAAATGATGAATATCAATGCCTTCCGCGATGATGTCTTTGACTTTCATTCGCGGATTTAAGGACGCATAAGGATCCTGAAAAATCATTTGCGTGGCTCGGCGGAAAGCCAGCATCTGTTTGGAGCCATTTTTCAGTTTGGCAATGTCCTTGCCATTGTACAAAATCTCGCCGCTGGTTGGGTCGTACAAGCGAATGATCGCCCGACCAGTGGTGGTTTTACCAGAACCAGATTCACCAACCAAACCCAATGTTTCGCCCTCATAAATATCAAACGAGATATCCTGAATGGCTTTCACTTGGTCTTTTTTCCCGGCATTGAAGGTTTGAACCAAGTGCTTGACGGACACAAGAACCTTTTTGTCTTTTTTGTCGACCACGTTAGTTCACCACCTTTTCATCTTGATGTTTACTTGCCCATAAGGCATGTCGCCGCGCAATTTCTGGCGGTAATTCCACTTTCGGTGCGCCTGGTGCTAATAGCCAAGTTGCCGCCGAATGGGTCGGTGAGATCTTGAAGAATGGCGGTTCCTGCTCGAGGTCAATCGCCATCGCGTATGGATTTCGCGGTGCGAACGCGTCACCTTTTGGCGGATCAAGCAAGTCCGGTGGTGTCCCAGGAATGGCGTACAGTCGATCACTCTTGGTTTCAAGTGTTGGCATAGCTTCAAGCAACCCCCACGTATACGGATGCTGGGCATTGTAAAAGATTTCGTCAACCGTACCATACTCAACAATCTTGCCAGCATACATAACCGCAACACGATCGGCAATCCCAGCAACTACGCCAAGGTCATGGGTGATGAAAATGATTGAGGTGTCGATCTTCGACTGAATTTCTTTCAACAGATGAATAATTTGTGCCTGAATCGTCACGTCCAAAGCGGTTGTTGGTTCATCAGCCAGCAGAATCTGCGGGTGATTGATGATTGCAATGGCAATGACAATCCGCTGACGCTGCCCACCAGAGAACTGATGTGGATAGTCCTTTAAGCGACCACCGGCATCCTTGATGCCAACCAAATCCAACACGCGTTCAGCTTCCTTGAGCGCATCGGCTTTACTGATTTTACTATGCAACAGTAACGGCTCTGCCACTTGTTTCCCAATGGTCATAGTTGGATCCAGTGAGGTCATCGGGTCTTGGAAAATCATGGCGACATCATTGCCACGCATAGCATTAAGCTGCTTCTCGGATTTTTTGAGAATGTCCTCGCCGTTAAACAGCACTTCGCCATGCGTAATTTTCGCATTCGGGGCTAACAAACCCATCACCGTTCGCACGGTAACGGATTTACCAGAACCAGACTCACCAACAATGGCCAGCGTCTCACCTTTGTTAAGGTCAAAATTGACATTGCGGATGGCGTGGACAGGGCCGGCATAGGTGGCAAAGTCAATCTGTAAATCTTTTACTTCTAGAATTTTACTCATTTTGCCACCTCCTAATGTTCACTGCGCGGATCAAAGGCATCGCGCAAACCATCAGCCAGCAAGTTGAAGGCCAGCATCAGAATGACAATCACGATCGCCGGATATAACAGCTGATACGGCAGCACTTGCAGATTCTTTTGACCATCTGACAGCAAGGTCCCAAGACTAGCAGTCGGTGCTGGCAGCCCGATCCCGATATAACTCAGGAAGGCTTCAAAGAAGATTGCTGTCGGAATGGTGAACATCGTTTGAATGATAATCGTTGAACTCAAATTAGGGATCAGATGTTTAAAGGCAATTTTGATGCTCGACTCGCCTAACGTTCTAGCAGCTAAGACGAATTCCTGATCTTTTAACTGCAACGTCTGCGCACGAATGAGTCGAGCCATGGTAACCCACCCAGTGAAGGCAATCGCCAAGATAATGGAGGTCAAGCCAGGACGGAAGACCAGCAGCATCAGAATGACAACAACCAAGTTAGGAATACTGGAGATGATTTCAATAACACGTTGCATCAACGTATCGGTCATGCCCCCGCGCCAGCCGGAGATGATGCCGTAGAAAACCCCGATGGTCAAATCGAAGAAGGTTGCGACAATCCCGATGAACAGTGAAACTCGGGTGCCGACCATGATTCGAGACAACAGGTCACGGCCAAGGTAATCGGTACCCAGCAAGAAGTAAACATTTTTACCCATGCCAGCGTATTTGTTTTGACCGTTCATGTAGCCGTTCAAACCTGGCAAATCGATACCTGGCCATTTGGGCGGCAGGTTCGCATAGTTCAGGCTTTGCTTGTTTGGATTAGAAGGTGATAACCAGATAGAAATGATAGAAATGAACGCGATGAAAACGAGCACCCACAGGGAAATCACTGCGGCCTTGTTTTTCTTCAATCGCCGAATCGCATCTTGCGTGAACGTCAGCGCAGGCGTGGCAATACGTTCCTGTTCAGCCGCATCCACTTTAACATGCTTGAATGCATCTGGACTTAATTTACTTGTTGCCATTAGTTTGCCTCCCCGCTCAATCGGATTCGTGGATCAATGAAGCCGTAAAGAATATCGACGACAAGGATCACAACCGTCAGCATGGCACTGTAGAGAATGGTCAGTCCCATGATAACTGGGTAATCGTTGGTCGTAATTGACTTAACGAATTGTTCCCCAATCCCAGGGATCGCAAAGATGTTCTCGACAACCAGTGAGCCGACCATTAAGTCAACAGCCATTGGTCCGATGATGGTCACAATCGGAATCATTGAGTTACGCAGCGCATGCTTGGCAACAACTTGCCAGCGTGATTCACCTTTGGAACGTGCCAGTTCGATGTAATCAGAACTAAGCACATCGACCATTTCAGTTCGCATGAATCGGGCCGTTTGGGCAAGCGGTGCGATCGCCAAGGCAACTGTCGGCAAAATGCTATAAGAGAAGCCGCCCCAAAGTGCTACTGGAAAGGCGCCAGTTTTGAAAGCAAAAAGCTGCAGCAGTGCGGCGAACACGAAGTTGGGAATTGAGCGACCGAGAATAGCAAAAATGGTAGCAGTCGCGTCAACCCATGTGTTCTTGCGGATCGCGGCAATGGCACCAAGCAAGATCCCGGCAAGTGTGCCGACGACCATCGCCTGTGCGCCAATTTGTAGAGATGGTCCAATCCGAGAAGCGATTAAGTTTGACACGGTTTGGCCAGGAAATTGATAGGACATTCCAAAATCGCCATGTGAGATTCCGACTATATAAGTTAGGTATTGCATCCAAACCGGCTTATCCAATCCATACTGTTTCTTCAAAATCAGCAGTTGATCTGCTGGAATTTTGGGGTTGTTAAACGGCGTCCCCGGCAACAACTTCATCAGGAAGAAGGTAGCGCTGGCAACAATAAACAGTGTCAGGAGCAGGAAGCCGATCCGTTTTAAAATATATTTGACCATGATTCACTCCTGTTTATGGGCACACGCCCTGATAAGCAAACAGCGTTGTCCGCCGCAGAACACGAGACAACGCCGTTTGTGAGAACTACTTATTTGAAACTAGCAGGCAGTTATTCGTAACTGCTCACGTTTTGGTTTAAAAACGCGGTTGTTAGACCATAATCCGACTAAGTTCTACTTAACTTTCGCATTCACAAAGTTGTAGGAATTGGTTGGGTTGTAATTCAAACCGGTAATGGTCTTACGCTGCAAGGTTGTTTGTACCCGTTGATACAGCGGTACAACGCCTTGTTCCTTGGTCAACAGTTCTTGGGCCTTGAGTAAGGTGTTCCAACGAGCGGTTGCGTTGGTCGCATCGGTCGTCTTGGACTGCTTGATCAAAGCATCGTATTCAGCATTTGACCACTTGCCATCGTTGTAACTGTTATCGGAGGTGAACAGATCCAAGAAGGAAATAGCATCTGGGAAATCAGCACTCCAAGCGGAGATAACCATATCGAACTGACCATTTTGGGAACGAGATAGACGCGTCTTGAATGGTACTGAAGCGATGGTAACTTTCAGACCTGGCAGGTTCTGTTGCAAGGTGCTCTGGAAGTATTCGGCAGAACGCTTAGCATTGGTCGTATCGTCTGTCAGCAGTTCCAAAGTTGGTGCGGACTGACCGACTTCTTTCAAACCTTCTGTCCACAACTCTTTAGCCTTGGCTGGATCGTACTTAACAGCGGAGGATTCAGCTTTAGATGCCGTCTTGGAGAAGTCTTGACCGTTCTTTTCGAACAATCCTTCAGGGGTCACATTGTTGGCCGCGATGGAAGCATCATTCAGAACCTTCTTAATGTATGCCTTGCGATCAATCGACATGGAAATTGCCTGACGAATCTTGGTGTTCTTAAAGATTGGATCCTTCTTCTCGTTCAATTCAAGATAGAAGGTCGCACTTTGCTTGAGGCCTTTGAAATCAGACATGGATTTTGCTTGAGCCGCTTGTTCACCTTGCAAAGCTGCGATATCAAGTTTCTTCGACTGATACAAGTTCATCGCGGTTTGCGAATCCTTAACAACTTGACCATTAAGGGTATCAATGTGAACGTTCTTAGCATTCCAGTAAGTAGTGTTCTTAGTTTCTTTCCAAGTGTTGCCAGTGCCGTTCCAGTTCTTCAACTGGTAAGGACCATTGGACAAGATGTACTTGGAAGTAGTCCCGAATTTCTTACCAGATTTTTCAACGAATTTCTCATTTTGTGGGAAGAATGCTGGGTTAACCAACATGGTCTTGAAATAAGGAATCGCGTGTTCCAAGGTGACTTTCAAAGTCGTCTTGTTGACGGCGGTAACCCCAAGCGTGCTGGCCGCTTTTTTACCGGCTGTGATGTCATCAGCGTTTTTAACGCCTGAATATAGGTAGGCGTATTGCGACTTGGTCTTCGGTTCAACCGTCCGCCGCCAAGCAAACACAAAATCTTGGGCTGTGACTGGATCACCGTTACTCCATTTAGCATTACGTAACTTGAAGGTATAGGTCTTCCCGCCATCAGTAACAGTTGGTTGACTCTTGGCCATGGCATTTTCCAATTTGCTGCCATTGTACCGATACAAGCCATCCATGGTATCAATCAATGCCTGACCAGAAATAGCATCGGTGGTCGTTGACGGATCCATCGTGGAGATCACATCACTCTCCATCCGTGTAATCGAAGTACCTTTACTGCTGCTAGAAGAATTAGAACCACAGGCTGCTAACACCCCTGCAAGCGCGAGCGCAGAGCCCGCAACCATTGTCTTTCTAAATTTCATCCTGTTCCCTCCTAAAATGATTGAACTTACCTTACATTAGAAATCCATTAATGTAAATAAGCGAATCCTCAATTTCGCCTAAAAAAACTAATTCTTTGATCTTACTTTTGTCACATTTATGCTACCGATCTCAAATTAAAAATTGTATATCCCGTAAATATTCTCTAGATGGATTCCTTATTTATAGGCAGTAAGAAGCCCACCTAAGCTAATAATCGGCACGCGTTTTTGTTTTCATTTTGATTGATGATGCTAAGAATAGCTTATATTAAATAACACTGGTAAGAATCGAAAAATCTTCAAATAGCGGACTAATATTCGGCTTTTGCTCATAGAATTTTCGCTTTTGTCAGACAAGCTGCCATCTTATACAAATAAAGCTGAGCAAATGCTCAGCTTTATTTAACCGCTTTCATATGTTCCACTTGGATTTATTGAACTGAAGCCTTCGTTCGCCGACTGCGAATTGTTCGAAAAATGACAATTATTAATCCAACCACGGAAACAATGGTTGCTAACCAGAAAACAAAGGCCAATGCATGCAGGAATGGTGCCCCCGACTGCGGCGAAATGCGCGTGACGCCTGGCAACTGGGCAAAAAGTAACGTAGCACCAAAGCTGATGCCGATGGTCATTCCGATGGTTCGCGCCAACGAGTTCAGCGATCCGGCCACACCAGAGACGCTGGCATCAACCGCCCCCATCGTTAAGGCATTGTTTGGCGAAAGGAACAACGCCATGCCCGCTCCATTGAGCACAATCGGCCAGATGATGGGTGCCATCGACAATTTTCTGGATAAAAGGCATAGCCGACTTGTGACACAATCAGGACTAACAAGCCCAGAATCGTGAGATAGTAACGATTCCAATGATCGGCAAGCCAGCCGGCAAACGGTGTAATCATCAACATGACAACACTTTGCAGCATCATCAACAGGCCGCTTTCAAAGGCAGAAATGCCGCCGTAACTTTGCAGATAGAATGGCAACAAAATGTTGGAGACGGAATTAACCAACATGACGATCAGCAGCACGCTGACGGATATTAAATAATCGGGATTATGCATCAATGCTGGCGCAATCCACGGTGACTTGGCACGTTGATCTTGGATGAAAGCCAACAACGTCAAAATCGCCCCACCAGCAAGGATGAGAAATCCTAACAGATGTTGCGTCGGCTGCTGAAGCCAATAGCCACTGGCAAAGGTCAAGATCATCCCGCCAGTAAACAGATTTTGCCCTGTCCAATTGGCGTTACCCCAGACTTGCTTAATCTCTCCAGTTGCTGGCCGGCGCAGTGGCAAAAGTCGCATCCCCGCAAACACGATCAGCAGACCAACTGGGACATTGAAAAGGTAAATCCATCGCCAGCTTGCCCAAGTAATCAAAATGCCACCAAATGCCGGGCCGGAAATCGACCCGACGGAAACAAACATTGAGATCACCGCTAACGCCTCTGCCCGATTAGCATCAGGAAAGTATTGGCTAACGATGCCCATCGAATTCGCCATGATCATCGCCGAACCAACGGCTTGAATAACGCGACCGGCAAGGATGGTTAGATAAGTCGGCGCGATCCCAGTTAACAATGAACCAACAATGAATACCATTTTGCAGATCAAAAAGACGAGATTTTTTGAGACCAAATCACCGATATGGCCAAACATGACCAGTAAAACAGAGGTCGTAATGAGGCCGATGGATACAATCCAAGTCGCGGCACTGCTGGAAATCATGAGATCCGCCGAAATTTTCGGCATAGCCAAGTTCGTACTCGACCCAGACAGAGCGGTTAATAACGACATCATTCCCAAAACAATTAAAATTTTAATTCGTTGCGCGCGTGGCATGGTCATCACCATCACACCCTTTCGGACTGTATTTTAGGCTAATTGGTCAGGAGTCACAATTATTCTACCTTGGTGTGACGGGGTTTGCTTGAGCTGATCAACCAACTGGCTGTCTGCTGGCACGCGTTGATTCAATGAACCGGCAAGCGATCGCGCAACCGGCTGCGGCAAAATGACACGTTTTTGGATAACAAAAAACCACACAGATTATTCACTGTGTGGTCAGCTTGCTTTGGAAATTATTTTTGCGCGCGGCCTTTGTAAGTTCCTGTGTCGGTCGTGACGATAATAGTTTCGCCATCTTTGACGAAATCAGGCACGGTAACAACTAAGCCAGTTTCCAATGTTGCTGGCTTGCCGCCGCCCGCCACAGTGCCGCCTTTGACAGCCGGCTGGGTTTCGGTGACTTTAAGTTCAACGCTGCCTGGCAGTTCCAAGCCGATGACTTCATCGCCGTAGAATTCAATTTCAACCGGAACGTTGGGCAGCATGAACTTCAATTCGTGCTCAATGCTTGAAGTTGGCAATTCATATTGCTCGTAGCTGTCGCTGTCCATGAAGTAGGCAGTGTCGTCTTGCGTGTAGAGATAAGTCGCCTTTTTACGATCCATGATCGCAATTTCGACTTTTTCGCTTGGCCGCATGGTGGTGGTAACGTTAGCGCCGGAACGAATGTCGTAGAGCTTCATTTGCATGACGGTATTGCCTTTGCCAGGCTTGTGGTGGTTGGATTCCAGTACCTTGATGAGCTTGCCATCCTTAACAAAGACCATCCCAGATTTCAAATCAATTGCTTCAGTCATATTTTGTGTTCTCCTTCATTCGCATTACGCCGCAACGGCGCGTTTCGTGTTTAGTATACCATAGTGAACGATAGCGCTATCTTTTTGAAACAATCTAATTGGCAAGCTGATGTTTGGCTTTGTGAACACCGTTAGTACGAGCTGGCTCCGAGGCGGCAGGGGCTGGCGACCACGAAGGTAGAGTGGTGGGCACGACTTCAAGCCCGCAAAAACCGCGATCTTTCTATGATTTGGGGAACCACTCTTAGTTTTCAGATCTTAAGGTGTCTTTACGGACACCAATTTGAATAACATACTTAAGTTACTAATATCGCAGAGTGAACTCAAAAATGGCTTTCCCAACAAGCTTACTTTGGTGAGACAAGGGTTCTACACGAAAAAAGCCTGCTTTTTCTCTAATTGTGTCATCACAACAAATCATAGAGATAAACAGACCTCCAAAGACTATTAACGCGATTGAGCCACCAAATAGAATCTAACCTAGAGCAAAACTTAGGAACACACAGGGACTAGATATTTTCTTTTGCAAAATAAAAAAACTCAGAGACACCTATTCACGCATATGTCGTCTGTTCTTAACCGAACCCAATATTCGTACTAAAGCAATTACAACTGTTCCAACAAGAACTAACTTCATACTATTGGAAAATATGCCGGCATGTTGCCATGTTCTCAAAATGAATGACCCTAACAAAACGATCACACAAGCAACTAAAAAAGCTTTGAGTTTTATGTTGTTCATAGTAAGTAACTTCCAATCTGCTGAGAAAATAATAGATATTGCTAAGCCTAGCAAAACCATTCCCACAAAACAATACCAATGAAAAGTGGCTGGGTCATAATTCTTAG
>ERZ772885.1548-NODE-1548-length-13628-cov-6.872246_pt1 | contig 13628 bp, 9 predicted proteins | sample MGYA00580580_ERZ772885 | MGnify/ENA primary metagenome ERZ772885 (study PRJEB29015, sample SAMEA2737673) | human gut metagenome | biome: human gut; feature: human-associated habitat; material: faeces | place: China | collected 2012 ...
AAATACACAGTCAACAAAAAATTGACAAACGTAATCCTAACAGAATCGGCTGTCGCATACATACAAAACAGATAAAACAAAGGGCAAGGTCTAACCTTGCCCCTAAGGAGGTGCAACGATGAATTCAATCCAAAAAGCAGCATTATATATGCGACTGAGTAAAGAGGACCTTGACAAAGGTAATGCCGAGAGTGAAAGTATTCAAAACCAAAGAATGATTCTTGACGAATACGCATCTTCACACGGTTGGGAAATTTACGACCATTATATTGATGAAGATTTTTCAGGCAGTGACAGAAGTCGTCCCGACTTCAACCGAATGATTGAAGACGCAAAAAACGGCAAATTTAATATTGTACTTGTTAAAACGCAAAGCCGTTTTGCGAGAGATATTAAGGTTGTCGAGGACTACATTCACAACCTTTTCAAAGAGAAAAAAATCCGTTTTGTTTCTGCACTTGAAGGTATAGACACTATGCGTTCCGATTCAGAGTTGAGCAGTCACATTCATGCAGTTTTTGATGAAACACAGCTTACACTGTTATCGCAGAACATACGCAGAAGCTTTGATGAAAAAGCGAAAAGAGGTCAATTTTTCGGTTCAATGCCACCGTTCGGCTATAAAAAGGATCCTAACAATAAAAATCATCTTATCGTTGACGAGGACGCCGCACCGGTAGTGCGAACAATTTTTGAAATGGCGGCGGCGGGTAGTACATATATGCAAATCGCTCAACATTTAAACAGTTGCGGTTATCTTATTCCGTCCGAATACAAAAAACAACAGGGCTACAAGGTAAACGGTATGTACGACAGACATATGAAAATCGGTAAATGGACTCGTGATATGGTCCGTACTTTTATTTCGAATGAAGTGTATATAGGTACGGTTGTAAATCATAAAAGCACAGTTTTAAATTTTCGCACAAAAAAGAAAGGTAATGTACCAAAATCCGAGCATATAAAAATCCCGAATATGCACGAACCTATAATTGACATAAATCTTTGGAATACCGTGCAAAAACTGCGTCAAACCCGTCGCAAGGCCTCAAGCGGAAAAGACGGCAAAAAGCACCCTCTTTCCGGCAAAGTCTATTGTGAAAAATGCGGTTCAAAAATGTATAAATGCAAATCGGGCGGTATTTCATATTTCAGATGTTATCGTGCGTCATCAACCGGTGAATGTGACAATCATAAACGCATACGTCTTGATATGCTTGAAAAAACTATCATTGACAAAATTAATGAAACTATTTCACAGTACGTCAATCAAGATGAATTAAGCGAAAATATTGTTATCATAAATCGTCTTGATAAAAAACTTGAAAGTTTAAAAAATCAACGCTTTAATATTGAAAAAAGCTTGGAAACAACACGCAAAAATTTGCTTAATTTGTTGAAGTCATATAATGACGGTGTGGTTATTCGTGAAATATACGAACAGGCACAAAACGATTATATGGAACAACAAAATGCCACAAAAACAAAGCTAAAAAATATTGATATTAAAATCAATGACGTGCAGATAAAAATCGAAAATCAGGAGGATAAAGAAGAAATTTTGAAAAAATATACTCATATTGATAAGTTGACTATTCCGATAGTACAAGAGTTTATCGACAGTATTTTTATCAGCGAAGTCACCAAAGACGGTCAGCGTAATATTACTATCAATATGGCTATATAATTAATTTTAATTCTATTTTACATCTACTATATTTGTATTCACTAAGAGGTACAGAAAATTCTGCACCTCTATTTTTTAGTTCATTTTACTGAAATCTCATTAAATAAATTTACCTGTTTTTATTCTGCTATTTCCATCTCCAGTTATCGATGTGTCAACATATTTTCCAAAGCAGCAACTAGAGCATCAATAGAACTTCTTTTATGTTGATTCAAAACCTCATCTGCATTTTTATCTGGAATTGCCTCTGCTACTGTCATCTTAACTTTCTTTTCAATCACATCAGTCCATCTCTGTGCTTGTGTTAAAAATGCATCTTTAACATTATCTGACCATTTTTTTGAGCCGCTAAAAGTTGCTATTGATAAATCAACAGAAAAACTCCTTTTTATTTTTTCAATATAAAAATCTTTATTTAAACAGTCCTCGAATTCTGCCTGCGGATTACCATTACAAATTGTGTATTTTATATCCGCTTCTGTAAGTAATCCTTTTTCTATTGCATTTTCTCCTGCGTTGACCCCTGCAGGATCATTATCTAAAAAGACAAAATATTTACAGACGAAACTTCTAAGTCTATTTAATTCATAATTTAAATTACCGGCTCCAGACAGTGGCTGAATTACAAGAGTATTTTTATTTAAAGCCTCTTTCAATGTTGGACTTAATGACTTTAAAATTTTAGTTAATGCTATTTTATCATCTTCACCCTCAACTACTAAAACGTGACTTGCATTGATGAGATTATCTTCCGGCAATACTCCTAAAAGATCTCTAATTTCTTTTATTGATTTTGCTGGCTTAGCAGTCCCTTCATTTACAATAACATTTTCAGCCACAACATTTCTTTGCACAAATAATGGGTTGTGAGTTGTAATAACTACTTGATGATTTTCTGCCACACCGTTAATAACATCAACTAAACTATGTATCGCGTCCGGATGTAAATGTGATTCAGGCTCTTCAATAGCAATAATTGAAGCCCTTCCTGTTGGTCTCATATTTTTAAGAATTGCTAAAGAAACCAAGCTTTTTATTCCATCTCCTTTATAGGAAATGCTCGTTGGTATACCATCATCAAGCATTATATCTAAGTTATCATAAAATCTTCTCATAGGATAATGACTTTTTCCTTCAATGATTTCAACCGATGTTAATTGTGGCAAAAACTCTTGTAATGGTGCTAGAATTCTGTTTGATATATCGTCATATACGCCTTTTTGAAGCTTTTTTATTGTTTGCATAGCGATTTGATAATCTGTATTACCTTCTAACTTAGTAAGTTCCTCAAACAATAGTTGATGGATAACATCCATTGCCATATCTTCTGTTCTCACTGCTTGAATATAATTAAAAGAAATCCTTTCACATATGAATTCTGTTACTTTTTTAGATTTATTTGTGAATGAAGATGAACCTTTTTTAGGCACTCGAATTTTTGGAATATTATCTCGTCCATATTTTATCTCAATCGGTATATCTTCATTACTTCTAATCCCTGTAACTCTTGTGAATTCGATGTTTTCATCGTGATCAAGTCGAAAATTCAACCTAAAAATTGATTCAAGACTGCTCTTTCTTTCTTGGAACTGTACAGGAAAATCTCTCTTCCAATCATACAGTCGATTATCTCTACGTATTTGTCCTGTATGCAAGATCATTGTCTTCATAGCAACATTCAATCCTTTTAGTAAATTAGATTTCCCCTCATTATTTCGTCCAACTAACACAGTAAGATTATGTAAAGATATTTTATGTGCTTTTGTTATACTACGAAAATTTGTTACTGAAAAATCTATTAATTTCATAAATTCTCACCCCATATCTTTGCCAAAATTTGTATTCTCTTTTTAGTGGCATACTGCACTTTTCTATAATTGACTTTTCATCAAAGTCACTATTGATACGTTAAAGAGCCATGTGAACAAATTTAGCAGCCTAGTCTTTAGTTATCTGACAAATTATATTATATCATTTATAATCATCATATTCAACCAATAAATTATATAAATCTTTATAAATTTCCATAACAATATATAATTTCTTATTTTCAAACAATATTCAATATCACACCCCATACAAAAAGATCACCTCACATAATGAAGTGACCTTTTATAATATGAATATAACTTACTGAACATTTACGCTTTGTGCTAAAGGAATCAAATTTTTAAATGACTTCCACACGAAAAGCTTATATTTGCTTGCACCGTTTGGTATATCGAATGAACAAGGGAGTGAATAATTCGGTGCAACGTTATCGATATTCAATTTTTCTGCAATCAGAAGTTTATCATCATCAGTATATGCTACGAAGATGAGTATACCGGATTGTGATTTATCCGACACATTTACAACATCTGCTCTGACCTTATCAGACACACTTGCATTTTTAATTTCAAATACTTCCTCTGACGGTTCAACAGGAGTAGGAGATGCTGTTTCCAACGGTTCATCGGTCGGTGTCGCTGTCGGCTTTGCTGTTGGTGTCGGTGCTACTGTTGGAGTTGCAATAGGTTCAACAGGCTCTGTGGTCGGTATTACAACATCACCACCATCGTCACCGTCTGCCGTATAATAACCTCTTGTAACAAAAGTTTTAACCTCACCCGTTTCGTTCATCTGATAACGATATTCAGTTTCAGGTAACAGATTAGTAACTTCAACGCTATAATCACCGCTACCGCTTTGAACTTCCGTTATATATACCTCATCAGGATTATCCGCCGCCCAATATCTGATATATCTATCGGCATTTTCACCGCTGACGCTACCGCTTAATGTAGCAAAATAGTTACCTATATCAGTTGCGTCATTAGTTGTAGCTTGTACATCTGTACTTATGCTTGCAACATCCATAGTTACCACGCTGTCGGCGGTAACGATAAAGCTGTCACTTTGCATTTCTTCACCGTTTACATACACTGCGTCAACAGTATAATCTGTATTTGCCGTTGTATTAACTTGAATTTCGTCACCGTCTTTTGCAGAAATGCTGTCGTTACCTGCCATCATTGAAATTGAGCTAAGTGCTATTGAATCCACGTTAAGCACCGACGCAGTAGCATTATTTGTAGTTTTTACTTTAACATTGTATTCAGGCGTCTTTTCCGAGAAAGTAGCAAAAACCTTACTGTCGCCGTCAACTTCAAATGTATTACCCGTAATTTCGTTACCGTTTACATATATCTTGTTAAGCTGATAATTATCAGACGGCTTTGCTGTAACTGTAACAATTTCGCCGTTTACCGCTTGTGTTTTATCAACAGAAATTTCGCCGTTTTCAACTTTATCCAAAGTTATATCATTCAACACATTGTAATAAAGCTCCGGCAACTCTCCGTCATTTACTACCCATACAGCGGTAGGGTCTTCTTTAAGATGTTCAAGAGATTCATATGTGTTAGGTCCGAAAATACGTCTTAATGTAGACGCACGTTTTAACTGACTGTCTGTAAGCGAATTACCGATTCTGTCTGAAACAACATTGCTTGAAGTTGTACTGTTTACCGCAGACAAATCAAGACTACTGTTTGAGAAAACCGTATCAAACACAAACGCACTACCCGAATTATATCCGATTATATCACCCGAATATGCTTTGTATGAGCTACCCGTTGTTTTACTGCTTATTTTATTTGCAACACCGAGCAAATTCTTCGCATCAGATTTTGTGCCGTATCCATATCCGATAACTCCGCCTGCATATGCATTACCCGAAGTATTATTACTGAATAACATTCCGTCAATATTGGCAAAACTACGATTAATCGCCGCCGAGTCATTTACATCTTCAATAACTGTTACTTTATAAGTTTTATATGTATCTTCAAGAGATTTTAAATATGGATAACCATTATTAATACTTGAATCAATACCCCAATCGGAACTTGAAAATCCCGATAAGCTTGATAAGGACTTCATTGAAGATGAAGATTTATATGATACTGATTTAGTAAAATAATATGAGCCTTCATTATACAAAGGCGAATAATTAGAGTAACAATAATCAAGTTCTGCTAAATCACTTGATTGTCCTACTAAGATTCTCGCTATTCCAGCTACATAGTTTCCTGTTCCGCTTATTGACGAATTACTATAACAATACGAAAAAGTACCATTAGCTATACGTCCAACAATACCACCTATACTATTTTTACCTTTAATTGTGCCTAAATTATAGCATTTGCTTACTGAAACATAAGTTGATGATTGACCCACAACACCCCCAACGTTATTTGCTGCAGAAATCGAACCAATATTATAGCAATTATCAATTCTTGAATATACAGAATTATATTTGCCCACTATATATCCAACAATTCCTCCAACATTATCATTTCCGCTTACATTTCCATTATTCAAACAGTCTGTTACTTGACTATACCTGCCTGAACATCCTACAATGCCTCCAACACAATCTCCACCTTTAATCTCCGAAAAATTTGAACACTTTAAAATTTCACCATTAGAATAACCTGCTATACTACCTACATATTCTCCTTCAGAATAAATATAAGAATTTTTTATGCCTACACTTTCCAATGTACTATTTGAGTTTAAATATCCAAACAGTCCAACATTATCCATCTTGGAACTATGATAATAAATACCATGTATAGAAAAATTATTGCCATTGAAAAAGCCATCAAATTTATTTTCTTCAGTTCCAATCGGCTTCCATGAATTTTTAGGTGCACTTGTTGACCAATTGCTAACATTACTTGTGTCATTCAAATAAATATCATTCGCAAGCTCAATAGTATAACCATTGAAAGTTTTATCGCTCGGAAAATTCGTTCCGCTTGTAATAACACCGTTTGTTACATCACTTACCCATGCAAGCTCTTTACCGTTTGTTACTGTATAAGTCTTTGTATCTGCATTATACTTCGGCTCGCTTGATGTTCCGTCCCAAATTTCTATATCACTTTTGCCCTCAGTCCATTTAGCGTACAATGTCATATCTGCGGTGACCGGTTGAGAAAAATCATATTCTTTTGTTAAATTGCTATCTGTGTACCATGTTGCAACATATCCGTCACGAGCAGGGAGTGATGAACGGCTTAACGACTGACCGCCTTGTGCTGAAATACTCTTTGTTGTTTTGGCTTTTGCACGTCCTACAAGTCCGCCTACCTGCGATGTACCCGAGGTTGTTTCTGACGATATTGATTTACCGTCATACATACAATCTGTTATTTTTGCAGTTTCCGCAAATTTGCCTGCTATACCGCCTATGTAAGAATTTTTTTGAATTTACAGATATACTTATCGGATATTCTTCACCGTCTATTGTTTTCTTTGTATCATTTGTGAATTTAACCGTACATAAATTTACCTTACCCGAAACACTTCCGACAAGTCCACCTATATTTGAATCATTTGTTATAGATAAATTGTTCGCTGACAATTTTCCGGCATTAACTGTACATTTTTCTACATTTTTAGTTTGCTGTCCGCAAAGTCCGCCCATATTAACGTTCTTTACACCCGAACCGGTTTCAAAAAGTTCTGCTTCTGATGTAACACGACAATCTGTAATTGCCGACCCCGACAAACCGCAAATAATACCTATATTAAAACTACCTTGCTTTACGATAGCATTACTTTCATCTGCATTACATTCTTTTATTTCACCGTCTGAACTTTTTCCGACAAGGCAACCGACATTTGAATATGCAGAATCGCTTGCTGATATATTTGAAATATTCACATACTTAACAGAACATTCTGATATGCTTGTATTTTCAGAATATCCCACTAACGCACCGATATTAGCACTTGACGATGTTGTTATACCCGTTATTTCACCTAAAAGAGTAAGTCCTTTAATTTCACTGTTTTTAACCGTTCCGAAAAGGCCTATATTGCCCGAATTAACATTCGATATGCTAAGGTCGGATATTGTATAACCGTTTCCGTCAAAAGAGCCGTAAAAATATTGATTATCATAATCGCCTACACCTATCGGCGTCCACTCGTCATAATTCAAACCGATATTATCGGTCAATTTATAATATTCATATGTAGGCTCTGATGACTGCTGATTTATCTTATTTGCAAAGTACGCCAATTCTGCTGAATTTGAAATTTGATAAGGATTGTCTTTTGTACCGTCGCCGCCCGCAAAGCTCTTTGCAACTTCACCAGACCATGTACTCTGTCCCCAAACCGCATACAAAGTCGTATCCTGCGTGAAAGAGTAATCAAGTCCGATTCTGTAATCTACCGTCTGTCCGTTAGGTGTTTTCGACCAACCCTTTAGATAATATCCCTCTTTAACAACATTATTCGGCATTTTCATTGTATTGCCGTAAGTGATTTTTGTACTCGGCACATCACCTTTACCGTCTTTTGTATCAAATGTAATTGTATATATTTCCGGCTCCCATACGGCATACATAGTTATAGGTGTGTTTCTTGTATAAGTGCCGCCCACCTGATACTGCGGTTCTGTCGCTGTTCTGCTTGACGCCCATCCTTTGAAAATATGACCCACTTTCTTAGGTATAGATGATGTAATTCTCATTGCCTCATCTTTTATCTTTGTCTGTGAAGCAGGTGCATTTGTTCCACCATTTGCATTATATTGTACCGTGTATGAATCTACAATCGTAAATGATGAACACTGTACATTTTTAGATTGACCTGTACTTGTATTTCGTACATATAATGTTGCCGTATATGTACCGCTCGGCAAGTTGCTTAAATAATATTGTGTACTGTTCATTGAGTAGTCATTATAATATCTTCCGTCTTTATATAGAGTTAATGTAAAACTGTTTCCGTTGGATACGTTGTTGCGGTAAAATGTTACGTTCTTCTTAATTCTGTCGAATGAACGTGTTAAATTCACATATCCAAGCGGATAACACGATGAACAACTTCCCACATGCTGTGTTGCTCCCGTATATTCTTTCGCACCGCATGAACATTGACGGTATTGACGGTGCGGATGTGCTGATTCATTGTAATATGACCATGAATGTGTGTGCGTATTACTACCGGCTCCTGTACCACTATCTGCATTATTCAAAATATATATGTATCCTTGGAATTTTCCGGTGTAATCCTTACCATAATGAAAATACCTATCACCTCGTCCATTTATTGGTTGGACTATCTGTCCGTATGTACTTGATGATCGATATCCACCTTCAGATATTGCAGATGGGGCACCGTTGCTTCCTACTGCCTCTACAACAGCAACATGACCCGAGTAACAAGCTATTGCTCCTACTTTTGCAGCATAATAGTTTGTGCTTTTAGGATAAGAATTACAACTGCTAAACCACCGTCCTGCACCATTTGTCGGCAAATTAGGTCTTGAACCCAATATTTCATATGCACGTCCCCAAGCATACCAAGTACATTCACCAACAAAGCCGGCACTATAAAATACATTTAGATTAGAATACCAATATTTATTTCCATTTGGAGATGATGTTCTTGGGCTAAAGTTTGCCATAGGTTGTATGTCAAGGTTCTCCGATACATCTATGTTTTCAGATACATCTTCTTGAATATCTTCCGATTGCTCATCTTCGTTTGAATTTTCTTCCTGTATTATTTCTTCTTGCTCATCATTTTCTGTTTCTTCTACAGATTCAGTTATTTCAGTTTCCGAAATGACATTTTCTTCATCACTTGCATTTTCTGCAAACGATGTCGGCAAAGCCGTAACAAGCATTGCTACAGCCGCAATAATACTTATAATCCTCTTCTTCATTTGATCTTCCTCCTATCATAAATTTCAAGTTATTATTTGGTAATATAATTATACTCAATATATTGAGTATTGTCAAGAAGTTGAGTATGTTATTATATTTTTGGTGATGAAAATGATTAGTTATAAGCCGTTTTATGATACGCTTTTACGCAAAGGCATTACTGAATATCATATGATTTTTAAACAAGGTTTTTCAGCCAATACTCTACACCGAATGAAACACGGTGAAGCTATAAGTACTAAAACTTTAGATGCCCTTTGCTTTGCTCTGGATTGCGAAATCTCGGATATAATTAAACATGTAAAAGAGTAAAAAACAGTGCCGTTAAGGTAGGTAAACCCACCTAACGGCACTGTTTTTTGTCAATAAATATTGATTTTAAATTTGTTATATCAGACATTGTTTTGATTACTATTACAAAAAGACAATACAGTATACATTATTCATATTCTAATTATAAATCATAATCCGCTTTACTTAATATGATGTTTCAAAAAAACAACCATTTACAACCGTTCACGAACCATCATCAAGGCATATCCAAGCAGATTTTGCCCTTTCCATTTGTCAATTTGAAACCTATCAAGATCGTTCATTGACAAACCTATACCCCATATTCTGTCCTTAACTGCACACTCTGCCAAAATTGAGTTATCGGTTGCTTTGAGTTTTGCTTTCAAATCTTCGTTCTGAGAAAATTTTGCAGTCAACCCTTCAAATACAACTATTTGACGAACCCCATTCCAGTAGCTCTCGTTATAATTTGCAACAAGTCTGCCAAAAGCTTTTATTTCAGCCACATCATCTGTTGCAAGTATCTTGTTTGCCATGTCCTTATCTCCAAAACACACAGCTTTTTTATACATCATATATTGTTCCATTGAGGAAAAGTCTACATCATTCACTGTAAACTTGCTCGGATACCAATTACTCAAATATCCGTTTTCCTCATTTGGATTGTGAAAACAAACAATTGTCATTATATTTCACCAACTTTTTTAACAGCTAAATCAAGTTCCAAATCGTGAAGTCCACCGTACGCTTTAACCAAAAAATCTACCGGAACTTTTTTTACCACTTCACTGCTTGGAATATTATAATACCATTGATAATATGCGTAAAATTCGCCTATCCAATCCGGCATAAAGCCTTCAATAGCTTTACCGTTTTTCAATTTAAATCCATCAGTTTTGCAAAAATAGTCCCATAATTCCGAGGCACTCATTGTATTCACATAGGCTTTAGCTTCATCAATGCTTCTTCTTGTTTTGCTTGTCATATAAGTGTTGATAAAATCAAAAGTATCCTTATCAGGATAATTCTGTGATACAAGGTCAAAAAGCTTTCCTTGATTTTCAACAACATCACTTAAATATTCTTTCGGATATGCCGGCATTTCAATCACCTCTCAAATCAATGTGCTGAACACATTTGTTACTTTGTTGATGTCCGAATCAACAAGCTCGTGCATATTTTTTCTTGCATTTATATCTCTCTTATTGTACTTTTCGTTAAATTCATTATAATCAACGCAAATCAATCCATCCTCTATTTTAGTCAGTTTTGAATAAGCAAGTTTAGATTTTATGCAATATTGGATACCCAATCCGCCAAGCGATAACAATTCTTCAAGGATTTCAATATCAATGTTGTCACGCACAAATTCTTTTGCAATATAAAAATATGACGCATTGGCTCTCCACCCTTTTATAACATCATATTCGCTTGTATCAATCCCATATTTCGCAATAAACTTTTTAGACAACATCTTATAACGCCTTGTATCTGCGGCATCTCTATGTTTCATCAGCTCTGCAAGCCATGAAAGAACATTATATTGCTGAAAGTCCAATACTTTCAAATCTTTAGTATCCAATTCAAACTTATGAACCCAACCGTTTGTTTCGTCCGGCCTGCAAACAGCCCATTCTTTAGCAAGTTCAACATTTTCGGTAAGATAAAAACCTTTTCCGTAATCGTGTTTGGTTTCGCCCAAGCCATATTGCGGCACAACAACCTTGTTAAAACTACCGTGATATAAAACTATTTCTCCCATTTACTCTTCCTTCCTAAACAAACATCTTTTCAAGTCATGATTTTTAGTTTTTTCAGTAAAAGTGTAAGTATATATATTATAACACATAAATGTTATTTCTTCAACAATACAGTCGATATATCAAAGTAATATCTGTAGGTTTACATTTGAACAAATCTTGAATATCATCCATATCTTTGATATTTAATTTTTTATACCTGCGAGTACCAAAAATTTCTTATCGGATTGAATTGCCTGAGTTACAAATTTTCCATCCTTGAATAAAGCATAAGTCGTAACAGGAGCAGGCACATTTTGTGCCGACTCTTTATCGGTAATATGAATTACTTTCAGCGGGATATTATTTTCTTTTGCAGCCTCCTGTACTCTTGGTACCCAATAATATGTAAACGGACATTGGTCAGTATAATAAATAACAAATCCTTTTTCCGATATGTTTGGGTTCTTTGCACATTCCTTAAATTTAGGCGGTTCTGTATTTTCGCCAAAAGGCAAATACATCAAGTTAATTCCTGTATCCGTTGTATCGGCAACAGTAAATCCCTTGTATGCCATATATTTAGGATCTGACAAAAACTCTTTTTTTCTTTTATCCGAAGAAAGTATGCAAACACCCTTTTTCCCTTGTGTTTTTGCGTCACGAATACACTCCGACAACAAATCATTTGAATATCCGTGTCCTTTCATTGCTCCGGCAATCCAAAGACAGTTGATATAAATATATCCGTCCGCTTCTATCGGAATCCAAGCATTTTCAGCAGGAACATACTCTATAAAACACTTTCCACGCTCCACACTGCGATAAAACACAAGCCCCTCGTCAAAGCGTTCTTTCAGCCATTCCTTTTTCTTAATACTTTGCTTGCCCGACATCGCACAACAAATATGCTCTTTATCTATATTTTCATTTGTTATTCTCATGTATTCCATAAGATTACCTCCACGAATTTGAGATTCCACGTCGTCAAATTATCTTATTAAAATTTTCTTATCCTCGTAATCATATTTTAAAACTACGACAAGAGAATCTGTCAAAAACAAAATATCTTCCGCCTCAGCATATGAGTTTTCTTCTATAAGCCTTTTTGCTTTTTGAGTAAATATGTTCATAAAAAATTTCTCCTCTGCATAAATCAATCGTTATGGTCGTAAAAATATGTTTCCGCATCATCTATTCCGTCAAAATCATCTTCGTTATCATAATAAAAATCCTCAGGATCATCATAATCATGCACATTATACGAATCGGAGCTATGGTTTGAATCTCCGTGCGAATATCCGTATAAACGTTTTGAATGTGAAGAACCGGATGATGAACGAGTCGAATTTTTCTCTTTCAATCTTCCGTCTTTTGAGAATACATCTGAATTTATAACTTTAGAATCAAATTCTTTTATCCAATATCCGCTATAATTTTCTTCCATAGTTTCAGTTGATTCTTTGCTGACAGAACGCACATTTCCGTTTAGACAACAAACCACATACCCTTTATCGTACCAATAAAATGTATCATAAATATCATATCGTTCATTGTCTGACACATCATCCTTCTTTGTTCTTTGATATTTATCAGGCTTGCCTAATTGCGTGTATTCGATAAATAATTCACTCATACCGTCATACGGCAGTTTATCCGCATACGATGCTCTTTTTTCTTCAAGTTTTTGTTTTTTTTCCGCTGCCTCTTTTGCCATTCTTTCCGGCAACGTACGGATATATTCTTCTTTAGCTTTTTCTAACTCTTGCTTGTATTCTTCATATCTTTGGTTTATTTCTTGTTTTGACGTTTTTATTTCTTCACATAAAGCTCCACTGTAATTTTCGGGTACAAGGTTTATTCTGTTACTCGCAAATTCAAATTTGTTATCATTGTAATATTCCATTGCTGTTATGTAAATATATAAAATAGCTGAATCGGCAAAATAATGTTCCAAATTTTCTGTATCTTTACATTCGTATAAAAGCACTGAACGTAGTCTAAAATATGATCTTTCATCATTATCATCTTTGTGCTTTACATTCATATCAATAAGCATTTCTTCCGCTCTTGTATAATCGCCTTGCTTTATTACCTCTATCACTTTATTATACTGATTATTCATTATGATAAAATGCACAATTCCATATATCATAAACAGTATAGCAATACCAC
>ERZ772885.1554-NODE-1554-length-13605-cov-8.641919_pt1 | contig 13605 bp, 11 predicted proteins | sample MGYA00580580_ERZ772885 | MGnify/ENA primary metagenome ERZ772885 (study PRJEB29015, sample SAMEA2737673) | human gut metagenome | biome: human gut; feature: human-associated habitat; material: faeces | place: China | collected 2012 ...
GCTGACCGTAACGCTGCGCGCGGCCGCGGCGTCGTGCAGGTTCTCCGCCGCCTCCTGCGACACGGCGAGCAGGTCGACCGGCTCCGTCGGCATGGCGTCGCCCTCGTCGAGCTGGGACAGGCGGATGATATCGTCGATGAGCGTGACGAGGCGCGCGGCCTCGGCGTGGATGTGGCCGACGAAGCGCGGCAGATCCTCGGGCTTGACCATGCCGTTTTCGATCAGCTCAGCGCTGCCGATGATGCCCTGCAGCGGCGTTTTGAGCTCGTGCGAGACATTCGCCGTGAACTCGCGGCGGTTGCGCTCTGCAAACTCCTGCTCCGTGATGTCAAAGGCCAGAATGACCGTGCCGAGGAATTTCCCGTCGGACGTGATGCGGCTGATATCGAACTGATACACGCGGCCCGCGCGCTCGGCGCGCACCTCACTGTGGCCGTCCGCAGCGGCGGCCTGAATGGCGGCGCTGATCTCGTGGCTGCGCTCGATGGTGAGAAAATCCCTGCCGACGCACTGCGCGTCCGCGCCGAAGAGCGCCTGCAGCATAAGCAGAGCATGCACGAATATTATCAGAGCAAGATCGCGCTGGATCGTGCCATGCAGCGTTTGCAGACCGCTGCAAAGTATAAGCGCTGAGGCAGCATCCCTATTCCCATATAACAAAACCTCCCCGTGCAGGAAAACTGCATGGGGAGGTTTTTTTCTGTCTGTCAGCGATGCAAAAATTTTGTCACAGGGTCATTTTTTGGAATCGTCATGCGCGCTGCCGTGCCTTACGCCCGCACATCCTCCCGGCGTAAAAGCAGCCATGCCAGAAGGAACATCGTCCCCAGCCAGAAGATGCAGCTGAAGGCAAACAGCCCGTAGCTGCCCGCCAGAGCATCCGCACTTCTGTTGGAGTTCATACCGAGCTGCATCAGGGAATAGGGCCACAACAGCCCATGACCCTTGGAGCTGATAAAGATGCCGGTAATGCCGCCCAGCAGCCCCAGAAAAATGGGCACGGCAAAGCTGCGGATGACCATGGCCAGCACCAGCTGTGCGGCAATGACAGCCAGCGCACCCAGCAGTCCCCGCAGTAAAAACAGAGGTAAGGTGACCGGCGGCAGCCCGGGCAGATGGGCAAATACCTTGCCACAGAACATGAACAGCGCAAATACAAAGCCGTGGGTCAGCAGCGAAAGCTTTGTCACCACCGCAAACTTTGCGGCAAACAGGTCCAGCGGCGGTACAGGGCTTGCCATGATAAGGTTCCAGTTGTGCCCCAGATGTTCCAGCCGCCACAAGTAGGCAGCATAGGTGGCTACCATGGCAGGGAAGAAAAGCATGGAATAAAACAGGGTGTGCTGGGTCCACAGGCTATACCAGCCGTCGGTGAGGATCTCAAGATTTTGTAAATAATTGAAGGTGCCGTAGGTGGCTGAAAGAATGGGCAGCACAAAGAACATTGCCCAGATGGGGGATGCGTGGAGTTTGCGGTTCTCCGCAAGAATACAGCGTTTCAGCATGGTTTTATACCTCCTCGTCCTGTACCTTGCGCCACGCAAGGGCAAACAGCACTGCGCCCAGCGCAAGGGTAAAGGCCAGCAGCCCCCAGTTGAAGGGGCGGGTGCCGTAGGTGACGGTGTGGGTGGCCTTGTCCCAGTTCGCCACTTCGTAGGCGCTCAGAGGGATGTAGTACCCAAAGGGCACAAAATAACTGGCAAGCGGCGGCATAAAAGCAGAGAACAGACCCACCAGCGCCCCGACAATGCCCACGCAGAGCGCCGGCAGGGGATTGCCCACCCACAGCATCAGCAGAAATTCTCCAAAGAAGAGCATTGTGTCCACAGTCAGCGTGCAGACGAACAGATAGACCAGCTGCCCAGTGGGAAAGGCTTCGGTATAACCATGGACACACCCCAGCACCGGAACACAGGCCAGCTCCAGCACCGTGACCAACAGAACTTCCAGCACCCCAAAGACCGCCTTGCCTGCAAACAGGCTTCGGCGGCTTTGCAGGGTGTAGAGCAGCTTGGCAGTGTTGCCTTTGATCTCCATATCCCACAGCCGGGAGGCCAGCACTGCCATCATCACCGGCATCAGAATGGCTTCAATGACGGGCAGGCTGTAAAGCAGGGCGCTGTAACCGTTGGCAAGCTCCTCCGGGTCTGCCGGGGCAAGGCCGCCCACCCATAGCACGACAATGCCGGGAATGAGCAGGCAGAGAGCAAGGTCGTGCCGACGGTGGGCTTTTTGCAGTTCTGCACGGAAAGCTGCCATCTTACGCCACCTCCCCGCTGGTCTGGGTCAGGCTAAGGAAGATATCCTCAAGGCTTTTTGTCTGGGCCGTCAGGCCAACCACACCCACGCCGCTTTCGGCAAGGGTACAGACCAGTGCCGCCAACGCGGCATCGTCCTCCGGCGGCAGCAGAACGACGTCCGGCTCCTCCGTCCGGGCTGCTGCCTGCATCCCCTGCTCGTTCAGCACGGCAAGGGCCTTTGACACATCCAGCACCCGCAGCAGAATGCCGCCCCGGCTGTGTTTTTGCAGCTGCTGCAAAGAACCCTCGAACAGCAGTTTGCCGTGGTTCAGGATGCCCACCTGATTCACCATCTGCTCGATCTCGCCCAGCAGGTGGCTGGAGATCAGCACGGTGGCTCCGGTGGTCTGGGGCATGGAAGCGATCAGACTGCGCATCTCCTGAATACCCGCCGGGTCCAGACCGTTGGTGGGTTCATCTAAAATTAGCAGTTTGGGGCTGCCCAGCAGCGCCATGGCAATGCCCAGCCGCTGCTTCATGCCAAGGGAATACTGCCCCACCTTCCGGTCAGCGTCTTTGGTCAGGTGCACGATCTCCAGCACCCGGCTGATGTCCTTCCGGTCCACGTCTTTCAAGTCAGCCACGATGGAAAGGTTTTCCCGGGCAGTCAGGTGCAGGTAACCGGAGGGAGATTCGATCAGGCTGCCGGTCTGGCGCAGCAGGGCAATGCGGTTTGCTTCGTTCAGGGTGTGCCCCAGCAGTTCCACACTGCCGCCGGTGGGGTGTACAAGCCCCAGCAGCATCTTCATGGTGGTGGATTTGCCCGCACCGTTGGGGCCTAAAAATCCGTAAACACAGCCCTCCGGGACAGTCAGGTTCAAATGATCCACCACCGGACGGCCATGGTAGCTTTTGCAAAGGGCATGGGTCTCGATCACAGGTTTCATAAATGGTCTCCTTTCGCATTCATGGATTTCGGAACGATGCCAGAATACACCCGCTGCCTTAAACTGACCGGAAGGCCAGATTAAATTCCCCTTAAATTTGCAGGTGTTTTCCGCTGTGGCGCAAAAAGTGTGGTATAGTAAAGGCAGGAAAGGAGAACTGCCCTTATGGATACCGTTTATGATGCAAAGCTCCTGCTTGTGGACGACAACGCCGAACTGCTGGCACTGCTGTATGAACAGCTGCGGGGCGCAGGATATGGCCATATCAGAACTGCCCAAAGCTGCACCGCTGCCCGCGCCTGTTTTGCGGCAGAGCAACCGGAGCTGATGATTCTGGATATCAACCTGCCGGATGGGGATGGATTTTCGCTGTTCCGGGCGATGCGGGCAAAAGCGGATGTCCCGGCGCTGTTCCTCTCCGCACGGGATGCGGATGCCGACCGTCTGTTCGGGCTGGGGCTTGGCGCAGATGACTACCTGACCAAGCCTTTTCTGATGCAGGAGCTGCTGCTGCGGGTGCAGCATATTTTGCAGCGGGCGTACCGGGCAGAGCTGTCCCGTACAAAACCGGCACCTTTGCAGCTGGGGGAGCGGTGCGTAGACCTGAATGATGCCATTGTTACCCTGCCAAAGGGCAAAACACTGGCGCTGACTGCTACCGAGCTGGCGCTGCTGCGGAAATTGGCAGAGAACCGGGGACACATCGTTACCTACGATGCCCTTTGTGCGGCGGTCTGGGGCGCAGATTACTATGGCTACGAGAACAGTCTGGGCGTACATATCCGGCATCTGCGGGAGAAGCTGGAAGCCGAACCCGGTGCGCCGCAGTTTCTGCGGACGGTGCGGGGCATTGGCTATAAGCTGACAAAGGGGGAAGAAGCATGAAAACCTTTGTGCGCCTGATCCGGCGGTATGTGCTGGCGGCGGTGGGCATCGTTCTGCTGCTATTGTTTTCCGGTGTTGCGGTGCTGGGCTGGCTGGGCTGGCTGGAGAGTTGCCGCTTGCCGCAGCGGGAGTATTCATCCAGCGAAATCGCGGATTCCATGGTGGAGACCGCCGAAGGGCTTGCCTTTGGGGCAGAACGCACCCCGCAGGAATGGATGAACGGCTACGAGTGGGCGATGGTGCTGGACAATGTGGGAAACATCCGCTGGAGCTACGGTCTGCCGCAGGAGCTGAACCATGCCTACACTCCCGGCGATATCGCCAAATTTGCCCGCTGGTATCTGGCGGATTATCCGGTGTTCTGCTGGACAGAACCCTACGGACTGTTCGTCATCGGGCTGCCAAAGGGGAGCCTGTGGAAGTACAGCATTTACAGCTCACCGGACTTTGCCCTGAGCATGGTGCGGGTGCTCCCGGCGGCAGCGCTGGGATTGTTGCTGCTGGGTCTGGTTCTCTGCTTCTGGCTGAGCTGGCGGGGCGCAAAGCGGCTGGAGACCGTGGCAAACGGTCTGGATGCGCTGGCGCAGGGGCAGACCGTCCGGCTGCCTACCGACGGTTTTGCCGGGGAACTGGCAGAAAAGTTGAACCGGACCGGGGCGCAGCTGCAAGCCAAAAACGAGATGCTGGCCCGGCGGGACAACGCCCGCACCCAGTGGATCGCAGGGGTCAGCCATGACGTGCGCACTCCGCTGGCGCTGATCTTAGGCTGGGCGGAGCAGCTGGAACAGGATGCACTTTTGCCGGACAGCTCCCGGCAGAAAGCGACCGGCATCCGCACCCAGTGCGAAAAGCTGCGCACCCTCATTGACGACCTGAACCTGACCAGTAAGCTGGAATACGGTGCCCAACCCCTGCGCCGGAAAAACCTCCGGGCAGGGCCGCTGTTCCGGCAGCTGGTGGCGCAGTTCTGCGAAAGCCCGCTGGCAGAGCACTGCGAGATCACACTGGAACAGGAAGAACCAGCAGAGCAGACAGTGCTTTCGGTGGATGAGGCGCTGCTGGCACGGCTGCTGGAAAACCTGCTGAACAACAGCGTCCGGCATAACCCAAAGCCGGTGAACATTACCGTGCACACCCGGCAGGTAGGAGAGCGCTTCTGCCTGACCGTGGCAGATGACGGTATTGGCTATCCGGCTGCCGTTCTGGTGGCACTGAACGCTGCGGAGCCTGCCGAAAATGCGCCTCATATCCTTGGCCTGTATGTAGTGCAGCAGATCGCCGCCGCCCATGGCGGCACGGCAGTGTTCGGGCAGAACACCCCCTGCGGAGCAAAAGCAACGGTCTGGCTGCCGGTAAAATAAAAAATGTGAACCTTTTAGGTGTTTCCACCCAGAAAAGTCCACATAGAAAGAGCTGCTTTGGATTTATAAGAGATCGCAGTTGTCCAAATCCCTGCCATGAATCGTAGTTGTTGATGTACATTTGATGCTTGGTTTAAACAGGTGAAATTGCAGATGCCATTTTCGAGCCAAACCAGCCCATTTTCCCGGCTTTGCATAAAAATCCGATCCCTGTTTTAAGGGGCTGATTTTGGCTCTGCACATTTTTGCACACTTTTTGCACACCGGAATAGCTGGATAACGGATGCAAGATAGAACATCATGTACAGATAATGCAAAGGATGCAAAGAATAAAATTTCGATGAAATGATAAAAATAACGAAACCGCGCGATTCCGAAAATTGATGAATGTTGCACATCGGTTTCTCTTAATCAGTGGGCCCAGGGTTCGAGTCCCTGGAGGTGCACCACATCAACAAAATCCGAACTTTTTTCCGATAGGAGAAGGGTTCGGATTTTTTGTTTTCTTTGGAAAACAAAACGAATCTCTTGCTTCCCTCGAAAAACGTCCTAGACCTTATCACAAAAAAGCACGACAGACCACGGTAAGAGTGCCGTAAGGCAGAAAGGACAAAATTATGAAGTACGATGCAAGAGTTTGTTCGTTCAACATGGACGCCGGGTGCGTGGAGCTGCTGCTCCGGGATGGGAGAAAAATCTCTATCGACTGTACCGAGGTCGAGGATGCGTTGGACGTTACCATGGCGCAGAGGTCGGAGTTGGAGTATCTCATCTACAATGACCCGCTGGCGTATGCCGAATTGATTCTGAACGGCGAACCGGAGAAATATCTTCGGAATTTAGCAGGAAGTCACGGATTGGAAGATTGATGGCAAAACAAAAACAGGGTGCGCCCTGCTGCTGGGTATTCGTAAAACAGTTTTAGAGAAATGACACGGCAACTGCCTGTCAGGATTGGTTACGAGTACCCGGCTAGGCCGAGGAAGCATCAAGTCCCATGTCCGCACCGTCAAGGTGTTGGGTATGGGGCTTTTTGCATTTCAGGAACGTGTACACCTCTGGAAAGATGTAACACACTAGACTTTGTACCAAAGTTGTGTGCCAAGGGTGCTGCGCCCCTTAGAATCCCTGCTCACATCGCCTGTGGGCGATGTGGATAAAGCTCTCACAAAGGCACACCCGGCTGTCTACGGCGAGGAGAAGGCACTTCTGCGGAAGTGTAATAACCCACTATGACACTTTCATCCCTGCGGCCTGCAAAGTGCCGTGGGCTCTCCGAGGGGGAACGGTTGTATAAGGTACGTTTCGGGCGAATCGCTGCGTACGTGCGTACGGAAGGTTGGTACGCACGTACGCAGTAAAACAGCCAAATTCTCATATATATGGGTGGTCATTTGACCACGAGTGTGGTATACTTCACTTGGAAAACCAATTAAGGTAGATATAATGCACAGGGATGTGCTTTATATAATAAAAGCAGGATAAAAACGCAACGCATTTCTTTCTGAGAGATGCCAGAGCTGGTAGGTAGCCCAGCCGTCTACACCGCACGGTGTAGGTAAGTAACCTTCCCCTCCGGGTTGTCCGTTCCTGTAAGGATTTATTTCAGGAGGGTTTTGTTATGGACATTGATTCTACAAAGCTGACTGTATTTTTTGAGGCTCCATTCTGGATCGGAGTATTTGAACGTATTGAGAGAAGAAAGCTTTCAGTGTGTAAAGTCGTGTTTGGTGCAGAACCAAAGGACTATGAAGTCTGGGAGTATCTGCTCAAAAATTACAGTCGGCTGCGCTTCAGTCCATCTGTTGAGACAGTTGTAAAGAAAGAGTCTGTGAACCCAAAGCGATTGCAACGGCAAATCCGAAAGGAAACAGTTGCCACAGGAATCGGTACAAAGTCACAGCAGGCGTTGCAAATGCAGCGAGAAGAAAACAAGCTGGTGCGAAAAGCACTTAGCCGTAAACAACGCGAAGCAGAAAAGCAGCGTCAGTTTGAACTGAAACAGCAGAAGCGAAAGGAAAAGCATCGGGGCAGATAATGCCCCTTTGCTTTTATCTGGCAGGGTTTGGGGCAGGCACGCCCCAACAAGAAGCTGTCCCAAAGGGGCAAGAATTTTCAAGAATTGAAAATTTGTGGCCACGGGACGATTCTTGCTCTCACCTTTTTCGCTGCGTTTCGCAATTTTCACATTTCAATCTGCTCGCAGATTGTTGACAAGCTGCGCTTGACCCGATACTATAAAGGCAAGTCGAATACACGCCAAGGAGGTGCAACCATGACCGCCGTGATCTACGCCCGCTATTCATCCGACAGCCAGCGTGAAGCGTCCATTGAGGGACAGCTGCGCGACTGCAAGGACTACGCCGAGAAGAACGGCATCACCGTGGTCGGCACCTATATTGACCGTGCCTACTCTGCCAAAACGGATGACCGCCCGGACTTTCAGCGGATGATCAAAGACAGCGGAAAGAAAATCTTCGATGTGGTTCTGGTCTGGAAGCTGGACCGCTTTGCCCGGAACCGATTCGATGCCGTGAACTACAAGTACCAGCTGGAAAAGAACGGTGTCCATCTGGTGTCTGCCATGGAACCCATCTCGCAGGGGCCTGAAGGCATTATGGTGGAGAGTATGCTGATTGGCATGGCGGAATACTATTCCGCCGAACTCGCCCTGAAAGTGGCGCGCGGTGAGCGCGAAAACGCCCTCCAGTGCAAGTACAACGGCGGTGTGGTGCCGCTGGGCTTCACCATCGGCAAGGAGGACAGGCTGTACCATATCGACCCGGAAACGGCTCCCATCGTGCAAGAGATCTTCACCCGGTATGCCGACGGCGAACCGGCTGAGAAGATTGCGGCATCCCTGAACGAGCGCGGCCTGCGTACCCGCACCGGAAAGCCGTTCGTGAAGAACAGCTTCTTCCAGATCTTCCGCAACCGCCGCTACATCGGCGAATACCGCTACAAGGACATTGTGACGCCGGGCGGCATTCCGGCTATTGTTGACCAGGATTTGTTCGACCGGGTGCAGCAGCGTTTCGAGCAGAACAGGATCGCCCACGGTCGGCCTGCAAAAGAGGATGTGAGCTATCTGCTGACCACTAAGCTGTTCTGTGGCAAGTGCGGCACCCTGATGGGTGGCGAAAGCGGCACCAGCCACATGGGAAACACCTACTATTACTACAAGTGCGGCAACGCCAAACGCCACGGCAAGGCGCACTGCGACCTGAAAGCCATCCGCAAGGAGCCGCTGGAACGGTTCGTGGTGGACACTGCCATTAAGGTGATTTTCAGCGATGAAATCATCGAACGGCTGATAGATTTGGTCATGGAAGCCCAGCAGCAGGAGAACACCCGGCTGCCTGTCCTGAAAGAGCAGCTCCGGGATACGGAGAAGCGGCTGGCAAACCTTCTGGAAGCCATTGAACAGGGCATCCTGACCCCGACCACCAAGCAGCGGTTGGACGAGCTGGAAGCCCGGAAAGAAGCCCTGAACACCAGCATTCTGGAAGAAGAGCTGAAAAAGCCCGTCCTGACCCGTGAGTGGATTCGGTTCTGGCTTGAAAAATTCCGCAAGGGTGACGTGGGCAGCACGGAACACCAGCGGCAGATCATTGATACCTTTGTCAACTCGGTCTACGTCTTTGATGACCGGGTCGTGCTCAATTTCAACTTCACGGACGATTCCAAAACCATCTCCCGTGAAGAGGTGTTGGGTTCGAGTGCTGTGGACAATGCTCCACCAAAACAAGAGCCTCTGACTTTGGTCAGGGGCTTTTTTGTTGCGTCATCCACTAACCCACGTCAGAGCCGGACGGTACAGGACTCGAACAGGGCGGCGGCGCATAGCGCCATAAGCAAAGCCACAGTGCGGCTTTGCTTAGCCCGCGGTTCCCAACGGCTAGGAATGTCTACCGGGATGACTGCCGTTTTGTGGTGGGCGGTACAGGACGAGAACCTGAACAAGCAAAGGCAGGGTATCACCGTGGCGGTGTGCCCTGCCTTTTGTTTTGCATCCCCCTATATTGTGCGTTTCGGGTCAATCGCTGCGTACGTCCGTACATGGTCGGTACGCACGTACGCAGGAAAAAGGGCAAGTTCTGATATATAACAGTAGTCTTTTATTGTGTAATATGATATACTCACGTCAACATAACAATTGTGAATGAGCGCAATTTCAAATGGACATCAATCGTATTTTAAGTGAACGAGCTATCTAAAAAAGGAGGTATTTGCTATGAAAAAAGCATCGAACATTTGGGTTCGCAGAGGTCTTTTGCTTCACCGTTTGCATGGACAGGAATTAGCATTAGCTCTCCTATTAAATCAAAAACCGATGTCTGCTCCACAAATTTGCTCGTCCCTTTTGGAAAAAGAAATACGCTTTGACCGCAAGAAGATTGGAAAACTTTTGGCAGACCTTGAATGGTGGGGAGTTGTCTCTAACGATAGTGGTGTATATAGCTGCCAATGCGCTGTGCTGGATAACTGTCAAGAGCGCTATAACGAGAGCCAGTTGATCGATTTGATTGGGTTGACTCAAAACACTGTGAACGGCCAATCTTTTTATAGTTCTATGCCTCCGATGAGCGTCAGTTCTCGTGGACCCAGTGGTGCATAATCATGTAATTTCCAAATAGTAAGAAGCAGGGTTTGGGGCAGGCACGCCCCAACAAGTTCGCGTTTGCGAAGCAACAAACGCCCCAGTGGGGTGTTTGAGTGGCAGCCCGGTCTTGCGCTGGAAAATTATAAAAACCCGGAATCTTTTCGGGGCCAAAACGGCTCAAAAAGGGTTCCGGGTTTCTGATTTTGCGCTATTCCTTTGTGCAAGCTGCTATCGCATTTTTATTTTGCAACAGCCCCTCTTTTTTATTTCCGGAGATTTTATTTTCGGGTATAGGCTTCCATGCCGTGCTCGGCGGGGTCGTAATATTCCATCAGGGTGATGTAGTTTTCCGGGTAGTGGCAGAATGCCGCACGCAGAACGCTGTCTGCCGGGCTGTTCACGCTCATCAGGCTGAGGATGTAGTACACCAGCATCCGCAGCACATCGCTCTCCACCTCGTGGCACAGACCCACCGCCAGCACCGGCACCACCACCTGCTGCGCCCGCAGTGGCACGATGGCCCCCACCTGCTCCAGAATGGGTCGGCTCATGGCCGAAGCCGTCATCACGCAGCGCAGCACCTTCGTCCACGACATTTTACGGATGTTCTCCATGCTGCGCAGCCGTTCCATCACAGCTTCATCGTCCAGGATCACGCCCTCGGCTGCCTCTTTCTCCGAGAGGGTAAAGGCACACTGCAGCATATCCATAAAGGCAGCTTCATATTTTTCGTGGTAATTTGCGGCGCTTTTGCAGAACGCCAGAGCCGCCACGATCACCGAATCCACATCTTCCTTTGTGGCCAGCTGGTCGAACCGCAGCGGCACGCCGCCCATCCGGCTCTCGATGATGCTCAGATCATCCAGCTCGTTCTGGTACGCCGTGGAGGGCAGAAAGCGGTCGTTTCCGTTGCGGTGGTAGCCCCACTCTTCCGGCATCACGCGGGCCACAATGTCGCCGCTGGAAATGATGTTGAAGATATTGCTTACATCCCAATCCGTTTTCAGTCCGCCGTCTGCAGTGTGGTTGTTGTCGTAGTCCGCCTGCAGATCCGGGCGATCCGCTGCCGTCAGTGCCGCCGGTGCGGCAAAGGTGTAAACAAAGGTATTTTCCTGCGCGATCTGCGGCAGCTGCTGCCGGATGCGCGCCGCCGTCAGGTTTGCCACAGCCGCGCCGCGGCTGTAGCCGCCCAGCCAGAGCTTGATGGTGCCCAGCGTTCCCGCTGCAGCCTCGGCTTTTTTCAGGTAGTCCTGCAGATCCTCAAAAAAATGCTCTGCTGCTGTCACAAAGCCATAGTGCCCACCGCCTTCGCCCACATGCAGGTTGCTGGCCCACTCGGCACCATAGCCGACACCGCGCAGCATGGCTGCAATAATGGTGGTGCGCTGGCCATCCTGTACCAGTGTTTTCTGCGCAAAAGCACAGCCCGCGGTATCCACCGGGGTGTTCAGGCTGCACTGGTAGCCCGCATAGACCGCATTGGCAAAGCCAAGCTTCTGGTAGGCATCCGCAATGCTGTCCTCACGGCCCGCTTCACCCTCCACCCAGTAAAGCGCATCGCTCTGGTAGGTGTTGCCACTTGCCGCCACAAGGCCCAGCGTTGCCAGTGCCAGCTTGTGGCTGTACTGCAGCGCCGTGTTCTCAAAAAAGGCATCTGTATAATAAAAATCGTGGGAGAGATCTGTTTCGCTGTGGTCGCTGCGGAAGGCAAAGGAGTAGTAATCCTCCGGCACCGCGCTGCCCACCACAGCCTGTGCGGCCTGCGGCAGCAAAGCCTCTGCCGCCGCGTGCGGGGCCAGCACGCCTGCCACGGCAGCTGCTGCCGCCTTGCAAAAGGCACGTCGTTTTATGGTCTTCATCTTTCTGCTCCAATCAAAGCTTCTGCATAAAACCAGCCTGTTTTTCTAAGTATAGCGGATTTTGCACGCTGATACAATCGCTCTTTTTTATAAAAAAACAGTCCATGCTCCACACACAGACTGTTTTATGGTATAGTATAAAGGTATCCGGCTCACCTCAGCTCGATCTGCCTGCAGTAGTCCACGATGTGGTGGAACATCTGTTCCACTGCCGGGGCCATTGCGGCGGGGCGCTGCACAGCCAGGCCCACCACACGGTCTTCCTCTGGCTCGATGGGATAGATCTTGATCGCGGCCTTGCAGTCGCGCAGCAGCATCTGCGGCATGATGGAAATGCCCAGACCTGCTTCCACCATGGCGATGTTGGACTGGTCGTCGATGACATGGCAGCGGCGCTCGGTGCCGATCTTATATTTTTTCAGGAACTGGCGCATTTCAGCATCGGTGGCATCGCACTGCACAACGAAGCTTTGGCCGTTCATCAGGGCGGGAGTCATCACGCCGTTTTCCGGTTCGGGCCAGTCCTGCGGCACGATGCACAGCAGCGGCTCGCGGAACAGCTCGGTGAGGTTGAACTCTTCACGGCAGGTGGAGGAAAGGAACGCGATATCCACCTGACCGGTTCGCAGCCATTCCTTCACATCGTCGTAGGTGCCCTGATACACCTCGATCTCGATCTGCGGGTAGTGGGTTATAAAGCTTTTGAGCAGGCCCGGCAGCAGCGAAGCACACACCGAGTTGAATACGCCCAGCTTCACCTTGCCCTTTTCCAGGCCGTTCAGGCGGGCGATGCTCTGCTTGAGGGCCTCGTCGCTGTTGAGCACATCGCGAATAGAGGGGTACAGGGATGCGCCGTAGCTGGTCATGGATACGCCGTTCTTGCCGCGGTTGAACAGAGCAAAGCCCAGCTCCTCCTCCATTACGGCAATGGCGTGACTGATGGCCGAGGGGGTCAGGTGCAGCTGCTGTGCCGCCTTGTTGAAGCTGCCCTGCCGGGCCACGGCATCAAAAATCTCGTAGGAAAAAAGCGTCATGCCCAAAGCCTCCTTCCGTTTTTACTGGTTCGGAGACGCCCGATTCTCTGTGAATCTTTTTCATCTTTCATTTGAGATAGTTCAATTATCTTCTTGATTGTACTATCCCGCGCCTTTTCTGTCAAGCATTTTTGCCCGATTTATGCGCCTTTCCGGCGTATTTGGTCAAAGATGACGCAGGAGCCTGCCAGCCTGCGCCGTATCATTAAAAAAGCACAAAAAGTAGATTTTTTATCAAGTGAGGGATTCCTTATGACCGAGACTGCCAAAGCCCCTGTCCGCTGTGGACTCAGCGGCACAGCGCTCAAATACATCGCCTGCATCACCATGCTCATTGATCACATCGGCGCTTCCTGCATCGAAGCCGGTATCCTGCTGCCGGCCCTCGCCGCCGGTGCTGCCAGCTGCGGTGGCATCCCGGTCAGCACCCTGCTGGCGGCAGACCGTGTGCTGCGGTATATCGGGCGGCTGGCCTTTCCCATCTTCTGCTTTCTGGCCGTGGAGGGCTTTCTGCACACCCACGATGTAAAAAAATACGTCCGGCGGCTTCTGCTGTTCGGCCTTCTGAGCGAGGTGCCTTTTGACCTTGCCTTTTTCCGCACACCGTTCGCCCCGCAGCACCAGAACGTTTACTGGACGCTGGCGCTGGGCGTGCTGGCTATGGCAGGGCTCAAGC
>ERZ772885.1555-NODE-1555-length-13602-cov-8.923304_pt1 | contig 13602 bp, 9 predicted proteins | sample MGYA00580580_ERZ772885 | MGnify/ENA primary metagenome ERZ772885 (study PRJEB29015, sample SAMEA2737673) | human gut metagenome | biome: human gut; feature: human-associated habitat; material: faeces | place: China | collected 2012 ...
GACCTTCGCTCACAAAAAACACCTCGCGGGATATTACCAGTGAACAGTAACAAAATATATCAATTTTCGTAGATTGGTTTTTAATTATAACATATTCCCCTCTTACAGAAAAGACAAAAATCCGGCAAAAATCCCTCAGCCGGTATCTGTGTGATCCTATATCTTCCTGGCGAAGGAAATATCTGCATTAGCCTGGAGCCGGATATATTCTCTTTCACAAATACCCCTGAGGGATTGTAACTTTATATTTCAGGCAGTTGCCTTATTCTCAAACTGACTGTTATACAGGTCTGCATAGAAGCCTTTCTTAGACAGAAGCTCTTCATGATTTCCCTGCTCGATAATGTCACCGTCTTTCATAACCAGGATCAGGTCTGCATCCTTGATGGTAGAAAGTCTGTGTGCGATCACAAAGCTGGTTCTGCCCTTCATCAGATTGTCCATGGCTTTCTGGATACGCACTTCGGTTCTGGTATCTACAGAGGAGGTTGCCTCATCCAGGATCAGGATCTTATTATTGGCAAGAATTGCCCTGGCAATAGTGAGAAGCTGTTTCTGTCCCTGGGAAATATTACTGGTTTCTTCATCCAGAACCATGTCATAGCCGCCCGGCTGCTGCATGATAAAGTTGTGCACATGGGCTGCCTTTGCTGCTGCGATCACCTCTTCATCTGTAGCATCCAGACGTCCGTAACGGATATTTTCCATAATGGTTCCTGAGAACAGCCAGGTATCCTGAAGCACCATACCAAACATCTCTCTCAGACTACTTCTGTTAAAGTCTTTGATGTCATAACCGTCTACCTTAATACTTCCGCCATTGAGATCATAGAATCTCATGAGCAGTTTCACCATAGTTGTCTTTCCTGCACCTGTGGGACCTACAATGGCAATCTTCTGGCCATCCTTCACATCTGCAGAGAAATCATTGATAATGATCTTATCCGGATTGTAACCGAATTTTACATGTTCAAACTGTACATCTCCTGTAAGTGTATTAACATCTACAGGGTTCTTCTCATTCTGACTCTCTTCCGGCTCCTCCAGGAATTCAAATACTCGTTCGGAAGCTGCTGCTGAGGACTGTAACAGGTTTGTAACCTGTGCGATCTGCTGGATTGGCTGTGTAAAATTACGGATGTACTGGAAGAAGGACTGGATATCACCGACTTCAATACTTTTTTTGATTACAAACACGCCACCTAAGAGAGCTACCATTACATATCCAAGGTTACCTACAAACTGCATGATCGGCATCATCATTCCTGAGAAGAACTGAGATTTCCATGCAGATTCATAAAGCTTCTGATTATCTTTCTCAAATTCTTCTACTACATCATTCTCTTTGTTGAAAACCCGGACCACATTATGACCACCGAAGTTTTCTTCGATCTGACCGTTTACTTTACCCAGATAGCTCTGCTGATCCTGGAAGTATTTCTGGGAATGCTTCATGACAGTCTGGATGATGAACATGGAAACCGGCAGGATCAGAAGTGCTGCCAGAGTCATCCACACATTGATGGAAAGCATCATAATAAATACACCGATCAGGGTTGTCACTGATGTGATCAGCTGTGTCAGACTCTGGTTCAGACTCATCTGCAGAGTATCCACATCATTGGTGATACGGGAGAGGATCTCACCGTTTGTTCTGCTCTCATAATAGTTCAGAGGCAGTCTGTTGATTTTCTTTGAAATATCTTTTCTCAGATTATAGGTGACATCATTGGAGATCCCTGACATTACGAATCCCTGTACAAAGGAAAAGCATGCACTTAACACATATAATCCAAGTGTCCATAACAGGATCATCCCGATCTTTCCGAAGTCAATTTCACCGGTTCCGTTTACCTTGGCAACCAGGCCGTTAAACAGCTCTGTGGTCGCCTTACCTAAAATCTTAGGCCCTACAATACTAAACACAGTTCCCGCTACTGCAAAGATAAACATCAGTATAAAGCGGAATTTATATCGTCCCATATAACGGAAAAGCTTAGCTATGGAGCCCTTGAAGTCTTTCGCCTTTTCGCCGGACATCATACGTCCATGTCCTCCCATAGGACCTCTTCTTCTCTGTTCGCTCATGCCAGTTCCTCCTCTGATAACTGAGATCTTGCAATCTGCTGATATACCTCACAATTTGCCATCAGTTCCTTATGAGTTCCAATACCTGCCATATGTCCGTCGTCCAGTACAATGATCTGGTCTGCACCAAGGATGGTACTGATCCTCTGGGCAACGATTACGGTAGTTGCGTCCTTGGTGTACTCCTTCAATGCCTTTCTTAACTGACTGTCAGTCTTAAAGTCAAGGGCAGAGAAGCTGTCATCAAAGATAAAGATTTCCGGATCCTTTGCAATGGCTCTGGCAATGGACAGACGCTGTTTCTGTCCGCCCGAAACATTGGTACCTCCCTGTGATACAGGGGATTCATATTTCTCCGGTTTGGTATCAATAAATTCTGTAGCCTGTGCAACCTCTGCTGCTTCCTTTACCTGTGCATCAGTGATTTCCGGCTTACCATAGCGGATGTTTGAATCAATGGTACCTGAGAAAAGTACACCCTTCTGCGGCACATATCCCAGCTTATCACGAAGCTCTTTCTGAGTCATGTCACGGACATCCACACCATCCACTTTAACAGAACCCTTTGTCACATCATAGTATCTTGGGATCAGATTGATCAGGGTACTTTTACCACTTCCTGTACTTCCGATCACTGCAATCGTCTGACCTTTCTTTGCTTTAAAGGAAATGTCTGTCAGTACATTCTCACCTGCTTCCGGGTAAGCAAAGGATACATGGTCAAATTCGATCTCGCCTTTCACACTTTCTGACGGATGTACCGGAGTTTCCGGATCCTGAATGGAAACCTCTGTTTTCAGAACCTCATCAATACGAAGCGCTGCAACATTTGCTCTCGGGAGCATAATAGACATTGCAGTGATCATCAGGAAGGACATAATGATCTGCATTGCATACTGGATAAATGCCATAACATTACCAACCTGCATGGTTCCGTTGTCTACTGCATGGGCACCACTGTAAATAATAAGTACAGATACTCCGTTCATGATCAACATCATAATGGGCATCATAAAAGTCATACATCTGTTGACAAACAGGTTTGTTTTTGTCAGATCCAGGTTCGCTTTCTCAAAACGATCTTCCTCATGCTTCTCACGGCTGAATGCACGGATAACAGGAATACCTGTCAGAATCTCACGGGATACCAGATTCAGTCTGTCGATCAGAGTCTGTAAGATAGTGAATTTTGGCATTGCCACCTGGAACAGCACAAAGATCACAATCAGGATCAGACCAACTGCCACACCAAGGATCCATGTCATGGAAGAATCTGTGTTTAATACCTTGAGCACTCCACCAATACCAAGGATCGGCGCGTACAGAACAATGCGGAACATCATTGCCATAACCTGCTGTACCTGCTGCACATCATTGGTGCTTCGTGTGATCAGGGATGCTGTGGAGAATTTATGATATTCTCTGCTGGAAAAGCTCATAACCTTGCGGTAAATGCTGTTTCTCAGGTCATGACCAAGTCTGCCTGCCACTCTGGCCGAAATAAATGTGACGCTGATTGCTGCCAGCATGATCACCAGTGCCATGGCAAGCATTCTGATACCTGACATCAGGATGTAATGCATCTGAATGGCATCCACATCTTTTCCCAGTGCTTCATATTCTGAAGCAACAAAGGAAACACCAGCCTGTGTCACAATAGACTCCGGCATATCTTTCAGCTTCTCATCCATCTGACTCATAATCTGCTGTACTGCTTCTTCCGGCATCTGTGCCAGTGCTGTCAACGGGTCTGTTCCCTCCGGAAGGCCCATCTGTGCAGCCATTGCCTGCCCCTGCTCACTGTCTTCGGAAAAGGCAGCTACCATCATCATTGCCTTTGAGAAATCCTCATTTAAATTCTCTCTGGTTTCTTTGGAAATATCATCGTTTAATAACCAGGTATCATCTTCCTGTGTATAATTCTGTGAAACTTCCTTTTTCTGATCCTCATCCATAAAAATCTGAAGATTCTGCAGGGTTGAATCCCGAAGCTTATCCGGCACACTGTCTTCAATACCTTTCTGCTGGATACCTACATTAATGATCTTGGAGGTATAATCCGGCAGGGAAAGATCACAGTACGCCTGCAGAAACAGAAGTGCTATGATCAGGACAATGTATCCCGCTGATTTCTTCAGATATTTCATCAGTTTAATCATTGCTTGATTCCCTCTTTTCCTATTTTTAATATGTATGTCTGTTTAAACTCACGTGTCAGTTCTTTCACAGACAATATTATTTTTTATCTGAACATGCTGATACAGTTTTCTCAATCTGCTCCATCATGTATTTTTCAGTTTCTACCTGTTGACAGGTATCTCCGAAATATTATCCAGAATCTGCCCAAAAAACCTTCGTAAAAGACATAGCTCTGCTTCGCTGAAATTGCTGAACATCACTTTCTCCACAGCTTTGCTTTCCTGCTGGAGCTCCTCCACGATTTTTCTTCCGTTTTCTGTCAGATATACACGCATGATGCGTTGATCTTTATCATCACGTTTCCTGCAGACAATGTCTGCTTTCTCCAGACGCTGGATACTTACATTTACAGTGGGCGGTGTTACACCCATCCACTCTGCAATCTCCTTCTGGCTGCAGCCGTTATGTCTGTATACGATCATAATGATCGGCATCTGTCCCTGTTGGATACCGATTTCCCGTATACGCTGCATACATCTCATACCATATTGGCGGTTGATTTCCATAAAGAGAGCAGGCATGCTTTTCTCTTCCCGTTTCTCTTTCTCATCTTCCGGGCACCACATAACTTCACTCCTTTCCGGCCTCTGTCCTCTTTCAGGTCTGATATTATTCTTTAATTAGCCTGACTAATCATATATAATATACTTTTAGACAAAAAATGCAAGTGTTTTTTGTGCAGTTTATAATTATTTTAGATTTAGCTTTGATATTTCCAATTTATAAATATTCAATTTTATTTTGCCCGGCTAATTTTTTTCATCTCAGGTCGAATAAAATTTCCAATATTCTTCAAGCTCTATCTCTGCATAACTTCTTTATAAAATTCTATAAACACATTAATTGCCGGAGACCGCCATTTGTTTTTGTGGAGCAGCAACTGTGTCCATACAGTTACCGGGCAGCCGGCAACATCCAGTCTTTTAATCTGTCCGTCTTTCACATATTTCTCCGAAATAAAATCCGGAAGAAAGGAAAGCAGGCTGCTGTTTTTTACCAGTTCACATATCTGAAGCGGATTTCCGATTTCAAGAACCGGACGGATTTCCAGTGATTGGGATGCAAGAATTTCATTCAGTATTTTTCTGTAGCTCATGGCTTGTTCTGTTAACACAAACTCATTCTGAGAGATTTCACTTAATTTCCATGAACAGTCTGCAACAGGATTGTCAGCCGCTGCAATAAAATGAACCTGTTCTTCCTGTTCAGCACAAATAATAAAATCCGAATCATAAATATGCCTGTCCAGAGTAAAAACCAGATCTGTTTCGTTCTTCCGCAATTTATCAAACATCTGCTCTGTACCGTTTTCTGTTATCTCCACTTTTATTTCCGGATACTGATGATGAAAACGCAGAAAATCATTTTTAAAATATCTGCTGCAGACAGAACTGGACATAGACAACCGGATCTCGCCTTCAATGCTTTCAGCCGAATTCAGCGAATCGAGCATTTTTGCCTGTGCCTTCAGAATGTTTCGAGCCTGCTGCAAAACTAAAACTCCCTTTTCCGTAAGATTGATTTTATGATAATAACGGTCAAACAGCCTGACATCAAGTTCCTTTTCCAGTTGTTTAATCTGTGAAGAAACTGTAGACTGCGTATATCCCAGTTCCTTTGCAGCAGCCGAAAATCCGGAATATTCACATACTGCAATAAAAGTTTTTAACACATTTGTATCCATAGTTCATTCCTTCCCATAACTTTCCAGTATTTTTCCATTGAAACATTGAATCGTTATTTTTTATAAACGATATTTTCAATAATATACAACAAAACAATCAATTTTACAAATATTGTTTTTTATCTTATAATATCCCTTATATGAACTTCTGAAGGGAGCGTTATCTTATGAAACGTGAACAGCTTGGAAGCCGGCTTGGCTTCATTATGCTTTCCGCCGGCTGCGCCATTGGCTGCGGAAATGTGTGGAAATTCCCGTGGATGTGCGGGCAAAATGGCGGCGGCAGCTTTATGCTGATCTATCTTCTGTGTCTGGTCATCCTGGGAATCCCGGCTCTTGTGTTGGAATTTTCCATCGGAAGAGCGGCTCAGACAAGTCCCCTTTTCATGTACCGTAAGCTGGAAAAGCCAGGACAGAAATGGGGGATTTTCGGCTGGTTCTGTCTGCTTGGCAACATTGCCCTGATGGCATTTTACACTGTTGTCTGCGGCTGGATCATTTATTATTTTGTACAGTTTCTCAGAGGTAAAAATGGTTCACTGGGATTTTCAGCCATGATCTCCTCTCCCTCTGTGAATGTATTCTTCTTACTGGTCACTGTAGTCATTGCATTTTTCATCCTTTCCTTCAATCTTCAGGGAGGACTGGAGCGTGTGACAAAATATATGATGTCTGCACTGCTGGTACTGATGCTTGCTCTCGCTGTACACAGTCTTTTTCTGAAAGGCTCTGGTGAGGGAATGACCTTTTATCTGAAACCGGATTTCTCAAAGATTGATGGTTCGGTGATCGTAGGGGCAATGAACCAGGCATTCTTTACTTTGTCTACAGGTATGGGCGGTATGGCTATCTTTGGCAGCTATATTGGCAAAGAGCGTTCCCTAATGGGGGAAGCTATTCATGTGATCACACTGGACACACTGGTTGCTTTTCTGGCAGGAGTTATTATTTTCCCTGCATGCTTTACCTTTAATCTGGAAGTAAATGCAGGTCCGAGCCTTCTGTTTGATACAATGGCGGCTGTTTTTAACAATATGTCCGGAGGACGTATCTGGGGATCCTTATTCTTCCTGTTCATGGTATTTGCAGCCATGTCAACCGTCCTGGGTGTGTGCGAAAACATCCTGGCAATGATACGTGAGCTTACCGGCTGGTCTCGTCCAAAAGGTAGCGTGGTCTGCGGCACAGGTGTCTTTCTTCTGGCACTTACCACAGCCCTTGGTTTCAGCGTTTTCCACTTCCAGCCATTTGCCGAAGGAACTACCTGGCTTGATTTCTGGGATTTTATTGTTTCCAACAATATTTTACCCCTTGGCTCTCTCATCCTTGCACTCTTCTGCTGTAATAAGTTCGGCTGGGGATGGGATAACTTTATCAAAGAGAGCAATACCGGTAAGGGCTTAAAGGTACAGAGCTGGATGAAACCGCTCTTCCGGTTTGTGCTTCCGATTATGATTGCCTTTATCTATGTTTATGGAATGTTCACATTCAACTGGCGTTAAAAAAATAAGCTCCGTGGATTATATCTATCCACAGAGCTTATTTTTTATCCAACCATCATTTTTAATTTTAGTGAACCTTCTGATCCAGCATTCTCCGGATCAGCTCAATTGTATCCTTCAGTCCATAGTTGGCACTGTTGATACACAAATCATAATTCTCCGGTTTTCCCCATTTCTCACCGGTATAAAATTCATAATATTTCTTATGCTGCTTATCCATCTGCTTCAGAAAACGTACTGCCTGTTTCAGATTCATATTACGGATATCCATAACGTGCTGCACACGAACCTGGAAGGGAGCACTGATAAACAGACTGATATGAGGAATATGATTATTCTTAAGAATCGCATCTGCGCAACGTCCCATGATCACGCAGTCTTCACTCTTTGCCAGTTCACAGATCAGATCACTCATATTGAAAAATACTGCGTCCTGCTTCGGAAGTCCATGATAACGATTGAATTCCCTGAACCAGGTTTTCAGATCTGTGTGTTTTTTCTTTCTGTATTTATCAAATCCTTCAAAATTACCAGTATCACTGACTGCATTTTTGTCTGCCTGCAGACGCTTCATAACCTGATCAAAAATTTCTGCATCATAATAGTTGATCTGAAGCTGATCCGCCAGTTCAAATCCGATATCATTACCGCCACTTCCCTGTGTACGGCTGATACAGATGATCAGATGATCATTTTCGGAAATCTCATTCTGGCGTCTTGCGATCAGATTATTCAGACTGATACGTTCTTTATCTACAATATCTGTCTGTCCAAATGTATCCGGAAGACTTTCAATCTCTTTCAGAATACTGTCATACTCTATCATAAGACGTCTTCTCTCGCTCTTATCCCTGATGGTACGGGCCATGTTACTGATCAGCGCCAGTTCACTTCTGAGCAGATGTCCGTCCGGCTTGGTATACATCAGTGCTGCCAGATGACGGAGAGTTGTTTCTTTTTGTCCTGTAAATGTACGTCCCAGAGAGGAACCCACACATTTATAAACTTCTTCATCCAGGTTATAAATGCGTATTGCAAGTTCTTTACATTTTTCCTGATTATCCTGCATAATGATCCTCCCTCCTTATAAAAAGAATACAAACATATCGATAATAAACACCGGAACCAGAAATGCAACAGACCACAGCATATATCCGAAGAATGACGGCATCTTCACACCATTCTCATCAGAGATTGCCTTTACCATAAAGTTCGGGGCATTTCCGATATAAGTGTTGGCACCCATGAATACCGCACCACAGGAAATGGCAGACAGAATCTTGGTAGGTACTGTTCCCAGTGTAGTTGTGATTCCATTGGTAAATGCCAGCGTTCCTGCTGTTGTAAGGAATACCAGATAAGTAGGTGTGTTATCCAGGAAACTGGAAAGTGCACCGGTTGCCCAGAACATCTCTGCCGGTTCAGTAACTCCCAGATTCGGTCCTACCGCTTTCAGAAGCATCAATGCAGGCTGCATGGTGATAAAAATACCGATGAATAAAACCGCAACCTCCTGGATCGCGCCCCAGGTAAAATGGTTTCTGATACGGATCTGCTTATCTGTTGTCTTAAAGGAAAGAAAAGCAGCAAGCAATATGATTACAATCTCAATCAGTGCCGGGAATGTCAGGGTTACTTCTCCAAAAAGATGAATGCCTCTTACATTGCCTGCAGCATCCTGGAATGCGGACATTCCCGGAAGTACACCGCTTAAGATTACCGCGCCAACGATCATCACAAGGAAAATGATATTGTGCAGTCCATCCAGACGAAACTGAGTACCCGGTTTACGGATATCCGGTTTACGTCCATTTGCAATATCTTTTCTGTAGGAACGTTTATCAATCTGATAAAATACAAACAGCAGAATGACCATATTAAAGATCAGTACAGGGAACAGATGCAGGCTCCAGAAGAATGGAACACCTCGCATAAATCCCATTAACAGCGGCGGATCTCCAATCGGGGTAAGACATCCACCCATATTGGAAACCATGAAGATAAAGAAGATCATAATATGTCCTTTTCTCTTTCTCCATGAATTCATTTTAATTACCGGACGTACCATCAGCATACTGGCACCGGTGGTACCGATACAGCTTGCCAGAAGAGTTCCCAGTGCAAGCAGACCTACATTAACACGGGGGGAACCTGCGAAATCACCCTCCATGGTAATATTACCTGATACGCAGAACAGGCCGAATAACAGAATGATGAATGTAAGATAATCATTCACAATACAGTCCAGAACTGTCTCTGCAGTCTTTCCGGCTCCATAAACGAAAGCAAATGGAACCACCATCAGAATGATCCATAAGGCAACAACCAGTGGCTGATGAGACTCCCACCACTCCGCTTTTACCAGAGGCATCACTGCAATACATAACAAAAGCCCTGCAAAGGGAATGCAAAGCCATACAGGTACTGTAGATGGTGCTTTACTGCCTTCTGCCGCAAATACACTCAACGGACAAGCCAGAAGAACTGCAAAAAAAGCACCCAGTACGGTCACCAACTTTTTCAAAACTGCCACCTCCATATTGTATTTTCGTACAGCGCGATTATCATTCAGGAGATTTTTTTCATATATGTGTTTCTTCCTATTTAATATGCGCTTGTTTTTTACAGATGCAATTATATCATACAGCATACAAAAATCAATTGTGTGGATAGTGAATATTTATACTTTATTTCCTGTTTTTTTATACATTTTTTACATATTCCCTGATTATTTTCGTTTATATTTTAACGATTTAATCTTTATTACTGACATTTTTTTGTACTGCCTTATCTATTTTTTAAGATTGTACTGATTTTGAAACACATGACCCAATAACTGCTCCGCAGTTTATCACTTTTTGGCAATTAAAGCAGGGATCTTTCTTATATGCAATACGAAAAATGCTCCCCAACAGCAATTCCCGCTGTCAGAGAGCATTTCGCATATTTCTTATATGAACTGATTGGTTGCTTCATCATACTCATAGTCGATGGAATGCATCTTCGCCACCAGTTCGTCTTTCTTCAGTCCTCTGCATGTACAGAGTGCTTCCAGGGAATCATAGTAATCCCTGAGCTGAGTATTTACATAACTCAGCAGAATCATTGGATCTTTGGGTATCATTTAGTTTCCGTCCTTTACCGTAACAATGAATTCCCCATTCTGAACATCCAGCACCAGAGTATCACCTGCGTGAACATCTCCGGACAAAATCTTTCTCGCCGCAAGAGTCTCTACATATTTCTGCAGATAACGTTTCAGCGGACGTGCACCATATACCGGGTCATAGCCATTCTCGATAACCTGATCCTTGGCTGCATCTGTCAGTTCCAGGGAAAGCTCCTGGTCTGCAAGACGTTTGTCAAGCTCGCCGACCATCAAGTCTACTATCTTACCAATATTGGATTTTGTCAAGGGCTTGAACATAATTATTTCATCCAGACGGTTCAGGAATTCCGGACGGAAATGGCCTCTCAGGTCATCCATAACCTGACTCTGAGCCTCAGGTTTGATCTCACCATTCTCATCAATACCATCCAGCAGATACGGAGAACCGATGTTGGAAGTCATGATAAGAATTGTATTCTTAAAGTCAACTGTACGTCCCTGAGAATCTGTGATACGGCCATCATCCAGTACCTGCAGCAGTACGTTAAACACATCCGGATGTGCTTTCTCAATCTCATCGAAAAGTACAACACTGTATGGTTTACGGCGGACTGCCTCAGTAAGCTGGCCACCCTCCTCATATCCTACATATCCCGGAGGCGCTCCGATCAGTCTGGATACAGAATACTTCTCCATGTATTCACTCATATCAATTCTGACCATATTCTGTTCATCATCAAACAGATTCTCTGCCAGAGTTTTGGCAAGCTCTGTCTTACCTACACCTGTAGGACCAAGGAACAGGAAGGAACCGATAGGTTTGGTCGGATCCTTGATGCCGGCTTTGGAACGAAGGATTGCATCTGTAACCCTCTTCACACCTTCATCCTGACCTACAACTCTCTTGTGAAGCTGATCTTCCAGAGTGAGGAGTTTGGCTCTCTCGCCTTCTGTCAGTCTTGTTACAGGAATACCGGTCCATCTGGAAATGATCCTTGCGATCTCATCATCAGTAACTGCCTCATGAACCAGACTTCTGTCACTTTCTTTGACACTCTTTTCTTCGATTTCCAGCTGCTGCTGTAATTTCGGAAGTTCGCCGTACTGTAACTGTGCAGCCTTCTCCAGATCATAATTCTGTTTTGCTTTCTGGATCTGCTTATTCACATCCTCGATCTGCTCACGAAGCTTCTGTAATTTCTCTACAGAATGCTTCTCATTATCCCACTGTGCTTTCTGTGTATTAAAGGTATCACGAAGCTCTGCCAGCTCCTTCTGAAGTGTTTCCAGACGTTCCTTACTCAGGTTATCTGTCTCTTTCTTCAGTGCAGATTCCTCAATCTCCAGCTGCATGATCTTACGGCGCTGTTCATCCAGCTCTGAAGGCATGGAATCCAGCTCTGTCTTGATCAGGGCACAGGCCTCATCCACCAGGTCAATGGCCTTATCAGGAAGAAAACGGTCTGTGATATATCTATGTGAAAGTGTAGCTGCTGCAACCAGCGCACTGTCTGTGATCTTAACACCATGGAAGACCTCATATCTCTCCTTCAGACCACGAAGGATGGAAATGGTATCCTCCACTGTAGGTTCATCTACCATAACAGGCTGGAAACGACGTTCCAGAGCGGCATCTTTCTCAATATACTGACGATACTCATCCAGAGTTGTGGCACCGATACAGTGAAGCTCACCTCTGGCAAGCATAGGTTTCAGCATATTGCTGGCATCCATAGCTCCGTCTGTCTTACCTGCACCAACGATCAGATGTAACTCATCAATGAAAAGAATAATGTTTCCTTCACTCTTCTTTACTTCTTCAAGGACTGCTTTCAGACGTTCCTCAAACTCACCTCTGTATTTGGCACCTGCCACCAGAGCACCCATGTCCAGTGCAAAAATCTTCTTATCCTTCAGACCTTCCGGCACATCCTCTGCCACGATTCGCTGTGCAAGACCCTCGATTGCTGCAGTCTTACCTACACCAGGCTCACCGATCAGCACCGGGTTATTCTTTGTCTTACGGGACAGGATACGAATCACATTACGGATCTCTTCATCACGTCCGATGACCGGATCCAGCTTCTGGCTGCGTGCCTTTTCGACCAGATCCTGTCCGTATTTATTTAATGTATCATAGGTAGCCTCCGGATTGTCCGTCGTCACGCGCTGATTGCCGCGGACTGTCGAGAGCGCCTGCAAAAACCGTTCTCTGGTAATGCCGTACTCCTTAAAGATCTCCTTCAATGCCTTATTCGGATACTTGATCAGCGCCAGGAACAGATGCTCGACAGAAACATACTCGTCCCCCATCGCCTTGGCTTCGTCCTCCGCGTTCACCAGCACCTTGTTGGCATCGTTGGAGAAATACACCTGACCGCCGGATACCTTCGGCAGCTTTCCAATCGCCTGCTGCACCTCATCACGGAACTGGTCGCCCGAGATTCCCATCTTTGTTATTAATTTAAAAATCAAGCTGTCTTCCACAGTCAAAAGACTGTACAGCAAATGTTCCTGATCAATCTGCTGGTTTCCATATTCATACGCCAGCTTTTCCGTATTTTGAACGGCTTCCAGAGACTTCTGGGTAAATTTACTGATATTCATAAACCTGCCTCCTTTCGAACAATCTGTGAAAACCTTTTGGTCTCCTTTTGTTCTAGCAGTAATATAACACTTGTTGTTAGCACTGTCAAGAGTAGAGTGCTAATTTTCTGTGAAGAATTTGTGAAAACTTTTTTTTTAAAATTTTCATGTAAGCATATCTTTCTTGCTGATTTACCTGTTTTATGTTACATTTATTATCAACAACTCGATCTGTTTTTTAACTATAAACCCTGCATTTACATGAAAGTTGAATCTAACTTATGAATCATCCATCCAACGAAAATATCCCATCAAGAAGCTTTTCTTATCATGCCTTTAACTTTACCTTTTTGCTTCTTCTGGCAGTATTTTTCATTTCCTTATACACCGTTGCACTGCTGAAAAGCAACAGCCGCATCGCCCTGAGCGCCGCC
>ERZ772885.1563-NODE-1563-length-13535-cov-6.873813_pt1 | contig 13535 bp, 9 predicted proteins | sample MGYA00580580_ERZ772885 | MGnify/ENA primary metagenome ERZ772885 (study PRJEB29015, sample SAMEA2737673) | human gut metagenome | biome: human gut; feature: human-associated habitat; material: faeces | place: China | collected 2012 ...
CGTGGACAAGGGCACAGTGGCCCACGGTCACGTTTTTGCCCAGCGTGACCGCCCCGCCCGGATCACAGTGGAGCACCGCATTATCCTGCACATTGGTGTTCTCGCCCAGGGTCAGGGTGCCGTCGTCCCCGCGCAGAACCGCACCATACCAGACCGAGGAGCCCGGCCCCAGCACCACATCGCCCAGCACCGTGGCGTTGGGTGCCACGAACACCGCACCCTCGTCCCGGGGAACTTTTCCACCAAAAGGCAACAACATTGTGAAAAACCACCTTTCTCTTTTCCGTCATTTATGGTATTCTTTTATATAGTGTTTTAGTTTTTCGATTCAGGGAAGCCGGGAGCTTCCGTTGGAGGATACGCTTATGCAGAACTCTACTCTCTTCCGCCGGGCGGCGGCCCTGCTGCTGACCGCAGCGCTGGCCCTGACCCTTGTCCTGCCCGGTCTGGCCGCATACGAAATGCCCATCCAGACCGTGAACGAGGGCGAGTCGGTCTATCTGTTCAACGCGGACATCGACAAACCCATTCTGGAACAGAACGCGGACCAGCAGCGCTACATTGCCAGCCTGACCAAGATGATGACAGCCCTGCTGTTTCTGGAAAGCGGCAAGGACATGAACGCGGAGATCACCATCCCCGCCAGCCTGACCCAGGAGTTCAAGGACATCCAGAATGCCAACGGCAGCACCATCAACCTGCGCATCGGTGAAACAGTGCGCCGCATCGACCTGCTGTACGGCCTGTTGGTGGCCAGCGCCAACGACGCGGCCAGCGTGATCGCCAGCGATGTTTCGGACGGCGACCTGACCGCCTTTGTGGCCCGGATGAACCAGCGTGCCAAAGAGCTGGGCTGCACCAGCACCAGCTTTACCTGCGTGCACGGCCTGTATGATTACGGCAACGTCTCTTCGGCCCACGATCTGGCCCTGATTGCCAAGGCCTGCGCCGAGAATGAGACCTATATGCAGGTGGCAAACACCCTGAGCTATACTCTGCCTGCCACCAATCTGCACCAGAACGAGCGCACCATCACCTCCACCAACCTGATGCTCAACCCGGAGTACCCCTACTACCGGGATTACATCCGGGGCATGAAGACCGGTTTTACCACCCTGGCGGGCCGGTGCTATGTGACCTTTGCCCAGAAGGACGGCCACACCTACGGGCTGGTGATCCTTGGCTGCGATACGCCGGACCACCTCTTTGCCGAGTGCGATGATCTGTTCGACTGGGCCTTTGCCAGCTTTGCCGACCGTCCGCTGGTGGACACCCAGACCGAGATCACCACCGTGGCGCTGACCAAGTGCCGCACTGAACCGGCAGTGGAGCTGTATGCTGCCGCACCGGTCAGCGGCTACGGCCACGCGGACGATGTCGTTACCTACTCCTTCGACCTGCCGGAAAGTGTTTCCGCTACCGTCAAGAGCGGCAGTGTGGTGGGTACAGCCACCGTGTATCTGGACGGCGATGAAGTGGGCACGGTAGACCTTGTGACCCACAAGGAGTATGTCTCTGATTTCCGCACCGACATGAAGGCGACAGTGCTTCTGCTGTGCGCACTGCTGTTCATCCTCGTTGCATTAACGGCGGTCACTCTTGCCGCGGGCGGTGGCTCGCTGAACCTCAAAAAGAGAAGGCGCAGAAGATAAAATGCCATGGCCGCAGATGCGGTAGATTGGAGCAGCAAAAAAGAATAAGAAAAGCGGCGCTCAGTGCCTTGCAACAGGCTCTGAGCGCCGCTTCTTTTGCGCTTATTGGTTGAGGAACTTGATGAAGTGGTAAGATTCCACGATCTGGAAATACTTGATGATGCGCGGGTACAGCGGTTCAGCTTTTTCACCAAACTGCTGCTTCATGCAGTCAGCAAGGTCTGCAACGGTCTTCTGGCCGTCGATCAGCGGCCAGAGATAGCTGCCGGTCTCGTCCAGATGCACCTGTGTGGTGCGCGGTTTATGAAACACTTTTTGCGCGATCGTATTGAACACACCGGTGTTCTCCACCTCAAGGGTGATAAGGCCGGTGGCTTCGTCTGTGTGCCAGCGCAGGGTTTCCGCCCGCTGCGGAATAAGGTCCAGATAGTTGATGGACTGCTTTTTCTTACTCATCAGTTCTTCTTTTTCTTCATGGAGAAGGCCAGCAGGCATGCGATCATGACGATCATCAGAACCACGCCGCCAATGTTGCCCAGATCAATGCTCAGGGCAGTGCTGATGCCGAACACGGCGAAGATGGCCAGCAGGATGCCCACAAGGCCCTCGCCTGCGATCATACCGGCGCAGAACAGGGTGCCGTTGGTAGTCTGCTCTTCCTTGGTGGCAGCGTCAACGTTCTTGCGGCTGTCCATGAACCAGCGCACAGCACCACCGATCATGATGGAGGTGTTCAGGTAGATGGGCAGATACAGGCCGATGGCGAACGGCATCACAGGGATGCGCAGGATCTCCAGGGCAATGGCAAGGAACACACCGGTGAACACCAGGTTCCAGGGCAGGTTGCCGCCCATGATACCCTCAACGATCATCTTCATCAGGGTAGCCTGCGGTGCGGGGACCTCAGCACCACCGTAGCCCCATGCGCTGTCCAGCAGGTACAGCACACCGCCGATGGCCAGACCGGCGGCAACAACGCCGATCAGCTCGCCGATCTGCTGCTTGACCGGGGTCGCACCCAGCAGGTAGCCGGTCTTCAGGTCCTGAGAGGTATCTGCAGCAATGGCAGCGCAGATGCAGATGACAGATGCGATGGCCATGGAGCCGATCATGCCCTCGATGCCAACGTTGCCGGTGGCCTTCAGGATCATGGTAGCGATCAGCAGGGTGGCAATGGTCATGCCGGAGACCGGGTTGTTGGAGCTGCCGATCATGCCGACCATACGTGCAGAGACGGTGGAGAAGAAGAAGCCGAAGATGACGATCAGCAGAGCACCCAGCGGGCTGACGGGGATTGCCGGAGCCAGCCAGATGATGAGGATGATGAGCAGGATGCCGCCCAGAATAAAGGGCATGGGCAGGTCCTTCTCGGTGCGGGAGGTGCCGGAAGCACTGCCGCCCTTCATGCTCTTCATGGCATCACGGAAGGTGGATGCGATCAGAGGCAGGCTCTTGATCAGCGAGATGATACCGCCGGTAGCAATGGCGCCTGCGCCGATATACTTGACGTAGTTGGACCAGATAGCGTCTGCACCGCCTGCTGCATACAGATCAGCAATGGTGGTGCCGGCTGCTGCCGGGTACAGGGAGATGTTTGCGCCGAACAGGCAGATCAGCGGGATAATGACCATCCAGCCCACCAGAGAACCGGTGAACATGTAGGAAGCGGTCTTGGGGCCGACGATGTAGCCCACGCCCAGCAGAGCGGGGTACACTTCCATGCCCAGAGCACCCTTGAAGGAGCTGAAGGCCACGGCAATGTCGGCGGGGATCATCTTCAGGCCATCGACGATGAACTTGAAGATGGCTGCCAGACCCATGCCGGAGAACACGGTGGAGGCGTTTGCACCGCCCTCTTCACCGGCCAGCAGAACGTCTGCACAGGCGGTGCCTTCCGGGTACAGCAGGGTGGCGTGTTCCTTGACGATCAGGGCGTTGCGCAGGGGCACCATGAACAGAACGCCCAGAATGCCGCCGCACAGGGCGATCAGGGTGATCTCCAGGATGCTGGGCTTGTCGCACAGGCCCTCTTTTGCCCACAGGAACAGTGCGGGCATGGTGAAGATGGCACCGGCGGCCAGGCTCTCACCTGCGGAACCGATGGTCTGCACCATGTTGCTCTCCAGAATGGAGTTCTTCTTGAGCAGGACGCGGATCACGCCCATGGAAATGACTGCTGCCGGGATAGAGGCAGAAACAGTCATGCCGACGCGCAGGCCCAGATAGGCATTTGCAGCGCCGAAGACCACGGACAGGATGATGCCCATGATCACAGAGGTCGCCGTCATTTCTGCGGTGATCTTTTCCGCAGGAATATACGGCTTGAAGGATTCTTGATCTTTCATGTTTGCTCTCCTTGCGACAGCACAAGCGCCTTGTCTTTGGGGCAGGGCGCTTGTGCTGTCTGTTTTCCTATTTCCTAAAACACGCGCATCCTGTCCAACAAAGGATACGCTGGCACATACTCTATTATACTAAAGTATGGCTGAATTGGCAACTGGAAATGTACACAACAAATTCACAAAAAGTTCGTGAATTCAAGCGTTTTGCGGAAAAATCGAGCAAAAATGTGCAAAGAAACTCCATGCAGACTTAAAACTGTCTGCGTGGAGCGTACAGTTCTATAAAACTCAGACGGCCCCGTAGATGCCGTGCACCGATACTTCGCCGGTAAAAACGTGCACTTCGCCGCTGTCGGTGCGCACCACCAGACGGCCCTCTTCGTCCACATCGACGGCTTCGCCTGCACCCTGCCCGCCGTCCGGCAGGTCAAAAGTGACCCGGCGGCCCAGATTGACGCAGGCGGCCTTGTATTCCTCCCGGAAGGGTGCAAAGCCATCGCGGGCAAACACATACATGTTGCGGTCAAAGCCAAAGTCGGTCAGGCCCTCGGCCAGCCATGCGGGGTCGGTGGAAAGATCCACCTTTGCGCCCTGCAGCGCCAGCGAGGTGCCGTTGGGCAGACCGGCGGCATCAAAGTAGCTCTGCGGCTGGGCCAGATTGATGCCGATGCCGCACAAAATGCCCCGGCCCTGCTGCTGGTAGCCGTAGCTCACGCCCTCGCACAGGATGCCCACGACCTTTTTGCCGTTGAGCAGAAGGTCGTTGGGCCACTTGATCTGGCAGTCCACGCCGTAGCGCAGCTTGAGCTGGGTGCGCACGGCAAGGCTTGCCAGCAGCGGCAGGGTGGCAGGCTGGGCCAGCGGTTCCCGGATGGCTACCGTATAATACAGGGCCTTGCCCTCGGCGTTCACCCAGCTGCGGCCAAGGCGGCCCCGGCCTGCGGTCTGGTTCTCGGTATACACCGCACCCACCGGGCCGAACTCTTCAAAATGCTCCTTCACGTAAGCGTTGGTGCTGCCGCATTCCGGCAGATAGCGCACCTCATTGATGCTCATTGTTTGGGTACCTCTTTGTGTTCATAGGCGGTCACTTTGCCTTCGTCCAGCGTCAGGATGCCGTAGGTGTCCGGCCCGGTGTAACACCGGCCGCAGGAGCCGGGGTTGAACAAAAACACCTTGCTGCGGGTCTCTGCATGGGGGATGTGGGTGTGACCGAACAGCGCCACCTCGGCACCCCGGGCAGATGCGGCATCTGCCAGCGTATCCAGATCGTATTTCACACCGTACATATGACCGTGGGTGTAAAAGATCACCACGCCGTCAAAGGCGGCAAGGCCGTCGGTGGGTTCCAGTGCACCGTAATCGCAGTTGCCCGCCACCGAGTATGCCCGCAGCTTGGGGTATAGCGTCAGAGCCAGTTCCAGATCCCGCAGGCCGTCGCCCAGAAAGATCAGGGCATCGATGCTTTTGCTCTCTTTCATCAGCACGCGCTCAATGGCGGCACGTCCGCCGTGGCTGTCGCTCAAAACCAGAAGCTTTGTCACAAAAAGGGTCCTCCTCTGTTTACCAGTTACGTATCATTCCGCTGCCTGCTGGCCCTGTTGCAATACCAGCAGCTGCTTGTACACTTCGCTTTTAGAATAAGGTGTGCCCTGTGCCGCCGCCTTGGCTGCGGCGGTGGGGCCAAAGCCCTGCCCGGTCAGCTCCAGCGCCCGATGCGCTGCCTGCTCCAGCGTCAGCTCCTGCTCCGGGTCGGCGGTCTCCGGCGCACCGGCCATCACCAGCACATACTCGCCGCGCGGCTCGTTGGTCTTGTAGTGCTCCACCGCCTCGCCGAGGGTAGTCTTCCAGATATCCTCGTGCAGCTTTGTCAGCTCCCGGCACAGGGTGATGCTGCGGTCGGCGCCAAAGGCATTGGCCAGATCGTCCAGCGTGGTGCGCAGCTTGTGGGGCGCTTCGTAAAAGATGGTGGTGCGCTTTTCCTGCAAAAGCTCAGCAAGGCGTTCCTTTTTCTGCTTGCGGTTCACGGGCAGAAAGCCCTCGAACACCCAGCGGGAGGTGTCCTGCCCGGACACGGCCAGCGCTGTGACGCAGGCGGAAGCTGCCGGTACTGGCACTACCTTGATGCCCCGGGCCAGTGCGTCCCGCACGATCACCTCGCCCGGGTCGGAGACGCAGGGCATGCCCGCATCACTGCACAGGGCACAGCTCTCGCCTGCCTCGATGCGGCGCAGGATGCCCTCGCCCTTCTGCAGGGCGTGCTCATAGTAGCTGACCATGGGCTTTTTCAGGCCCAGAAAGTTCAGCAGCTTCATGGTCACACGGGTGTCCTCGGCGGCAATAAAGTCTGCCGCACCAAAGGTGGCCGCTACGCGCGGCGGCATATCGTCCAGATTGCCGATGGGCGTTGCCACGATATAAAGAGTTCCTGCCATAGTTTACCTCCCATATAACGCCGCACCGGCGCTGATCAACACATCCGGCTCCACCCGCAGGCCGGTCTTGCGGTTCTTCTGCGCTTCCACAAGGAAGAGCCATGGCGCGCCGTCCGCCTTGTTCTTTACAAAGGCCAGCCGCTTCGGCTCCAGCCGGTTGGCCCGCAGCATCGCCAGCACCTCCGCCAGCCGTTCCGGCCGGTGGCACAGCGCAAAGCGCCCGCCGTCCTTCAAAAGGCGGAACGCACACTGGCACACATCGTCCAGTGTGCAGGTGTTCTCGTGCCGGGCAAGGGCGTGGGCTGCGTTTTGGCTTTGGGGCCCATCCGTGAAATAGGGCGGATTGCACGCACACACGTCAAAACTGCCCTCGCCCTGCCGGAAAGCGCGCAGGTCGGCACAGACAGGCTCAATGTGCCCGATGTCCTGCTCCTGCACCGCAGCGGAAAGCAGAGCGCTGCCCTCGGGCTGCAGCTCCAGCCCCATGCAGGGGCCGCGGTGGCCGCGGTCGTGCCATTCCAGTGCCACGATGCCGCAGCCGGAGCACAGGTCTGCGGCCTTCTGGGCGCGCTTTGGCTCACAGAAACGGGCCAGCAGCAGCGCGTCGGAGCCAAAACGATGCTCCGGCGAGCAATAAACCATAGTTCTATTATACAAGACTTCGGTAGAATGTTCCATAGATAAGTGTGCCGTACCCTCTCAAAAAAATGCGTGGAATTGCTCGGGGAATTTGTGCGAATTACTGCAAAACAAAAAAGCAGCAGACCTGCTTTGGACAGGCCTGCTGCTTTTGAAGCGTTTTTTGTGCAGCTGCTAAAATTATTCAGCAGTGATAGCACCGGTGGGGCAAGCACCCTCGCAAGCGCCGCAGTCGATGCAAGCGTCTGCGTTCACAGAAGCAACACCATCAACGGTGATAGCGCCAACCGGGCAAGCGCCCTCGCAAGCGCCGCAGCCAACACATGCGTCAGAAACCTTGTGTGCCATAATAAACTCTCCTTTTTATCTCCGTGCCCGAAGTATTGTATGAAGAGTCATGTATGGCACGGCTGTGCATGTCTCTCCGGAAATCATATCCTTGCCTGCATTTTAACAAAGCAGGTGAGAAAAGGCAAGACTAACCGTGACCCGAAAAACACAAAAGTCTGTTTTTTGTTGGGTTGCACAAAAGCACAGGCTAACTTATGGCCAAATTTGCAGGAGTTTTTTGGCAAAAATCACGAAGAACAGTTAGTTTTAGCAGACTAACCCCTCAGAACCTCCGGCGCGGCCCTCACTCCTTTTCGGCAGCGCGCTTCCGGGCGCAGCCGCCGCCCGCGCAGCGCTTTTCGCCATCGTCGGAGGAAGCCACCACCGGGGCCGGGTTGCGCACGCCGGAGTAATCGTCGTCCGGGTCCGGGCGGCGGGGCGCACGCTTGCCGCCGCTGATATATTCGCACACGCCCACCTTATAGTAACGGGGCGAAAGGCTCTCGGTGCCGCAGCGCACCCGCAGGTAGCCGGAGACCGGGTTCACCTCCAGCACGGTGCCAAGACCGTCCGGCGTGCGCACGGTGCTGCCCACCATGGGCATGATGCTGTTCAGGTACTCGTAGGCGTTTTCCTCGTAGGCAAGGCAGCACATCAGCCGGCCGCAGGCACCGCTGATCTTGGTGGGGTTCAGCGAAAGGCCCTGCTCTTTTGCCATCTTGATGGAGACGGGCTGGAAGTCCTTTAAAAAGCGGCTGCAGCAGAAGGGCTGGCCGCAGATGCCAAGGCCGCCGATCATCTTGCTCTCGTCGCGCACGCCGATCTGGCGCAGCTCGATGCGGGTGTGGAAGATACCGGCCAGATCCTTGACCAGCTCGCGGAAGTCCACGCGGCCATCGGCGGTAAAGTAGAACATGATTTTGGAGCGGTCTAGGGTATACTCGGCCTCCACAAGCTTCATTTCCAGGCCGTGGCGGGCAATGCACTCCTGACAGGTGCGGTAGGCGCGCTTTTCGTCCTCACGGTTCTGGCGCATCCGGCGGATATCCACGCTGTCGGCCATGCGGGTAATGGGCTTGAGGGCCTTGGGCACTGCCGCATCGGCGATCTCCCTCACGCCCTGCACCACCTCGCCGCACTCAATGCCGCGGGCGGTCTCCACGATCACGTATTCGCCGGTTTTGATGTCGGCTCCGGCGGGATCAAAATAATAGCTTTTGCCGTTCTCTTTGAAACGGACGGAAATGACTTTTTTCATAGTGTTCCTCGTTTTTATCGGTCGAATCTATAGGATAAGGCCCGAAAAAGAGCCTGCTGATCCATTCTGTACTCTAGTATAACATATTCAAATGCACATTTCCACGCAAAAAACAAAAAGCGGCTCTGGCGCTTTGGCAGAAAAATTTTAAAAAGGTGCAACAATCTGCCCTGCTGCCGCGTATCCATAAAGGAAGACTGACCGAATTTGGTCGCACCCGCAGCCGGAAAATGGAAAAACGGAACGGCAAATGTTAAAATCTTGCGAAAGTATCTAAAGAATCGCAAAAGAATCCCACCCCGCTCTTGCAAGGCGGGGGCTTGCGTGTATAATAAAAATGTTGAAGTGTAGCCTTTCCCGCAGGGAAAGCAGCTGTCCTGCTTTGCGGCAAGGCAGAGAAACGGTAGGAGAAAATGGAAAAATTCAGTGTCAAAAAGCCGTTTACGGTGCTGGTTGCAGTGGTCATGATCCTGATCCTGGGCTTTGTGGCGGTCACAAAGATGGATACGAACCTGCTGCCCAACGTGAACACACCGTATCTGATGGTGGTCACCGTGTATCCTGGCGCAAGCCCGGAGCGCGTGGAGAGCGAGGTCTCGGATGTGCTGCAGAACTCGCTCACAGTGCCGGGCGTGTCCAAGATCACCGCAACATCGGCAGAAAACTACAGCCTGCTGCTGATGGAGTTTACCGAGGATACGGATATGAACAGCGCGCTGGTCAAGGTGTCCAACAAGCTGGATCAGGCCAAAAGCGACCTGCCCAGCACCTGCCTGACCCCCTCCATCATTGAGTACAGCCTGAACATGAACGCTTTCATGACGGTGGCTGTCAGCCGCGAAGGTGCCGACCAGTACGAGCTTTCTGAGTTTATCCAGAACACCCTTGTGCCGGAAGTGCAGCGCAAGGGCGGTGTGTCCAGCGTTTCGTCCAGCGGTCTGGTGGAAAAGCTGGTGCAGGTGCAGCTCAATCAGGATAAGATCGACGAGATCAACGCAAAGCTGCTGGAACTGATCGATACCCAGCTGGCTGCAGCCCGCTCCCAGCTGGAAAGCGCCGAGGCACAGATCACCGCCGGACGCAGGGAATACGAAAAGCAGCTGAAAAACTTTGGCAATACGGTGTCCAACTCGGTCATGAGCCAGATGAGCACCGAGGTGGGCGCCGCAGTGGAAACGGTGCGTGCGCAGGCGCAGGCTCTTCTGGAGAGCGTGAACAGCCTGATCGCTGTGGTCAAGGAGCCTGAGATCCAGCAGGCCCTGATCGAGGTGCGCGACGGTCTGCAGAAGGTCATGGACAAGTTCAACGAGACCGGTATGCGGGATATCGACTCTCTGATTGATATTGTGGCTGAGCTGCGCACCATTACCGATAAGCTCACTACCGCCCTGCAGAAGCTGCAGGAGCGCGTGAACACCGAGACCGGCTCCGAAGGCAGCACCGCAGAGGATCTTGCCAATGAGATGCAGCTGCAGGAAAGCCTGAATGTGGTCTATAACACGCTGGAAAGCACCATCAAGGCCATGGACAATGTGCCCCAGCTGATGACCGAGTTCTCCGGCGCACTGGGCAGCTTCTCCCAGCAGCAGCTCAACGCCTATATGCAGTTCACCGAAGCGCGTGAAATGCTGAACGAGTACGAAAAGCAGCTGGAGGCTGCCAAGGCAGAGTACGAGACGGCCAAGACCAACGCTCTGGCACAGGCCGATGTGACAAAGCAGCTGGACATTGAAACGCTGGCGCAGCTCATCTATGCCCAGAACTTCTCCATGCCGGCCGGTTACGTGCAGGATAAGGACGGCGAGTCCTGGCTGCTGAAAGTCGGCGAAGAGTACAACAGTGTGAAGGATATCAGCGGTGCCCTGCTGCTGCATGTGGAGGGCTACGGCGACGTGCGCCTTTCTGATGTGGCGGATGTGGAGGTCATTGATAACTCCGCCGACAGCTACACCCGCCTGAACGGCGAAAAGGCATCCATCCTCAAAATCTATAAGAATGCGACTTCCAGTGCAGGCGAGGTCTCCGACAACTGCCTGACCGCATTTAAAGAGCTGGAAAAACAATACGACGGCCTGCACATGGTGGTGCTGTCCAATCAGGGCAACTACATCACCATTGTCATCAACAGCATCCTCACCAGCATGGTGGTGGGCGCTGCACTGGCCATCATCGTGCTGGCCATCTTCCTGAAGGATATCAAGCCCACCCTCGTGGTCGGCATCAGCATCCCGCTTTCCGTTCTGTTTGCGGTGGTGCTCATGTACTTTACCGGGCTGGACCTGAACGTGATGACCCTGGCCGGCCTTTCCCTCGGCATTGGTATGCTGGTGGATAACTCGGTGGTCGTCATTGAGAACGTCTACCGTCTGCGCAGCCGCGGCGTGCCTGCGGCCCGCGCTGCCGTGCAGGGCACAAAACAGGTGGGCATGTCGGTGGTGGCCTCCACCCTTACCTCGGTGTGCGTGTTCCTGCCGGTGGTGTTCTCGGCCAGCATTGTGCGCAGCCTGATGATGCCCATGTCCCTGTGCATCGGTTACTGCCTGATGGCCTCCCTCATCGTGGCGCTCACGGTGGTCCCGGCGGCATCCTCTACTGTGCTGAAAAAAGCTGAACCCAAGCGCCTTGCCTGGTTTGAAAAGGTGCAGGAAAAGTATGCCCATAGTCTGGAATGGTGCCTGCAGCACCGTGCCCTGCCCCTGATCGCGGCGGTGGTGCTGCTGGTGTTCAGCGGCTGGCAGGTGCTGAACATGGGCGTGGAGCTGCTGCCCAGCATCACCAGCAACGAGGCGCAGATCACCCTGTCCACCGCTGACGGCCTGACCAAGGAGGAATCCTATGCCATTGCGGGTCAGGTGGCAGAGGCGGCCCTGAATGTAGAAAACGTGGAAGAGGTGGGCATCACCCTCGACACCAGCATGGCCGGTCTGGATATCAGCCAGCTGGGCCTGCCCACCGCCATTACCGATATCCTGAACTCCGCCAATGCCTACGGCAGATACAAGATCAACGTTATGATGAGCGAGAGCCTTTCCTCCCGTGAGGTGGAAAAGACCCGGCAGGCCATGGAGGATGCAGTGTCCCAGATCGAGAATTGCACCGCTGAGGTCAAGCTGTACGGCATGACCGATGATCTGACCAGCCAGCTGGCCACCGGCCTGTCGGTCAAGGTCTACGGCAAGGATCCGGAAACGCTGACCACCGTTTCCGAGAAGGTAATGGAGATCGTCAACGATACCGAGGGCTTTGCCAATGCGGACAACGGCCTTGGCAGCGGCGATGCCACCATCATCCTGAAGGTGGACCGCGACAAGGTGCGCGCCTACGGCCTGACCGTTGCGCAGGTGTACCAGCAGATCGCGGCAAAGCTCACCACCACTGCCACGGCCCAGACCCCCGTCACGGTGAACGGCACCACCATGGATGTCCAGATCACGGACAATCTGGACCCTGTCACCAAGGAAAACATGATGGAGCTTACCTTTGAGACCACCGAAATGTCGGCAGACGGCACAGTGACCAATGGTACCTGCACCCTGAACGACATCGCCAGCTGGACCACCGGCACCGCACCGGATGCCATTACCAGCGAGAACCAGACCGAGTATGTCACTGTGACGGCGGATACGCTGGATGGCTACAACACCATGGTGCAGTCCCGCGTGCTGCAGAAGAAGCTGGATGAGTACGCGGCCAGCGGTGAGATGCCGGAGGGCTGCAGCACCACGCTGGGCGGCGAGACCGAGGGCACCGACTACATGGTGAACGAAATGGTGCAGTGGATGGCTCTGGCCCTGCCCTTTGTATATCTGGTCATGGTGGCACAGTTCCAGAGCCTGCTGTCCCCCTTCATCGTGCTGTTCACGGTGCCGCTGGCCTTTACCGGCGGCCTGCTGGGCCTGCTGATCACCGGCCAGCAGCTCACCATGATCTCCCTGATGGGCTTCATCGTGCTGATGGGCACTGTTGTCAACAACGGCATCGTGTTCGTGGACTATGCAAACCAGCTGCGCATTGGCGGCATGGAGCGCCGCGCTGCGCTGGTGGCTACCGGCAAGACCCGTATGCGCCCCATCCTCATGACCACCCTGACCACCGTGCTGGCCATGCTGCAGCTGGTGTTCAGCGGCGATATGGCAAGCCAGCTGATGAGCGGCATGGCCATCGTCATCATCTGCGGCCTGAGCTACGCCACCCTGATGACCCTGTATATCGTTCCGGTGCTGTACGATATCCTGTTCAAGAAGCCGCCGCTCAACGTGGATATCGGCAGCGACAAGGACCTGGACGACATCCCGGACGATGCCGCCGAGTTCATTGCCGCCCAGTCCTCTGCGGCACAGCCTCAGCCGGAAGCATAAGGCTTACAGCCCGTATCACCAAAGCGCCCCGCATTTCCACCGGAAGTGCGGGGCGCTTTTTGGTATTGTAGGCACTTTCGATGATTCTAACAAAAAATCGCCGCAAAAATTGGATGGTAATTCTAAAAGGATTCCAACACAAAACTGTAAAACTGTGATATAATCATAAATACAGACAAGATGCAAAAGGGGGCAGTCTGCCCCTTTTGCATTTCCGAAAAAAGCTTTAGGAGGCGAGGCCCAATGGCACAGATCCGTTCCAAGCCCTTCGGTGTGACCAAAGAGGGCGCTAATGTTACCGAGTATATCCTCTCGAACCCCGGCGGTATGTCCGTCAGTGTGCTGGATTACGGCTGCGTGATCAAAAATATCATCGTCCCGGCCAAGAACGGCCCGGTGGATGTGGTGCTGGGTCACGACACCATGGCAGATTACGAGAACGACTTCACCTCGTCCGGCAGCACCTGCTGCGGTGCTTTTGTGGGGCGCTACGCCAACCGCATCGAGAACGCCGTCTTTAC
>ERZ772885.1566-NODE-1566-length-13518-cov-5.464830_pt1 | contig 13518 bp, 22 predicted proteins | sample MGYA00580580_ERZ772885 | MGnify/ENA primary metagenome ERZ772885 (study PRJEB29015, sample SAMEA2737673) | human gut metagenome | biome: human gut; feature: human-associated habitat; material: faeces | place: China | collected 2012 ...
TGTTGCGGCCATACAGCGGGCACTGCACGGTGGCCCAGTAGCGGCAGCGCCCGCACCGCGGTAGGCCCAGCAGCCGCAGGTGCATGGCACGGGTGATGCGCAGCCCGCACCACATCAGCCCACAGATCAGCATGCCGCCCGCAAAGAGCACGCAGGGGGCCGCGAGAAACACAAGGGCCAGGCATTGGATGATGTAGAGATAGTTGGAATCAAAGACAGGCATCCGCCCCACCTCCCAACAGCCGCAATGCTTTGCGGATGACGGCACATCCATACACAAAACAATTATGTTCCAGCCCACAGCCCAAACAGGCTGCGGGGCGGCGCTCGATGGCCAGGCGGTGCAGCTGGCGCAGTTCTTCCGGCGGCATCCGTTCGGTGGAAACGCATTTGCTGTTTTCGTTATCAAACCTCATATTATTCATCTGTGTTCACCATCCTTTGCGTTATGCACAGCAGAAAGTATTGCATCCTCGGTAGGGGTCGGAATCGTTGTTTTCCGCAATATCATCCCTCCCATCCTGCATATGCGTTGCGGCCTGCGGCTTGTGCCGCGTTGTATTTTGCAATTTGCCGCCTGCAAAAATCAGCATCCAGCAGATTGCATTCAAGTGCTGTCTGATACACAGCAACATCAAGTGCTGTCATGGATGGCTGTACTTCTTCGCACCAGCGGCGCAGTTCCACCGGGGATGATGGCGGGAACAACTGCCCGGCTCTTGCTTTTGCATCAAGAGCGGCTTTTTGCAGTGCAAGCGGAATATCCGCCAAATCCTGCTCCCACACGGCAATCATCTGACGCTTTTGCTCTGACTTTTTCCCCGCGCCGAAATTTGGCCATCGGGCGGCAATATAGCCCATGATGTAGTGCTTGCCCTCTTGCTGCGGCTGTAAATACCCGGATTGCATGGTTGTCATTGCCCCGTCAGCCAATCGAAATCCCTCCCATCTGCACGGCGCTGCGGCGCTGCTTGCTGTGCATCACGTATCGGATAGAACGCCTGCCAGCCTTTGCGCACAACCTCGCGCATGTATTCCTGCAAGCTCAGATTGCTTTGTGCAGCCATTCCAGCCAGCTTTTCAAGATTCTGCCCAATAGCACCCTTAGTTTCCGGCGCACGCTGCTTCTTGCGGTTGTCAAGCCATTCAATCAGCAGTTCCCGCAATTCTGGATCCTGGGTATAATCCTCAATTGCTTTCTTTGCAGAGTATGCAGGTGCGCGCTTGCGCGTAGCAACGCTTTCAGCGTTGCATATATCTTGAGTATCGTTAGATACGAAAGATATATCTTGTTCTTTGTTATTTGTTCTTTGTTCTTTGTATTGGCTTGTTTGGCTATCGTTCGCTTGCGAATACTTGCGTTCGCTATCGTTCGCTATCGTTCGCTTTTTAGCGTTTTCTGAATTCTTCATGCATTTTGCGGTGTACTGTTCTTGAGATACCTTGATATTACGGGTGATGAACCGATACGCAATCACTTCCTTGCCAGTGAGCGGCTCGGGCTGTTCTGCTCCTACGCAATAAGCGCAAAGCGCATACATAAGCCGTCTAAACTCACTGTCCGAAAGGTCGGACGTATCTTCCATATACTCGGGATAAAAAGGGATATATTTCAATTCAGCCATATTCAATTGTCCTTTTCTTGATGGCCGTGCCATCAGAACGGCAGGTCGCCCGTATCGTCAATAGGGGCGAAATCATCCCCGGCGGGGATGGGGGCAGCGGGCGGGGCAACATCCGGTTCCCGTGTGGGGGTAGGCTGTGCGGCCTGATTTTTGGCCCCGGCAAAGTGTACGTTGTGGGCCAAAATCTCAATGGCGGTGCGGTTGCTGCCGCTCTTATCCTGATAGTTCCGGCTCTGCAAGCGGCCATCAATGGCAATCAGGGAACCTTTTTGGAAGTATTTGCATACAAATTCCGCAGTTTTGTTCCAAGCGACAACATCAAAGAAATCCGTCTGTTTCTGCCCGTTGGCGTCCTTGCTGCCACGGTCAACGGCCACGCGGAACGATGCCACGTTCTTGCCGGTTGCAGTCTGCCGCAGTTCCGGGTCGCGCACCAGGCGGCCCATCACAGCAATTACATTCAGCATAGATTGTTCCTCTCAAATCATTTCAAATTCGGTAATGCGCTTGCGGCTCATGCACCAGGCACAGCGGCCGCAGGCGGTGGGCTCTTCCTGCCCGGCAAGAATCTGGGCCATCCGCTGCATGGTATAGGCGGTATCCGCGGCAGCGGCCTGCATGATCTCATCGCCAAAGGCAAGGGCCTGCACATCGCAGTCGGCTTTGCTGGCGGCGATCAGCCCCACGCGGGGCACGGTCAGGCCGTTCTGGCGGGCAATTTCGCGGTAGATGTACAGCTGGATGGGGTAGTTCCAGTACGCCCACCAGTCCAGGTATTCCTCGCGGGCGGTATCGTAAATGGGCAAAAAGCTGCGCATGGCTTTCAGGTCATAAATACTGCCGTCACGGTCAACAAGGTCCATCATGCACCGCACCGGCATCCCGTTCAGCTCACCGGTCAAAATCACCTGCTTTTTGCTGCGCCGCACGATGCCCCACAAATAGGGGCTGCGCCGCACGGCGTGGGCAAGCTCAGGCGCAGCGGCCAAGTCGGCACGCAGCTGGCCTTTGGTGGGGCCGCGGCTGCTGCACAGTTCCGGGTGGGCGGCCAGATATTGGTGGTACTGGGGGCCGGGCAGGGTCAGGGCCGCTTCAAACAGGTGGCCGAAGGCAAAGGCCGGCTTGTTTTCCTCGTGTTTAATCTTGCCGCAGTAGTCTGCCAGCCATGCGGATTCGCACCGCTTGGCAACCTTGACGTCACTGCTGGAAAACCACCGCCTGCGCGCGGCCCGGCTGTGGTAGTTCTCTTCAGTCAGCGTGAACTTCCGGCCCATGGTCCGCCGCCTCCTTCCGCTTGGTCACACAGGGCCAGCAAAGCACCTGACCGTACTTTTTGCGGGCGGCTTCGGCCACCTTGGCGGCGGTCCAGTCCTGCCCGTTGATGCTGCACCCCTGCACCGGCTGCCCGCAGTCGGCGCAAACCAGCGGGGCAGGGGCCGCAGCGGGCTGAACCTTTTTCTGCCGGATGCGGATGCCGCCCACACGCTCTTTGCCAAACTTTACGGTGGGGTCAAAGTAGAGCTGCACCGCCATGCCTACCCATTCATCCATAAAGGAGGAACCGGCCAGCTTTTCCAGCATTTTGGCGTTGGTTTTGTTGCAGATCAGGGGCTTGGCGTTTTCTTTCCAGTGCACCACCAGGCACATTTCCTGGCTGCCTTTTTCGCCGGTCACCAGCTCCTGGTCCACGGCGGCAATGGTCAAAATCACATCCTTGCCGTCCGGCAGGCACCAGCTGCCGAACCAGTCCGGATTGAACGCACGTTTCCAGTGCAGGTGCTGGGTTGTAATGTTGTCCATCTTAGTCCTCCTGTATGGCCGTCTGGATGGAAATGCCCAGTGCGGTCAGTATCGTATCAACATCAAGATTGTCGTAAAAGTAAACTTCGCCGTTCAGGGTCACAATCTCGTCACCCTCGTAATAGGGCGTGCCGTCAGCTGTGCAGCCAACGGGCAGCTCATCTTCCGGCGGAAAGGGGTTGTCTTGATGGCCCCAAAAGCTGGTCATTCGGCGGCCTCCTTGAAATACAGTCCGCACAGCAGATTCAGCGCCAGCAGGGCGGCGAGGGTGGCGGGGATGTTGAGAGAGCCAAGCGCGGCCAGTAGCAGCACCAAATCTGCGGTGATTGCCAGCTTGACGGCGGCGCGTTTCAGTGATAGAATGCAGTTAGAGCTTTTTGCGATGCTCTGTTTTTTTGCCGTTCCGGTGCTGCAACACCGGGGCGGCGTTTTTGTTTGTTGCATCTTGGGTTCTCCTTTCAGTTTAGCCGCACGCCGCGGGCGCGTAGATCGGCCTTTTTGCGTTCCAGTAGCTCCTTGGCATCGGGACGCTGCATAAAGCGGTGGTAAAAATCCAGCGTTGCCGCCGCCAGCCGCTCGGTAGCATAGGGGTCCGGCTCCGCGGTGGTGGTGATTTTGATAGTGGCGGGGAGAGAGGAAGGGGTCAATAGAATACCTCCTTTGAAAACGAATCTACTTTAATGTAACCATCAAAATGTTTGACAAATTGCCAGAATCATGATATTCTTCTCAACAACATGATGGCAAAAAAAGGAAACTATGGTAGACTGCGCTTGCTGCCGTACTCTGAAAAAAGATAGTCAAGTGAACAATCCGCAAAAACAGCCTGGATGTCGCGCATCTCTTTCAGGGTGAATTGCGTCCGCCCTTGCAGTTTGTTCTGCATGGAACTGTGGGAAATGCCAATGCGCTCTGCCAGCTGCTGCTGGGTGGATTTGCTGCGCTTGAGCTCAATAAAAAGATTGGGAAACATGGGGGTCACCTCCTTTGGTATGTGTGGCAGGAATGCCATAAAAAATAGAAATTTTGCGACAAGAAAGGATGAAAAGAATGAGTATTGTAATCGGTGCAGTTACGGGAAATCATGCCTGGATCATGAGCGATGGGCGGCAATGCAGCGCAGCTGATAAATCCGTAATACGGGAAGATCTTCCTAAATTTCAAATGATCAACGAAGGTCTTTACATTGGGTACACCAAGGGATACGAATCGGCCATGGAAGCCATGCAGGATTTTAAGGCCATTTGCCCGAACATCAAAAATATAACGGTAGATGATGCCCTTGGAATTTTGCAAGCGATCATGACAAGCAAAAGAATTGGGAAGCCGCGCCTGAATGCACAATTTATTGCTGTAGGGCGTGCGGCCGCGGGCGGTATGGCAGTTGGAACGGTTGACTTGACTGGAAGAGTAAGAGTGCAACATATGACCAGCAAAGATGATGCGGCCTTTGATATCCTTCACGATAAAGCGCCAATCAGCCTTGAAGAACAGGTGGGGGCACGGTTGGCAAAAGGACAAGCATTTACTGCGGCGATTGAAAATGGCATGAAAGCTGTGATCAAAGCGCAGGCAGAACGTGATCCGACTGTAAACGCGGTTATTTACCAGGCTCGGATCTGAATTTCCGCAAATCAATGCACCCGGTTGTAATGTGCATGTTCTCGGATCCCAGGATGGCATTGTGGGCCAGGTCAGCAAAGTTGACGCCGGGGAAAATCTTGACGCTGAAATCGGGAGCGATGCTTCCAATCTCAACCGTGGCACCGTCCTTGGTCTGGGCTGTGATGGTGGGACAAAAAGAGGGGGAAGTTTTTTCGGTGGTCATGGGAAAGACCTCCTTTGAAAATATTCGTTATTTGTTCTGTTTCAACTGTGTAGAATGAGAGAAGAGAGGGGAAAAAGAATGGAAACCAATAGCCTTGTTGTAACAGATAGCAATGTACAGGCGCTGGCAAATGCACTCTGTATGTTTGCAGAAAAGATGGGGGAACTTTCCAGGCAGTACCCGGAGTATCCCAATAGCTTGATGGGGGCTTTGCAACAGCTTGAGGATAAGATGCAAGCGCTGACATTGCGAATGCAAAGTACAAGTGAATTTTTGGCGCCGGCCTTGGAACGTTTTGCCCAAGAGCCTGCAGAAATTTGGAAAAATGAGAATGTGGACGCATTGCTGGTACAGGTTGCAGCAGCAATACAAAGCTTTTCGGACATTTTACAAACGCAGCATGAAGCGGATGACCTTGTTCCCGTTAGCACCGCAACAGAGATTCTCGAAGATGTTCAGCCGATTTTTACTGATGACGTTATATCTACCGTTGAACAAAAAATCGAATCGGCCAAAAAGCCAGGGGATAAGATCTCATGGCACGACGTGCTCGAAATCCTTTCGTTTGTGCTTTGCCTTATAGCGCTTATAAGGGATGTCGTTCAGGATGTACTTCCGGATAAGCACGAAGAGTTTGTAGAAAACGCGTTATCCTCAATTATTGAAAAAATGGATAACGGAATTCCTTCAGAAGTGGAAATTAGCAAGTATACCGAGGGCACGTGTGATAGTCTCGATACATCCGATGATCTTCTCGATCTTCCAGAAAATACTCCAAAGTGTGAGAGCCTGAACGAAACAGCAGATACTCAGAATTGAAACACTCCGCTTTAATCGCTTGATTTCTGCCCCTGCCTGACCTTGACAATCAGGCGGGGGACTTTTTTCATTGTTCATGGGATACCTCCTAAAAAAATCCAGCCCCTCCGGCTCAAAGTCCGGACTATGGGACAGGGGTTGTGGTAGAATGGTGATAGCTGTTAGGAATGCTCCACAAGGTCATCAATGCGGACGCCGAAGTGGTCGGCAATCTTAGCTGCTGTTGACAGGGTAAGGCTGCGGAATTTGCTCGTTGTTCGCTTAAAGCGAATGCACGGATAAAAAAATAAAATCTGCCGGGAATTTGTACACGCGTTCAATCTTCTGTACAGTCCCCCATTGAGGTACGGTTTTCCCAGATTCGTAATTTTGCAGCGTAGCAACGCTGACACCCAGCGCTTTGGCTGCTTCCTGCTGGTTTAATCCTGCGTTTACACGCGCAGCTGCAAGAGAAATTTTTGGGAATTTTTGGGTCTGCATATTTTGGATCACCTCCGTTCTATAAATCATTATACTCGCTTAAAGCGATATGTCAAGCTAAAAGCGAAAATATTTTCGCAAAATATTGATTTTGTTTTGCTTTTAGCGTATAATGACGACATGAGGAGTTGATTTTATGAGTGACAACGCCAAAATGGTTTTCGCTGAAAATTTGAAAGCGTACCTTAATAGCAAAGGATATACTCAGCTTGACCTTGCAACTTACATGAACTGCTCCAGCTCTACTGTTTCGGACTGGTGTAACGGGAAAAAGTATCCTCGTGTTGACAAAATGCAGCGTATGGCGGATTGGCTTGGTATTCAGATGTCTGACCTTACCAGCGAACATGACAAACTTGATGACGCCGACATAGCATTTTATAATCGTTATAAGCAGTTGACCGAGGAAGAAAAAGAAGATATGCGCGACTTCCTCGATCTTATGGATGCCCGAAGAAAACGTCGCGAGAAAGGCGTTTGATGTTTAGTACGTCAGAATTTTATAGCTATTGTCGGGTTCATGATGTGGATGTCATACCATTTGATAGGCTTCCGGCAGCTGCTACGACAGTGCGATATCATGGAGCATATGCGGTTGGGCTTAATTTTTCCCGTCTGCATACCGTGCGCCAGATGCGCACCGCCATGCTGCATGAATCAGGCCACCTGCACACAGGCGCACTGCATAAGGTAAACAGCCCGTTCCAGTTGGTGGAGCAGAACGAATACCGCGCGGATGCGGACGCGTTCCGCCGCTGCCTGCCGCCGGACGAGATCCGCACGGCAATGCGGGCAGGCTGCACAGAACCCTGGCAGTTGGCAGAATATTTTGACCTGGACGAAGACTACATAAAAAAAGCCCTGCACTACTGGACGCAGTGCAGGGGGATAAACTTTAATCAGTAAATCAAACCAACCAGGAGGGAAGTACCATGTGTTCGATTCCGGAACTAAAACCTCTTGAATTGTATATCGGGACAAGTGAAGCGCAAAACGCAGTGGTATACCCGCTGGACCAGCTGCCGCATTTGTTGGTTTGCGGAATGAACGGGTGTGGGCGCTCCAGCTTTCTGCGGGCGCAGGCGGCAATTTTGGCACATGGGACCCTGGCAGAGCAGCTGCGGCTGGTGCTGTTGGACGAGACCGGTGTGGAGTTTGTGCAGTTCAAGGAACTTCCGCACCTGTTAATGCCGCCGGTTTCCGCCCCGGAGAAAAAGGCTGGCGCCATGCGTGCACTGTGCATGGAACTGCAGTGGCGCTACTCTGTGTTTGCCAAGTGCGGTGCGCGGGAACTGGAGGATTATAACCAGCAGGCTGAAACGCCGCTGCCCCACATTGTTGCCGTAATAGACGGCCTGGAAGATCTGCTTGCGCAGAAAGAATGTGTGGGTCAGATACAGCAGATCTGCCAGAAGGGCCGCCCGGTGGGCATCCACATAATTGCGGCGGCCCGGCAGGTTCCGGAGGAAGAGATTATTGCTGGATTTGCCAGCCGCCTTGCATTCCGCGTGGCAACAAAGACCGCGGCAAACCGGATGGGAGCCCCCGGGGCGGAACTGCTGCCGGTCCCCGGAACGGCATTATTCTCTCCCATTAACTATGCAAACCCTGTGCGGGTGCAGACCAAAGAACTGACTGACGAAGAAATTGAAACCCTGATCGCTCCCGTGGCAACTGGGCACCACTATGATGACGATTTTGTGCGGGAAGCCAGCAGGGTAGAGAGCGACGAATGGCCAGACCCCATGTATGAATACGCACGGCAGTGCGTGATTGAAGCAGGGTATGCCTCCACCAGCCTTTTGCAGCGGCGCTGCAATCTGGGGTATGCCCGCGCGGCCCACATTTTGGACCAGCTGGAACAGGCAAAAGTTATTGGCCCTTATGAGGGAGCCCAACCGCGGGTGGTGCTGCCGCCATATGCAAAGCCCAAAGCTGCCCCTACAGCCAAGGGTATTAAGATCAACCGCAGCACGGCACCGCCGGTAAGCGCCCCGGTGACGGAACCTGCGCCGCCCCCGGCAGAAGAAACTCCAGCACAGCCACTGGTACCGGAAATTGTCGAAACGCAGCCGGAGGTTCAACGCCAGGTCTCCACGGTGCAGGGGTGCGATGGCATGGAGGGCCATGATTTTGAGCACCTGTGTGCGGATGCCCTGCGGGCCAATGGTTATAAACAGGTGCAAGTTACGCAGGCCAGCGGCGATTATGGCATTGATGTTCTGGCGCAAAACAATGGGGTATCCTATGCCATCCAGTGCAAGCGGTACAATTCGCCCGTTGGCAACCATGCGGTGCAGGAAGCTTATGCAGGTGCCGCCTATTATGGCAGCAGCGTGCCGGTGGTTCTGACAAATCAGGACTTTACCCCAGCTGCCAGAGAAATGGCAGCCTCACTGGGGGTAAAACTTTGGGGGCGCAGCGAACTGGACGACTTGCTGCGCGTGTATGAATCGACAGAGCAGAGAAGAAAGCGGATGATCCTGAAAGTATTAAAGGTCGTCCTGAAAATTGCCCTGTATGCCATCGGAGCCGCCGCAGTTGCCCTGCTGGTTGTCGCGGCGGGAATCGTGGTTATTAGCGCATATGCCATGGTGTTTGCCGTTATTCTGATGTTTGCGCCAATCCTGGTTTTCTTCCGCCCGAAAAAGAGGCGGAGAAGGAGATAAAAATAAAAAACGCCCCCGGTGTTGGCGCACCGAGAGCGTTTCCATAGATCAGCTTGCCCACAAAAGTGGATACAATCGACCCGACAATTGTATTGTACCACCTTGCGGGCAGGATTGCAAACCCAAAAGGTTGCTGCCGTCCTGATCGACGGCGAAGCTACCCTGAAACGGGTTTTTCTGTTTGCCGACCATATAGAACTCCGCGCCGAAAACCCCGCCTTTCCCTCCATAATCCGCATGGCTGAAGCCATGAACGACGTGCGCATTGAAGGCCTGGCCGTGGGGCTGTGCAGGAAGCTGTGAAGAGCAGAAAACAAGATGTTGTACTTGACGCGCTGAAAAAAACTACATATGACGTTGACAAAATGGCGGTATTTCGCATATAATATTATCAATGAAACCCGCCGAGCCTATGGGTACTATTTGTACCTATGCGTAACATGGCGGGTGTTTTGTTTTATACGGAGGTTTTTATGCCTACCCCGGAAAATGTAAAACCGTTCAAGACTTATAAAGAGCAGATAGAATTATTAAAATCTCGCGGCCTTATTATTAGCAATGATACTGTGGCAGAAGCAATTTTAAGAAAAATGAACTATTACAGGCTAAGCGCTTATTCGCTTACGCTGAGAAAAGATGATAGATTCTACCCTGATGTCAGTATTGAAGATATTATGGCTCTTTATGATTTTGATGCGCTGCTCAGAAACATCATTTTTGAATACAGCTCAAAAGTTGAAACATCACTCAGAGCTTATATTGCATATTATCATGCTCAAAAGTATGGACCGCTTGGGTATCTGAATAATCAGAATTTTGATAATGAACTTAACCATGGGAAATTTCTATCAGAACTTTTTGGGAACATTCAGCGTTCATCAGATGTATTTGTTATTCATCACAAGGAAAACAGGCAAGCCATTTATCCAGTTTGGGTTGCGATAGAAGAAACAACGTTTGGGTCTCTTTCCAAAATGTACAAGAATATGCTGGCAGAAGACAGAAATGCTATTGCTAAAACCTATTATGGATTAAGCCGTGAGTATGTGGAAAACTTTACCCAATGTGCAAGCGTTGCAAGAAATATTTCTGCGCATGGAGCGCGACTTTATAACCGCATTAAGATGCGGCCATCTGTAAATTTGCCCAAACAGTTGAAATCTGTTATTGATAACGATAAACCGGCTGCCTACTTGTATGCTATTTTTGCATTGTTGCCGGATTCTGATAAATATCCAATGCTCCGAGCATTGAACCGCGCGTTTAAAAAGTATCCCTTTGCAAAACCTCAGTATTTAGGGCTACCAGAAAATTGGTTTTCGATATTTGAGGCAATGAACTAAAATAAAAAATGCCCTGCGGCGGCAACCGCAGGGCGTTTGGATAGACCGGCTTGCCCAAAGGGCAATTACCAGACCAAGTATCTGTAATTGTAGCACCACCGGGCAGGCTTTGCAAGCTGAACAGGTGATACCATGAAAAAGAAGCAACCAAATACCCGCCATGGCCGGGCGGCGATTTACGCCCGGTATTCGTCCCATAACCAGCGGGAAGCATCCATTGAACAGCAGGTCAAAGCCTGCCGGGAACTGGCCGTGCGGCTGGGGCTGGATGTGGTGGAAACTTACGAGGATAAAGCCATCAGCGGAAAATCCGACCGCCGCCCCCAGCTTTCAGCGCCTGCTGCGGGATGCGGAAAAGGTTATTTTGACTGCGTGCTGGCGTGGAAGTCCAACCGTATGGGCCGCAATATGCTGCAGGCCATGACCAATGAAGCCCGCCTGAAAGACTGGGGCGTAAGGACCTTTTACGCGGAGGAAGATTTTGACGATACCGCTGCCGGCCGCTTTGCGTTGCGCAATATGATGAACGTCAACCAGTTCTACAGCGAGAATATGGCAGAGGACATCACCCGCGGCATGATGGATAATGCCAGCAAGTGCCTGAGCAACGGTGCGCTGCCATTGGGGTACAAGGCAGGGGAGAACGGCCGCATTGTGCTGGATAAGGCGCAGGCTGCCGTGGTTCAGGAAATTTACACGCGGGTGGCCTGCCGGGAGCCTTTTGTGGATATTGCGGCGGATCTGAACCGGGGGATTAAATGAATATTTTAATTGTAGGCAACGGATTTGATTTAGCACATGGATTGCCAACAAGATACTCCGATTACGTTCATCAGATTTCTGAAGAACTCGATTTCGAGCAGTATCTTGGAGAACGATATGAGATAGATAAGGAGTCGTATCAACTTTTCATCAGAGTGAAAAAGTCCACCTTATTCAGGTATATTGAGCATCGCTGCGAAGATGGTTGGGTGGATTTTGAAAACGAACTAAGGCTGATTGTTGATGACACAAGTGATTTCGAGAAACATCTTAGCCGACAGTCTAAAAAAGCCGATGATGGCTTATACAACGAACTTCTTTTTTGGGATAGCCGTGTTGTGAAAGCGAAAAGTTCTTTTTTACAGATGACTCTTGATTCCAATGGAAAGGGTCCTTGGGCTGGAAATGAATTTAACCACGTAGAAGACACAATCATCCAACAAATTTTCGATTTTATCAGCTTGTTCAAAAAATACATAGTGTGGGTGAACACTGTTGAGCTTCCTAAAAAGTCGCCAATATCTTTGATAGATGAAATCAAAATTGATCACTTTTTATCGTTCAACTATACCCCGACTTTTTTGAAATTGTACAGTTCTGCATCTGCCCTTTCTCAAAAAAACATTTGCTATGTTCATGGTAGGCTAGACGAAGATTCAAATGCCCCCATCGTCATGGGGGTTGGAAGTGATTTTTACAATGCAGATTTGAATGAGTATTTTTTGAAAACATTCAAATTTTATCAGCGTTATAAGTATTGTACTGATTTGAACTTTTTGAATTGGTTCAAAGAAATTCGAGTTGAGTACAGTTGGGCTCCTTCAAGCCAGGCTGATGAGGAATTCAACGTATATATTTATGGGCATTCGTTAGATCCAACGGATAAAGACATTTTGCTGCCATTTTTTGAAACCGAAAATGCCAACATAGTGGTTTACTATTTTGACGAAAATAGCCGCTTTTCTTTGGAGAAAAACCTTTTAAAAATTTTAGGACAGGATACATTTTGTAAATATTTGATAGCACAAAATCCCAAAATTCGTTTTGAGAAGATGTAATATTATGTAATGCAGGGCGTTCCCTTTACTGGGAGCGTCCTGCTGTTTTTATGCTGCAACAGGCAAGGCTTGTAGAGCTTCCTGCTCTTTCAGCCATTCCTCATATTCACGCTGGCCTTCCTCACTGTTGAAAAACTCAACCATGGAGGGATAAAAGCAACGCGCAAGGGTCTTGATTGCTTCATCCGGGTAGCCGGATTTGTTTGACTTCTTCTTTTTGTTCAAATGGTATCCTCCGAAAATCAAAGTTCCATATCCTGCCCACGCTTACGGTTTTGCTGCGGCACATTCATGGTGTGCTCCTGCTTGGGGGCAAGAATCTTTTCCAGAAAGCCACGCACCAGTTCGGGCGCACGGTGGAGAGCATCCAGATAAGGCTTCACATCATACCAAAGGTCGTGGTACTTGTTGCTCCAACGAACGGCCTCCTTCTTGGCGGTGGAAAGCTCTTCTTTCAGGCGGCGGTTCTCCACGTCCATCATATAGCCATGGTCGGCTTGCTTTTTCAGCTTGGAAAATTCTTCTTCAGTCAGGGAATAATTGCCGAGAAACGTGCGCTTGCCGATATCATCCGAGTCCCGCGCGTGAATAAGCGCATCTTTTGTGATAATGGCTTTCTTCTGAACAGCGGCGAGTTCCTTCTCCTTTTTGGAAAGGGTCTTGCTGGTCTGGGTGAGGTGCTGCTCTTTCTGGTCGATCTGGGCGGTCAGACTGTCCAGACGCTCCTGTTCCCGCTGGACTTTGAACTGGGTGACAGTCAGATGTTCTTCGGTGCTGCCACGCTCGCCGCGCTCCACATCGGTGTACCCGGCAGTACGCATATAGTTGAAGAAATCGTCTTGCAGGACGCTGTACGACTTCTTCAGGACTGGCTTGCCGTTCTTTTGCAGCACAGGCTTTCCGGCATCGTCCAGCAGGGGCTTGGATGCCCACTTCTTGCTCCGGCTGACCTGCATGACGGTCTCCTTTACGGTGCCGACCAGTGCCTTATCCTTGCAGCGTTTCGACCACAGGATCTGCTTTTCCACCACAGGTACATAGACCACATGGAGGTGGTAGTGGTAAACTTCGCGGCCTAGTGCTTCGGTCATGGCACGGTTGATCTCATCGGCGTGCATGACTGCCGAGAGGATA
>ERZ772885.1568-NODE-1568-length-13515-cov-3.717682_pt1 | contig 13515 bp, 8 predicted proteins | sample MGYA00580580_ERZ772885 | MGnify/ENA primary metagenome ERZ772885 (study PRJEB29015, sample SAMEA2737673) | human gut metagenome | biome: human gut; feature: human-associated habitat; material: faeces | place: China | collected 2012 ...
ACAACGAAGCGGCCCGAAGTGCGCGCAGTGCGGAAATGAAATTCCGGTTTTGGTTTTTCTTTCGCAAGCTCGATCATATCCATCTTATCCAGCTTCTTCTGCCGTGACATAGCCATATTTCTGGTTGCCACACGGGCTTTGTTTCGTGCCACGAAATCCTTCAGTTCACTGATCTCCTGCTGCTGACGGTTATAGGCAGCTTCCTTCTGCGCTTTTTTGACCGCATAAACCTCCTGGAAGTGATCGTAATCACCCACATAACGATTCAGCTCTTTGTTTTCCATATGATAGATCAGATTGACAACACTGTTCAGGAATGGAATATCGTGAGAGATCAGAATGAAGGCATTTTCATACTCTTCAAGGTATCGTTTCAGCCAGGTGATATGTTCCACATCCAGGTAGTTGGTCGGCTCATCCAAAAGAAGGATGTCCGGTTTTTCCAAAAGTAATTTTGCCAGAAGGACTTTTGTTCTCTGTCCGCCGGAAAGTTCGGTGACATCGCGTTCGAGACCGATCTCCTCGAGGCCGAGTGCACGGCCGATCTCTTCGATTCTCGAATCCAGAATGTAGAAATCGTGTGCATCCATCATCTCCTGAATCACGCCAAGTTCCTCCATCATCTGATTCAGCTTGTCCTCGGAGGCATCTCCCATGGAATCGCAGATCGTGTTCATCCGCTCTTCCATCTCATACAGCCAGGAAAAAGCGCTTTTTAATACATCACGGATCGTCATACCTTTTTCCAAAACGGTATGCTGATCCAGATAGCCGACACGGACATTTTTTGCCCACTCAACCTTTCCCTCATCCGGCATCAGCTTTCCGGTAATGATGTTCATAAAGGTTGATTTTCCCTCGCCATTTGCACCTACCAGACCGATGTGTTCCCCCTTTAAGAGGCGGAACGATACATCTTCAAAAATCGCACGGTCGCCGAAACCATGGGACAGATGCTCTACATTCAAAATACTCATGCACAAATTCTCCTTCTTCTGTTGTATTGGAATCTTCCGATCTCCTGATCGTTTTCTTTTTCATATTATAGTCTGAATCATTATATAGGGAAATTCCCCCTTTTGGCAAGCTTTTTCTATACCGTCCCAGACTTTTATCCCGTATCCGAAAAGTATCCTTTTCCACAACAAAAAAGAAGAACTCCTTCGGAAAAAGGTTCTCCTCTCAGAATTCTTCTTTTTGTTTTTTTGTTCCAAAACCATAACCGTTTCGGAATTTTAAGAGCATTTCTTTTTTTGTCCATACACCCAGTCCGCATACATTTCCTTCACGGATGGATAGACATACTCCACAAGATACTGTGAGCCCTGCATTTCTTCGCGTGTAGATTCGCCCGAAAGCACAAGGGCTGCAGAAATGCCCGCTATGTTTGCGCACGCAATGTCCGTATAGAGACGGTCTCCCACAAGAACAGCCTCATCGCGGGTTCTGCCTGTCATATCAATCGCCATCTCAACCATCCGTGTACCTGGTTTTCCGATATAAGTCGGCATGCGGTGGACCGCATGTCCGATCATCTCGCAGATGGAACCGCAATCCGGCACGTAGCCGAATTCAATCGGACAAACATAGTCCGGGTTCGTTGCAGCGTAATCGAGCTCCGGGCGCTCTGTCAACAGCCGACAGATATCCGTCAGTTTTTGATACGTCAGTTCATTGTCATAGCTTGCAAGCACACACGCAATTCCTTCTTTCTCCGGATCGCGGGTGGTACACACACCGAAGCTCTCCAATTCCCGGATCAGAGAGTCCGTTCCCAGCACATAGACGGGACGGGATCCATATTTCTGTTTCAGGTAATGAGCTGTCGCAACGGATGCTGTCAGAAAGTTCCCGCTTGTTGTCGGAATGCCCAGCTTTGCAAATTTTTTCCGGTAATCTGCCACGCTCATCGTCGTATTATTTGTGATGAACACATAATCTCCACCGTACTCGGACAGTCCGTTTAAAAACCGGTCTGCTCCCGGAATCAGACGGTTCCCCACGCAGATGGTTCCGTCGATATCCAAAAGGAACAGCTTTTTTTCTCCAATCGGTATCACTTCGCGTTGCGGCAGGAAACGGCCACATCCGGATAATTGGTGATGACTGCGTCAACACCGGCCTCCATCAGACGCTCGATCTCCGCCTTATCATTGACCGTCCATACATGCACAGCAAGATCGCTTTCCACATACTGCTGAAGAAAGTCTGCCATCTGCACATGAAAGGTTGCCGGATGAAGAGCTCCTGTTCCGATTTTTTTCGCATAATTCACGACATCATAAATAATATCTGCGTAGAGGATGCCGGTGCTGGCTTTCGGATCCAGTTCCAGAATTTTTGCAATGCTGTAATGGTTAAAGGAAGAATAAATCACGCGATCTTCCATCTCCATCTCTTTTGTCAGCTCGAGTACCTTTTTTTCCAGGTCTTTATACCAGAAAATACCGGTTTTCAGCTCTACATTGATCGTCATTCCCGTTGGTTTTAATGCTTCATATACTTCGCGAAGCGTCGGAATTTTTACATCCTGATACTCCGGATGTGTCTTATTAAAGTTCAGGATCTTTAATTCCGCAAGCGTATAATCTTTGACAAATCCGCTTCCGTCACTGACCCGGTCGATTTCCTCATCGTGGACAACAACCATCTCGCCATCTTTTGTCAGCTGTACATCCAGTTCCACACCGTCTGCTCCCTGCTCTGCTGCAAGAAGAAACGCTTCCAGTGTATTTTCCGGTGCATATGCACTGGCTCCTCTGTGTGCCCATACTTTTGTTTTCATCTCGTATCTGTCCTCCATTTTCCGTTCCCATTTCCAAATCTGCACTCTTTTCTATCTTTTGTCCCGGCTGCAGCTTTTTTTCTTTTATCGTAAACCCTGAAAATAATTAAAAAAGCGGTACTGACTCTTTTGCATTATTTGGAGGCTTACTATAAATCCGGAAACACGCCGGATTTTTGTCTCCGGCGCATTTCCAGTCATATCTGAAAAATCATTTCCGTAACTCGGATCTTCCCCTTCATAGAAACCGTTCAAACACGCTTTGGGAACTCGTTTTTCTTCACTATAGGACGAAATCTTATTTTTGTAAAGCCTGTCTCTTATTCATTTACCAGATTATAGTCCTCGATGGAGCTGTTGATCTGGGAAGCCATTGATTCTACTGCTTTCTCCGGAGTCTCGTTTCCGTTGATCATATTCTCGATTTCTGTTTCCACAATCTGTCTTGCCTCCGGGAATACAGAGAGAAGTGCGCCGGCGTACTGCGGCTTGGAATCGTGCAGCTGGTCGATTGCGGTCTGGAACTGCGGATACTGTGCTACATTATCTTTAAAGGTCTGCTCCTCATCAGCAGCTGTTGTTACCGGGAAGTAACCCGTCTCGGCATTCCAGTATGCCTGAGATTCCGGGGAAATCAGGAATTTAATAAATTTCCAGGTAGCTGCTGCTTTCATATCATCGTTGTTGTTCAATGCCCAGAGAGAGGCTCCTCCGATGGAAACACCGCCCTCATCGCCGTCCTTGATTGTCGGGAAATATGCGGTTCCAACTTCGAAGCTTCCATTGACATCCTGTAAAATCTGTTTCAGGGATGCGGTAGAGCCAAGGGTGATCGCTGCTTTTCCGGAAGTAAAGTCTGTCGTTGCGGTATCACTTCCGGCACGGCCTACGTTTGGTGCAACGTCGGCATCGTTCAGGGCTTTCCACTCATTTAAGATGTTGAGCGCTCCGCCGTTGGAATCAAATTCAACTGCAGTAGCAGCGGCATCACGGCCATTTCCATTATCCGCATAGGAAAGTCCCTGTTTACAGAGCCACTGTTCGAAATACCATCCATAGATGGAGAGTGCCAGCGGTTCACCGGCTCCGCCCTTTGTTTTCAGATCATCACCGATAGCAAGAATTCCTTCCAGGCTTGTCGGAACCTCAGTGATCCCTGCTTTTTCAAACATATCTTTGTTGTAATACAGAATCGGTGTGGACGAATTGAATGGCATCGAGTACAGCTCATTGTTTACCGTATAATAAGCAGCGATATTCGGCTCGATCTGGGAAATGTCATAGCCATCTGCATTAATCAGCTCCTGCATCGGAATGACCCAGCCGGAATCAATCATAAAGCGTGTTCCGATATCATAAATCTGTACCAGGTCTGCTCCCATATTTCCGATCTGTGCACTTTTCAGTTTGTTAATCGTATCATCATATTCTCCCTGATAAACCGCCTCAACGGTAATGCCATCGGTATTCTCTTCATTGAATTTATTGACAAGATAATCCATTGCCTCGCCATTGACACCGCCCATGGAATGCCAGAAGGTAATCGTGGTTCCCTTCGTATCCTGGTTTAAATCCGGTGCTTCTGCGCCATCTGCCGTACTTCCTGCCTCTGTGCTGGCTGTGGTTTCATCCGTTGTTGCACCCTGTGCCTCACTCGTTGTTTTTCCGCCTCCACATCCAGTAAGCGCCATAGCTGCCATAGAAGCCGCAAGAATCGATGCAATCACTTTTTTCTTCATTTTTTTCTCCTCGTTTTTCATACAGTTTTCTATTCTTTTTTCTGTCACAGGAATCAGCCCTTGACTGCTCCTGAAAACATTCCTTTGATTAAGGCCTTCTGGCCTACGATAAAGATGGAAATGGATGGAATGATAATCATTACCACGCCCGCCAGCATCAGGGTAATCGACTGTGCATCGACGCTGTTCAGCATACTGATACCAATCTGTACGGTACGCTTGCTGTCCGAACCTGTAACCAGCAGCGGCCACATGTACATATTCCATGCATTGATAAAGGTGTAAACCGCCATTGCTCCCATTGCTGACTTTGTCAGCGGCATCAGGATTTTTACGATAAACCGCAGATTCCCGCAGCCGTCCAGCTTCGCCGATTCATAAAGCGAAATCGGAAAGGTCATGTAGAACTGGCGGAACAGGAAAATTCCCATTGCAGAGGTAAGAGAAGGCAGGATCAGAACAATATAGGTATCGAGCAGTCCGAGACTTCCTACTGTCAGATAATTGGAAATAATGGTTGCCTCACCCGGCACCATCATGGTCGCCATGACCAGCATAAACAGAACATTTTTTCCTTTGAAATTCAGGAAAGAGAAGGCAAATGCCGCAAGAGAACATGTTACAATCTGACCCAGCGTAATGCTGCCCGCAACCAAAAATGAGTTCAGGACAAAGCGTACCAGCGGAATTTTATGAAATGCTTCCACGAAATTTTCCAGCGTCGGATGTTTTGGCACGATGTTCATTGCCATTGTGTAAAGCTCGCCGGACGGCATAAACGCTACACTGATGGTATAAAGCAGCGGAAACAGCATAAACAGACAGACGATCAGGTTCATGGTAACCAACGCTGTTTTCTGAAGCATTTTCTTTCTTTTTGCTTTTGCATTCATTGCCAGATGCAGTGCCTGCAGCTCCTCTGCAGAATAAGTTTTTGGTCCGGCAATCGTAGTTGCTATTGTAGACATCAGTATTTTACTCCTCTCTTTTCCATGCGGAACATAACCAGGGTAAGCGCCATGACAATCAGAAACAAAACAACGGACTGTGCGGCTGCGCTTCCAAACCGGTAATTAAAAAACGCATCACGGTATATCGAATATACAATCAGGTTCGTGGATTCTCCCGGTCCTCCCTGTGTCAGGATTTTCACCTGTCCGAATGACTGGAATGCCTGAATAATGTTAACAACCAGTGTGTAGAACATGATCGGAGAAAGCCCCGGCAGTGTCAGCTTAAAAAATTTCTGTACTGCATTCGCTCCATCTACAGAAGCACGCTCATAAATCGAATCATCAATGTTTCCAAGTCCCGCCGAAAAATACAGGAAATTGATGCCACTGTTCAGCCATGCCGTAAGGACAGCCACACAGATCAGCGCATATTTCGGATCACTGACCCAGTTAATGCTCACATGCAGCAATTTGTTTACGATACCGATCGTGGGATTTAAAATAATCTTGAAAATCATGGCGCCTGAGCTCGATGCTACTGCCATTGGGAGTGCATAGGAAGTACTGAATACCCGGATTCCCGGAAAAGCCTTGCTGCAAAGAACTGCTCCCAGAAGGCCAAGCGCCATACTTCCGACTACAACAATCGCCACAAATTCCAGTGTAACCCAGAGACTGTTGTAAAAGGATGGATTCGATAATAAGCTTTTATAGTTGTCCAGTCCCACATACAATTTCGCTTCTCCAAGCTTGTTTGTCTTATACAGGCTCAGATAAATGGTTTTAAAAAACGGATAAAACAGAAAGATGCTAAAGATCACCATACTCGGGATCAGATACATATAAACTTCTGCTCTTTTACACTTTTCGATTACTTTTTTCACTTTCTGCTCCTTCTTATGCTGTTGCACGTTCTTCTTTTTCAACCGGCCGAGATAAAATATTTTCTTCTGTAAACGGATCAAAGATCTGTGCTTTTTCCATATCTGCATACAATGTAATGCTTTCCTTTACAGTAACCGGCACCTCGGAAGGCACTCTTGCTGTAATCAGATTTTTTCCGGTATTCATATGCAGATACGCTTCTGCACCGATCATCTCCCGCAGGTCAACAAATGCCTTCAACTGATTCTCTTTATAACAGATCCGATGTGCGGAAGCGGTTATTTCGTCCTGTAAATCCTCCGGTCTCAGGCCTAAGATCACCATTTTTCCGAGATAAGTGCGACGAAGCACCATTTCGTTCTCTCCTCTGGCACGAAGGGTAACTCCTCCGTCTCCTTCCAGATAAACCGCTCCGTTTCTTTCCGTCACCATCGTTTCCATAAAATTCATACTCGGAGCTCCGATAAAACCGGCCACAAATTTGTTTGCCGGATGGCGGTAAATCTGCTCCGGTGTATCCGCCTGCTGCACAACACCGTCTTTCATGACAATAATTTTTGTACCAAGCGTCATTGCCTCCGTCTGATCATGTGTAACATAAATCACCGTCGTTTTCAGTTCCTTATGTAATTTTGCCAGCTCCACCCGCATCTGTGCCCGCAGCTTCGCATCCAGGTTCGAAAGCGGCTCATCCATTAAAAATGCTTTCGGCCGTCTCATAATTGCGCTTCCAATCGCAACTCTTTGTTTCTGACCGCCGGAAAGGGCTGCCGGTCTCCGGTCAAGTAAATGCTCAATTCCAAGCATTTTAGCTGCCTCATGTACCTTTTTATCAACTTCATCCTTGGGCTGTTTCCGGATTTTCAGAGAAAACGCCATGTTTTCATATACCGTCATATTCGGATAAAGCGCGTAGTTCTGAAATACCATCGAAAGATCGCGATCCTTTGCTTCTACATAATTACAAAGCTGTCCATCAATCCAAAGCTCCCCGCTCGTAATCTCCTCAAGACCGGCAATCATCCGAAGCGTCGTCGATTTTCCGCAGCCGGAAGGTCCAACAAAAATCACAAACTCCCGATCCGGTATTTCAAGCGAAAAATCCTGAACCGCATAATGTTCCTTATCATAAGATTTACAGACATTCTTCAACACAATATTTGACATTCGTTTTTCTTCCTCCTCGTCTTGTCGAGATTCATTATACCTTTCCTTCCGTAAAGCCCACTACCACCGCTTTGTAAAATACCCGTTAATAAAATAACCGGCTACTTTACAAAAAATGTCCACATTTTCCCTTATCTCCATCCCCTTCTTTTCCAGCCACTCTTCCAGATCACTCTTTGTAAAATCCCCGAAAATCACCCGCAAAACCAATTTTCAAAACAAATTCTGAATAGCCATTCCTTTTCCCAATATCCAACAGATTATTTTTGACACAAAAAAACGCCGCAACTCTCAAAGCTGCAGCTCTTTCTCATCACAACATACCATATTCTTCTTTCATGTCAACGCAGTGGGCGCTCCCGCTCCCACATCCGTGTCCGTCCTTCACACAGCCCCGTAACGCACACAAGGGTGATGCGCATTTGCAGGGAGCGTGTAATTCTTAGGTTCTGGCATTTTGCGTTATGCGCCAAAAATCAACTGTCTGAGCGACAGCGAGTTTTGATTTTTGGCGCATGGTTTTAGCAAAATGACAGAGCCTTAGAATTACTAGCTCCCGAAACCGCGCATCACCCTTGTGTGCGTTACAGGGCGTCCGTCCAAACCTATTCCACCGGTTCCGCCGGCACAAACACCCTGCTGTTTTCCTGTTCTTTCGGTTTTTCCGCTCTTTCCGTTGCCTCCCTACAGAAATACTCCTGTGAATTCACCAGCATCTTTCCGCGCTTATCCGGCTTTGTATACGTTCCGTCTGCCTGTAAAATACTGGCTTTCACATTATCCTTCATCTGGATATCAAGAATATGCATTACTTCTTTCTTGATCTGCTCATCCTCAACCGGGAACACAATCTCCACCCGTTTTTCCAGATTTCGCGGCATCCAGTCCGCGCTTCCCATAAACACCTCTTCATTTCCACCACTGTAGAAGTAGAAAATCCGCGCATGTTCCAGGAAATTGCCGACAATCGAGAGAACGGTAATATTCTCGCTGACACCCGGGATTCCAACCTTCAGACAACAGATTCCCCGGATAATCAGGTCAATCTTTACTCCGGCTGCCGAAGCACTGTAAAGCGCCGCAATAATATCGCGGTCGCATAACGAGTTCATCTTCGCAATAATATGCGCTTTCTGTCCCTTCTTCGCGTGTTCCTCCTCCATAGCAATCAGATGCAGGAATCTGTCTTTCATCCAGAGTGGCGCAACCACCAGTTTGTTCCAGTGATCCGGCTCCGAATAGCCCGAAAGCATGTTAAATACTGCTGTTGCATCCTCACCGATCTTTGCATTGCATGTCAACAGGCCACAGTCCGTATACAGCTTTGCCGTAGAATCGTTATAGTTTCCCGTGCCAAGATGTACATATCTGCGAATGCCTGTCTCCTCGCGCCGAACCACCAGTGTAATCTTACTGTGTGTTTTCAGTCCCAGAAGACCATAAATCACATGGCATCCCGCCTTTTCCAGCATCTTCGCCCAGACAATATTGTTTTCTTCGTCGAACCGTGCCTTTAATTCCACCAGTACGGAAACCTGCTTGCCGTTTTCCGCCGCCTGCGCCAGTGCCGCGATAATCGGAGAATTGCCGCTCACACGGTACAGCGTCTGTTTGATTGCCAGTACATCCGGATCCTTTGCTGCCTGTTGTACAAATTGCACGACCGGATCAAACGTCATATAAGGATGATGCAGTAAGATGTCTCCTTTTCGGATGTTTGTAAAAATGTCATCCTCATTCATCAGCGCCGGAACTGCTGCTGGAATGTATTTTGGAATTTTATACTCATCAAAGCCGTCGAGCCCATACATTTTCATTAAAAACGTCAGATCGAGCGGTCCCGGAATCCGGAACAGGTCGTCTTCATCGATGTCAAACTCTTTTTCCAGCATCTTCAGGAGCCGCTTATCCATCTTATCTTCCACTTCCAGACGGATCACTTCGCCCCACTGACGTTTTTTAAGCTGCTTCTGGATCTCTTTTAACAGGTCGGAAGCCTCATCCTCATCGATCGAAAGATCTGCATTTCGCATAACACGGTACGGATGCGCGCAGACCACATCGTAGCTTAAGAACAGCTTTCCAATGTTCCGCTCGATGATCTCCTCCAGAAGAATCACATACCGCTGTCCCGTCTTTTCATCCTGCGGAAGCAGAATAAAACGCGGCAGTACCGAAGGAACCTGAACCGTCGCAAATTCCAGTTCTTTCTCTTTTTCCTTCTCCTTGCCTTTCTTCTCTTTCTTATCCTCCGCACGGCTCAGAAGCGAATCCTCTTTCTTCTGCACCAGTGCACCGATATTCAATGTTTTGTTCCGGATCAACGGGAACGGGCGGGCCGAATCCATGGCCATCGGGGTCAGAACCGGGTAAATGTTTTCCTCAAAATAGGAATCCACATACTCCGCCTGCTCCTTCGTCAGCTTCTCGTGCTCACTGATAATCGTAAGGCCAACGTGCTCCAGAGACGGAACCGCCGAGCGATTGTACGTATTGTACTGCAGCTGCACTAGCTCATGCGTCCGTTTGCTGATTTCGGTAAGCTGCTCCTTCGCATCCATGCCGGACAGATCCTTTTTCGTATAGTTTGCATGCACCTGGTCTTTTAGTGAAGCCACACGAACCATATAAAACTCATCCAGATTGGACGATACAATGCTGGTAAATTTCAGTCTTTCAAACAATGGCAGACTTTTATCTCTTGCTTCTGAGAGAACACGGTCGTCAAACTTCAGCCAGCTCAACTCCCTGTTCACAAAATACTCCGCTTTTTCAAAATTTTTCAGATCCATTGTGCCCCTCCTCACACTTTTCTCTTACGCCTGAATACCAGACGGATACCAAATACCTCTTCAAAAAATTCGACTTTATCCATAAGAAGTCCAAGCTCCAGGGAGATATCCTGCTCAGAATCAACTGTAAGAAGCAGGGTTCTGTCCTTCAGCATAGCCTTCATATTCTTTACCTTCTGATAATGGCTGCGATCCATGGCATTTGCAATACGAAGGATTGCAGTCAGCTTGGCGATCAAAAGATATACGGAACGATCCATTCCGACTTCTCCTGCGATCTCGCTGTAATAAACAAATTCTGTGGTATTGTAGCGCACCGCATTTGCAATGATCTGACGTTCTTCTGTGGAAAGTCCGATGATCTCCGTAGCCATAATGATCTGATAGGAGCACTCTGCCACATCTCCCATACTGATATATTTGCCACAGTCATGAAGCTGCACTGCGATCTGAAGAAGCAGACGCTCTCTGTCTCCCATTCCGTGCACTTTCTTCATGCTGTCAAAAATCGCCAGGGCAAGGTCGGTAGTACCCTTAATATGATCCTTTCCAGTAGAATAACGTTTGGCAATGTTTCTGGCTGCCACCAGAATATCATTTTCAAAATTGTGCGCACTCTTAATAAAATTCTTCTTTTCCCCGAAATCATAGGCAATGCCATCAAGAAGAGATACACCTGGCATCCAAAGCGCTTCTGCATTGAAAAGATCCATAAAATCTTTACAGATAACCATAGTTGGCACGATCAAAGCGGCATACTCCGGATCAATATCCATTTCCTCTGACAGTGAAGTCTCGGTCTTATAAACCGTATTCTCATACCGCTTCTCAAATTCAGCCCGTGTAATAATGTTATCCTGTCTCTCCTCACGGAAAATAGTCTCAGTAAGAAAATCCCCCATAAGGATCAAATTCTTTATCTCGCGGTCTTTCAGATAAAGACGCTTAAACCCGGTCAGGTCATTACGGATAAACTCCTCCACCAGCTGTGCATAATTCGTATTGGTTTTCTCCAGCTCTTTCAGACGCTGGCGGATACGCACGCTTCCCATTTTCAGGCTCTGGGTGGTTACAAGCGCATCTTTGTCAAACAGGGAAATCTGCAGGTTTCCACCGCCCACATCCAGAATAGCGGTTCCTTTCTGGATCATTTTCTTAAAGCCATTCTCAATGGCCGCAATAGATTTATAGCCCAGAAAATGCTGCTCGGCATTGCTTAAAACCTCCACATGAATTCCGGTTCTCCTGAAAATCTGTTCAATGATAATCAGCGGATTCTTCATCTCACGGAAAACACTTGTGGTACAGACGCGGTATTCTTTCACACCGTACTCTGCCATGCTCCTCTTAAAGTCGTTAAGTACTTCACAAATAGTATCTACCTTATCCACTTCCATGGTTCCGCCGGAATATACCCCTACTCCAAGATTCAGACGATACCGGATATCGTCCACAGTCCGGAAACCACCCTTTTTGGAAAATTCAAAAATTTTCATGGTGATCTCATAGGAACTGATATCAATTGCCGCAAATGTGGTCACTGCCATACTTTTCTCCCTCCTGCCAAGGATTAAATCATTCCAGACATAAATTTCAGATAATCTCTGGTATTCTTTTACTGTTCCTCACTTGTTCCCAGAACATGATCAATAAACTGCTGCGCCGTTCTTCCAGTGAGACCGCCATGAGAAAGCTCCCAGGCGTTTGCCTTCATCAGAAGCTCCTCTGCAGGCATTGTAACACCATAGCGCTCTGCAAGTGTAGTAACAATATTCTGGAATTCCTTCTTGTTCGGTGCACCGAAATAAATACGCACGCCAAAACGGTAAACCAGAGAAAGCTTCTCCTGCACAGTATCGGAGGAATGCAGATCTTCATCGTCTGCCACTTCCAGCTTATCCCCGGATTTCTCCCGAACAAGATGACGTCTGTTGCTGGTTGCATAAATCAGGATGTTGTCCGGTTTTTTCTCAAGGCCACCCTCGATCACTGCTTTCAGATATTTATATTCGATTTCAAATTCCTCAAAGGAAAGATCATCCATATAAAGAATAAATTTGTAATTACGGTTTTTGATCTGTGCGATCACATCATTCAGATCCTGGAACTGGTGCTTGTACACCTCGATAATGCGAAGTCCTTCGTCATAATAACGGTTCAGGATACCTTTGATGCTGGAAGATTTACCAGTTCCTGCATCACCAAAAAGCAGGCAGTTGTTGGCCTTTCTTCCTCTTACAAAAGCCTCCGTGTTCTCGATCAGTTTCTGCTTGGGGATTTCATATCCAACCAGATCATCAAGATTCACATGGGCGATTCTGGTAATCGGTGCAATCACCGGCTTGCCATCCTTGCCATGCTCAATACGAAATGCCTTGTTCAATCCCAGCTTACCTACGCCGAAATCTTTGTAGAACTGCACCATATCTGCCATAAACTCTTCCACTGTAGAAGCCTCTGCCAGTGTTTTGCTCATATCACAGATTCTGTCGCAGATACGCTGGTTGTATACCTTGCTGTTGCATCCTGTATTCACATAATTACAGAGAAAATCAGCACAGTCTGTTCCAAACGCACTGTCAAAAACAGCAAGATCAAAGTCATAAAGTTCTTTGAAAATTCCAAAATCATGAAGAGCCAGATGGTTAATGCTTCCCTCCACTGCCCCTCTGATCTCGGAAGCGGTACTGAATGCATTCTCGTGATTGACCAGAAGCTGTGTCAGATAAGTGTGCCACAGATTCCCGGAAAACCCATACATTCCTGCCATTTCCACCAGGCTTCCTGCCATATGGAAAAATTCTTCCTTCCGGTTTTCAAAGCCTTCTTCTTTTGCCTCATAGCTGTTCATCAGTGATGTCATTATGTCCAGTACCTCACCGTTGTCGAAATTGCGGTAAAGGATACATTCTTCTGTTCTTGCCATTTTTGTTTCCTCTCAATTCCATGGCGCATTTGCGTGTCTCTTCTCCTTTTTGCTGCCCGCACAATTCATGGCAGCATACTTTCGGATATACAGGCTCTCGCATTTGCAATGTTTTTCATTCTACTTTTCTTATATTAAAAACAGATAAAATCTTCTTAAATTCTTTGGTTAATTTTAACAATAAATGAAATTGCTGCCACTCTCTGCCTTCGCAGCTATAATCTTAATAATTGCCCAGAATTTTCAAATAGCTGGTCTCTGCTTCCAT
>ERZ772885.1570-NODE-1570-length-13499-cov-4.142517_pt1 | contig 13499 bp, 8 predicted proteins | sample MGYA00580580_ERZ772885 | MGnify/ENA primary metagenome ERZ772885 (study PRJEB29015, sample SAMEA2737673) | human gut metagenome | biome: human gut; feature: human-associated habitat; material: faeces | place: China | collected 2012 ...
GAGAGCAGGAAGCAGAAGGAGCCGGGAATCTCGGTGATGTTCTTGCTGCGGCATTCTGCCATCTCGTTCTCGAGGAGACGCAGCCCTTTGTCCAGGGTCTGCGAGAAGCGGACTTCTTCCTGATGCACGACGCGGCGGATGAAGTCAGCGTTTTCCCTGAGTTCGGGGAAGTCGTCGCCCATGATTTCAATGACCTTGCCGACGACTTTGTACAGGAAAGGCTCGTGGACGCCGATAAGCGTGGAGAAGCGCAGGGCGCGGCGGATGAGGCGGCGCAGGACGTAGCCGCGGCTTTCATTGGAAGGCAGCGTGCCGCCGGAAATCAGGAAGGCGGCGGCGCGGCTGTGGTCGGCGATGACCCTGAGGGCCGTGTCGACATCGTTGGTATCGGGTGCGGAGAAGCTGTAGGTTACGCCGGCGCACTGGGCTGCATACTGGATAATGCTCTGGAAGAGGTCGCAGTCAAAGTTCGAGCGCTTGCCCTGGCAGACTGCGGCAATGCGCTCGAGGCCCATGCCGGTGTCGATGTTGGGTTTGGCGAGGGGCTTCTGGGTGCCGTCAGGCATCTGCTCGAACTGGGTGAAAACGAGGTTCCAGATTTCGAGGAAGCGGTCGCAGTCGCACTTGCCGATGCCGCAGTTGGGGCCGCAGGCCATGTCCTCGCCCTGGTCGATGTAAATTTCGGAGCAGGGACCGCAGGGGCCGGTGTCGCCCATGGTCCAGAAATTGTCCTTTTTGCCCATCCGGACGATGCGTTCGTAGGGAAGTCCGGCGATCTGGTGCCAGAGATCCGCGGCCTCGTCGTCGTCCTTGTAGACGGTGACCCAGAGTTTGTCAGCGGGAAGTTTCAGTTCCTTCGTGCAGAAATCCCAGGCCCATGTAATGGCGTCTTTTTTGAAATAATCGCCAAAGGAGAAGTTGCCGAGCATCTCGAAGAGAGTGTGGTGGCGGGCCGTGCGGCCGACATTTTCAAGGTCGTTGTGCTTGCCGGAAACACGCAGGCATACCTGTGCCGTGGTGGCGCGGTGATATCCGCGGTCTTCCTCACCGGTGAAGCATTTCTTGAACTGGACCATGCCGGCGTTGGTGAAGAGGAGAGTGGGGTCGTTCGGGGGAATAAGCGGTCCGGAAGCGACGACGGTATGACCGCGCTCCTTAAAGAATTCGAGATAACGGCGGCGTATTTCTTTGGCAGTGAGCATGAAGGGCTCCGTTGAAACTAAAAGCTGAAAAAGGGTTGAGAAACAGGTTCAGGAGATCCGGCCCCGCGCCTTCGCGCGGAACCGGATCCGGGACCAGACTGTTACAAATTCGGATCAGGATCGGGGAATTCTCCGCCAGCGGGCATTTCGGGCTGAACGGGTGCGTCTACGGGCATGGGGGCGTCTTCCCCTTCGATGGGCATGGCACCTGCCTCGTCGGGCGGAGTCATACCGAGGTATTTGTACACGTCGGCTTCCACGCGGGCACGCAGATCTGCGTCCTCGTCAAGGAGCTGGCGGATATTTTCGCGCCCCTGTCCGAGTTTTTCCCCGCCATAGGCAAACCAGGATCCGCTCTGATCAATGATTTTGCCTTCGATGCCGTAGTCGATGAGCTCTCCGGCCCGGGAGATGCCGTGGCCGTAGATGATATCGAAGGTGGCCACCTTGAAGGGCGGGGACACCTTGTTCTTGACGACCTTGACCCGGGTGCGGGAACCGATGGGCGTGTCCTTGTCCTTGAGCGTCTGCAGGCGGCGGATGTCAAGGCGCACGGATGCGTAAAACTTGAGAGCGTTGCCGCCCGTGGTGGTTTCGGGGCTGCCGTAGCCGAGACTGCCGATTTTCATGCGGATCTGGTTGATGAAGACGACAGCGGTATGGGATTTATGGATGGTCCCCGTGAGGCGGCGCATGGCGTGGGACATGAGACGGGCGTGGCTGCCGACCTGGGTGTCGCTCATATCGCCCTCGAGTTCGGCCTGGGGAACCAGGGCCGCCACGGAGTCGACCACCACGAGCTCAACGGCGGCGGAGCGCACCAGCATATCAGCGATGTCGAGGGCCTGTTCGCCGTAGTCAGGCTGGGAAATAATCAGGTTGTCAGTGTCGACGCCGAGGGCGCGGGCGTACGCCACGTCGAGAGCGTGTTCGGCGTCGATGAAGGCGCAGGTGCCTCCGCGCTTCTGGCATTCAGCGATGAGGTGCAGCGTGAGAGTCGTTTTGCCCGATGATTCGGGGCCGTAAATTTCCGTGATTCTGCCGCGGGGGATGCCCCCCACGCCCAGAGCGAGATCGAGACCGATGGAACCCGTGGGAATAACGGGGATGCGTATTGCGGGATGATCGGAAAGCCGCATGACGGCGCCCTTGCCATATTTGTGTTCAATGGTCGTGAGGGCTGTACCGAGGGCTTCCTTCTTGGCCTCTTCCGGGGTCAGAGCCGGTTTTTTCGCCATAACGTTTCTCCTCCGGGATTGTCATTTTGCAAAGGAATACCCACTAACATTTCAAAAACTGCAACGCAACATAGTAAAAAACTAATAAATAAACACAACATTCCGGAAACATGCTGTTTTTTACGGGAATGGGAGGGATTGCTCTGTCTCTCTCCGGCTTGCAGGGGGACGCCCTCTCGTATAAAAAGGCCGTTATGAATAACGCAATTGACGGTATTGTCCTTTTTTCAGGAGGACTCGACAGCATACTCGCCTCCCGCGTGCTTATGGAGCAGGGGCTTTCCGTGCGCTGTCTGCATTTTGTGTCTCCCTTTTTCGGTTCGCTCCATTCCGCTGAGCGCTGGAAACGCCTCTACGGTGTCGACGTGGTCATCGCTGACGCGTCGCAGCCCATTGTGGATTTGGTGAACGGCTGGCCTCCTCACGGCTTTGGCAAGGTGATGAATCCCTGCGTGGACTGCAAGATTACCCTGCTCAGAATGGCCAGAGCCTACATGGAAAAGGTCGGAGCGAAATTTCTTGCCACTGGTGAGGTCGTGGGACAGCGTCCTATGTCCCAGCGCTGCGATGTCATGAATACCATCCGCAGGGAAGCCGGTGTGGACGGCATCCTGCTGCGGCCCCTCTGCGCGCACCATCTTGACCCCACGCCTATGGAACTTTCCGGGCTGGTGGACCGTTCGAAGCTTCTTGGCATACACGGCCGCGGCCGTCAGGAACAGCTTGCCCTTGCGAAGGAGTTCGGGTTCACGGAAATCCCCACGCCCGGAGGCGGCTGCTGGCTCGCCGAACGGGAGAATGCCAGGCGCTACTGGCCCATCCGCACCCGCTATCAGGGCGGAACCGTGGACGATTACTATCTCGCCGCCGTTGGACGTCAGTTCTGGAACTTCAGCGAAAGCCCCGCCGCATGGCTCATCATCGGGCGCAACAGCAGTGACAACGAGAAACTGAAGCGCTTTGTGCGTGAAGGCGACCTGACCTGCGGCATGTGTGATTTTTCCGGTCCCTTCGTGCTTCTGCGCGGAGGCACGGCTTGGGGCGCTGACACACTCATGAAGGCCCTGGCCGTGGCGGCTTCCTATTCACCCCGTGCCGTTCAGGCAGGGGGAGCTGTCCGGGTCTGGTGCAAAGACGCCGGCGGTCATCAGCAGATTTATCAGGTTGTGCCGGATGTGGAGCGCACTGGGTTCACCCGCATGACCTGGGAGGAAGTACGCCAGGAAAAGCACGAGCTTGCCAGCCTGCACTGCGCAGAGGACGAGAGGCTGCGCCGCGAGAGGCGCGCCGCAAGGGAAGCCGGCGAAAAAGCTTCCGGAATGGAGGGGGAAACCTCTTCCTCCGCGGAGGCGGACGGAGAGTGATGTACTCCCTGTGCCGGCCTGAGGCAGGGGGTGGGATCACAGCCTGCTGACAGCACCGCGGGGAACGTCAGAAAACAGTCAAAGCGTGCCGTGTGCCAGATCTCCGGCAGGAGAGAGGCGGGCGCGCCTGATACCAGGGGGAAATGTATGGACTCAGCGCCTGTGGTCATCAAATACGGCGGACACGCCATGACCGTGCCGGAACTCGGCAGGGCCTTTGCGGAAGATATGTCCGGCCTCGTTCATGAAGGCGGACGCTTCATCGTGGTACACGGTGGCGGACCGCAGATTTCCGCGCTCCTGAAGCGCCTCAGCATTGAGAGCCATTTTGTGGACGGCCTGCGTGTGACGGATGACGCCACCATGGAAGCCGTGGAAATGGTGCTCGCGGGCCAGGTCAACAAGGCTGTCGTAGGCCTCTTCGAAGGCTACGGCCTTTCCTGCTGCGGCATCTCCGGCCGCGATGGCGGGCTTCTGAAGGCAGTGGTGGAAAGGCCGGAGCTCGGCCGCGTGGGGGGGATACCCTCTGTAAGACCCGGCCTTCTTTCCTGTCTCATGGATGGCGGCTATGTGCCCGTTGTGGCGCCCGTGGCCGAAGGTCCTGACGGCAGGCCCCTTAATATTAACGCCGACTACGCAGCCGGCGCCATCGCCGGCGCCCTGCAGGCCGGGTATTTCGTGCTTATGAGCGACGTTCCCGGCGTGCTGGACAAAAATCATGTCCTGCTGCCCCGCCTCACGAGGAAGGATATTGAGGATCTCAAGGCCGACGGAACCATTTCCGGGGGGATGATACCCAAGGTTGACGCCTGCCTGAGCGCACTTGATCACGGCTGCCGCCGTTCGCTCATCCTCAACGGATCCGAGCCTTCGGCGCTCAGACGCTACCTCACGGGCGGCGAGGCGCTGGGAACCGTCATCGAGGACTGAGAAACTTCTTTTTAAGCACAAAAGCCTCCGGAGCCGTATGGTTCCGGAGGCTTTTGTGTCCTGTATTATTTTTTCGCCCGCGGCGGCTCCAGCTTCGGGCAGAATGAGCTCATCTCGCATTCTCCGCATTTTGGCGAACGCGCCGTGCAGACAGCGCGCCCGAAGAGCACGAGCCTGTGGTTGATGTCTCCCCATTCTTTCTGGGGAAAGAGCTGCATGAGATCCTGCTCCACCTTGACGGGATCCGTCTGTGAAGTAAGCCCCAGTCTGTGCGTGATCCGTTTGACGTGCGTGTCCACGGCTATACCCTCGTTGATGCCATAGCCGCTCGAGAGCACGATATTGGCAGTCTTGCGGGCAACGCCGGGGAGTGTCGTGAGCTCGGCGATGGTTTTCGGAGGCTCGCCGCCGTACACTTCGGTGACCCGCTGCGCCGCGGCGGTGATATTCTTCGCCTTGCTGCGGTAGAGTCCCACGGAGCGGATGGCGTCCTCCACTTCCCCGAGAGGTGCCGAGGCCATCTCGGCAGGTCCCGGCCAGCGCCTGAAGAGGTCCGGCGTGACCATGTTCACCCGATCGTCCGTACACTGGGCCGAGAGGGCCGTGGCCACGAGCAGCTGCCAGGGCGTCTCATGGTGCAGATAGGTCGCCGGATGCGGGTACCGCCTGGTGAGCAGTTCGAGCACCATGCGGCTGCGTTCATGGGCGCCTTCGGGGAGCGGGGAGCCGGAAGCGGTTTTTTTTCGTGCGGCAGGTTTGGCCATAGGTATCCTCCAGTGGTCGTATCAGGAAAGTGTATGCCCCTGTGGCTGCGTAAACAAGGATTTCCGTTTCCGGAAGTCAGGCCGGGCCTTCATGGATTTCTTCCAGACGCCGGGGAAAAGGCGGGCCGCGGATACCGGGATGGGAATGACGGGCAGGGCTTTCTTTTTTCCGCGATATTTCTGCTCTGAGGGGGTATAAGCCCGTCAGAATCCGAAGCTTCGGACCGTCTTCTGAAAGTTTTATGCTTTACATAACCCGTCTGTTTTGTTACATTATCCAATCTAACAATGAGGGGATGAGGGACCCCGCCCCGTTCCATGAAATGGAATATCCCGGGGGCTTACACTTTTTGCATGCAATTCCGCCTTTCGGCGGGAGGGGTTTATGGACCAGAAAGACCTTGAATATTTCCGGAACCTTCTCACCAATATGCTTGAGGAGGCCCAGAAGAAGGGTGATACGACGCTCGAGGAACTCAGCGGTACCAGTGAGAACTTCGCTGACCCCGCGGATCGCGCCACGGCCGAGTCGGATCGTGCGTTCACTCTCCGCATCAGGGACAGGGAACGCCGCCTGATCAAGAAGGTGAAGGAAGCTCTTCAGCGCATCGATGACGGCACCTACGGCATCTGCGAAGAATGCGGCGAGGAAATCAGCCTCAGCCGTCTCAAAGCCCGTCCGGTGACCCGCCTTTGCATCAACTGCAAGGCCAAGCAGGAAGAAGAAGAGAGTCAGCGGGGCGATTAACCTCTCCGGGGATCTTCATTTCCGAACTATGCACTTCAATGGCATGCCCGCCTTTTCTGACGGGCGTGCCGTTTTTTTTTCTGAAACGCCACAAGCCGGAGGAAGAATTTGGACGCCCATCTTTTCCGCCGTTTCTGCGGAGCCTGCGTACTGCTCCTTGAGGGAGCCCGCCTGGCAAAAATCCAGGAGCCGGCAGACGGCGTGCTGACACTTAACCTGGATCTCTTCGCTTCCCGTCCCGGTTTTGGCCGCAAAGCGCAGCTCGTTTTCCGTCCCGGGCACAAGGATCCCCTTCATGTTCCTTTCCCCGGCACGCGTGGCCGCCGGCAGAACCCCTTCCGCTCCGGTGATGCGCCTGCGCAAATACGCAGCAGGGCACACCATACGAAGGGCCGTGTCCCGGTGGGTCGAGCGCGAACTCTGGCTTCTCGTATCCGGAGCCATTCCGGCAGGCATGTTTGGGGGGAGCGTTCCGGCAGAGGAAAAGGTTCCGGCTGCCGAGGGAGACGGCGCGAAGCTCGTCTGGCTGAAGCTTTCCCTGCGCGAGGGAGCCTCGCTGTGCTTTCTCGGCGCTGACGGGGCCCCGCTTCCTTCAGAGCCCGCCTGGCCGTCCCGTGAAAATCTCGGAGAAGCGCTGGCTGACTGGAACAAATGGCCTGTGCTGACCCCGGCCCTGCGCAGGGCCATGAAGGGGATGGACGGAGGAGACAGGGCTGCCCTCCTTGTGGATCTTGAGGACGGAGGCGGAGACATCTTTCTGTATTCCCGTCCAGGTGCGCAGGGTGCTCCTGGTACTGTTGAAAAGGTCTCCTGCTGGCCTCTGCAGCCCGACAGGGTGAAGGGGCTGACTGAAAGCGTGGAACCGGACGTGCTCGGTGCACTGGCCCGTGCAGGCGCTGATCTTGTTCTGGCAGAGGCCGAACGCAGGCAGGCCACGAGGGCCGCACAGCCTCTCAACAGGCGCGAGAAGAAGCTTGTCCGTCTGCTGGAAAAGCAGGACGAGGAAGAGGAACGCCTCGGACGCATGCGGGCCGGCAAGGAAGACGCTCTGCTCCTTCAGGGCTCGCTCTGGCAGTGGCCCCAGGATTTCAGAGCCCCCGAAGTACAGGTCTGGGGGCGGGATGGAAAGCAGCGCACAATTGTCCTGGATAAGCGCTGGACGGTCCGGGAAAACATGGAACGCCTGTTCCACAGCGCAAGGCGCGGTGAGCGCGGACTCGCGCACGTGGCTGAGCGCCGCAGGCAGCTCGCGGACGAACTCTCCGCGCTGCGGCGCCGCCGTGATGAAATCCTTCTGGGCATGGTTGCGGGGCCCGGGAATAACCAGGATGTTCCGGCGCCGGCGAAGCTGCCCGAGGTTCCCAAACACGTGCAGCTCTTCGTAAGTTCCGACGGGTATCCGCTTCTGCGCGGCAGGGACGCCCGCGGGAATCTTGCCGTGCGCAAGCTGGCGGCCCAGCATGACATCTGGGTGCACGCGGCAGGCGGACCCGGCTCCCACGTGATTATCCGCCTGCGCCATGCGGGGGAGCAGGTTCCCGGAAGAACCCTCGATGAGGCTGGATCGCTTGCGGCCTGCAAGAGCTGGCTCAGAGGCGAAGAAAGGGGGCTTGTCACGTACTGCGAGGTCCGCCATGTGAAACCCATGCGGGGGGCCGCGCCGGGCACCATGCGCATGGACAAGGTGCTCTTTACGCGGGAAGTGAATGTGGACGCTTCTCTTGAGGAAAGCCTGCTGCCCGGAGGGACCGTTTCAGGACGGAGCTGATACAAATACGGCATCCCGGAAACGCGTGGTACGTTTTTATCGCAGGGAGAGAGCCCTGCAGGCTCTTTCTCACCGCTCTTTCCCCGGCATGTGCGGTGATTTTCCGGATCTTTCCCCGTGACGCGTCCCGCCCGGACCGCGGCACGCCTTTTGCTGGCAGAATGGCAGGCGGGCCTGAGCAGACAGGCCCCGTACAGGAGAACAGGCTATGAGTACAGACGGCATGAAGGCGGGAGCCATGTCTCCCATGACCATTTCCCAGCGCACCGATCCCATGGCCATGCATGGCATGGTGACGTCTCCCCACTATCTGGCGAGCCAGGCAGGCCTTGATATCCTGCGCCGTGGCGGCAACGCCGTGGAAGCGGCCATCGCAACGGCTGCCGCGCTGACCGTGGTCTATCCGCAGATGTGCACGCTGGGGGGAGACAATTTCTGGCTTATTTACGATGCCGGTTCCGGAACTGTACGCGGCCTCAACGCTTCGGGCCGCGCCGGAGAGAAGGCGACTATCGGGTTTTACCGCTCAAAGGGACTCACGAAGATTCCTTCACGCGGATGGCTTGCGGCCAATACGGTTCCCGGTGTGGTTTCCGGATGGGGCAGCGCCTTCGCGTACAGCCGGGATCACATGGACGGCACCCTGCCCTGGAAGGATCTGCTGGCGTCCGCCCTGGAACTTGCCGTGGACGGCGTTCCCGTTTCGTCCTCCCTCCACAGGTGGAGCGTGATCAACACGGATACCGGAGACAGGGAAGCGCGCTGTCTTCAGCGTTTCCAGGCTTTCTCGGAAACCTTTCTCAGGGATGGAAAGCCGTACTCCACGGGGGACGTGTTCCGTCAGCCCCGGCTGGCCGCCACGCTGAAAGCCCTGCAGGAGAACGGTCCCGACGAATTTTACAGGGGCAGTATTGCGGCGCGCATATGCGCAGACATGGACGCCCATGGCGGTCTCCTGACCGCGGCCGATTTCGCGTCACACACGGCTGACTGGGTGGAGCCCATAACGGTGCGCTACCGCGGGCGTACGGCCTTCAACCTGCCGCCCAATACCCAGGGCATGGCGTCTCTCGAAATTTTTAATATCCTTGAAAATTTCGATGTGGCTGCCCTCGGAGAGGGCACAGCCGCTTACTACCATCTCCTGGTGGAGGCCACCAAGGAAGCCTTTGCGGACCGGGATCGCTGGCTCACGGATCCCGCTTTTCTGGATATTCCCCTGAAGTTTCTGCTCTCTCCGGAGCACGGCCGCAATCAGGCCGCGCGCATCAGCATGGAGAAGGCGGCTCAGCATGTGCAGCCCATGGATCCCGCGGGCGACACCATATGGCTCGGCGTCGTGGACAGAAAAGGCTGCGCCGTCAGCCTTATTCAGAGCATCTATCATGATTTCGGCTCTGCCATCGTCCCCGGGGATACGGGCATCATCCTTCAGAACCGGGGCAGTTTCTTCTCCCTCGATCCGGGGCATGTGAACTGCCTTCAGCCCGGAAAGCGTACATTCCACACGCTCAATCCGGCCATGCTGCTCAGGGACGGCAGGCCAGAGCTCGTATACGGAACCATGGGCGGAGAGGGACAGCCGCAGACGCAGGCAGCCCTGGTAACGCGCATGATCGATTTCGGCATGACGCCGCAGGAAGCCATCGACGCGCCCCGCTGGCTGTACGGGCGCACCTGGGGTGCGGACTCCAATGATCTCAGGCTCGAGGGACGCATCCCGGACGAAGTTGTCTGCGGGCTCGCCAGGCGCGGCCATCCGGTGAAGAAGGTCGAAGACTATACCGACGTCATGGGGCACGCCGGGGCCATTCTCGTAAATCAGGAGACAGGTGTCCTGCAGGGCGGTTCCGATCCCAGGGGGGACGGTCTCGCCTGCGGCTACTAGCCGGTGCCGGTTCAGCCCCTGAATGTTTTTATCCAGCTGAGGGCTCCGGCCAGATCGTAATAGCGCAGGACCGCGTCCTTCATCCTGAGCTCCGCGGGGAGCAGGGAGTCGAATTTGCCGTACAGGGTTTCGGGTATGTTGCGGGCGAGGATGTTTTTGTCCGGGGCATCTCCGTCCCGCACGCTGCGGACAGCGTCCATGACCGCGCGGCGGCTCGTGTCCTTCACTTCTATGATGCCGTGGAGATCGCTCGCGTCCAGCCCCTCTGACCGCAGAAGTGCGGAGATGGTGCGCGTGGTTCTGTCCCCGAGCCACGGCAGAATATAGAACTTCTCTCCCCAGGAAACGCAGCTGCGCGAGAGAAGTCCGAGTTCCCGGAAGGCGTTTGCGCCCTCGTCAAAGAGCTTTCTGGCCATGAAGTCGCAGAGCCCGGGTTCCTTCCCGCCCCGGTAGAGTTTCAGCATTTCCCTGCGCACAATATCGTGCACGGCCGCGCCTCCTCCGGAAAAACGCGGTGACAGGCCGTCCTGTGCGGGCTCAAGGCTGATTTTTCTTCGGGCCTCGTCGATATCCGTGATTTTCCAGAAACGCCCGGCGAAGAGGATGCGCTGATTTTTTTCCAGAGGCTCTTCAAGAGGGAGGGCACCGATATGCTCCTCGCCGCTTTCGAGCTCGTAATATTCCGTGGTGCTGAAGGACGTGGAGAACTGGCTGTCTTCCGCCATGGAGAAGCCCCTGTCCGTGAGTTCTATTCTGTGATCCTCCGCGGAGCGGATGACATCCCTGTCGGCGAGCGTGTGCAGGAGCTGGATAAAATCCGTGTCGCTGACGCGGAACGGCCCGTTTTTGCAGAGCAGATTCCACAGTTGTGAAGGCCGTACTCCTCCATACTGGGCGGTAACAGAGATAATTTGCTGCACAAGTGTGGAAAAGTGGGGGCGGGGCGGCGCGAGCGGTTCGAAACGTCCCTGGCTGAGCAGGCTGAGCATGGCCAGGCTCTGAAAGAGCTCGAGCCGCAGCATGTCCCAGATGGAGCTTTTGCGAGTGAGAACGTTCTCGGTGATGAAGAGCCTGAGCAGGGGGCGGCCGCCCGTCTGCCGGATCGCCCAAGCCTCTGGCGCAGGCTGGCAACGGACCATGGGGCCGCCACCTGGGCTATGCTGTCCACACTGCCTATGTCGATGCCGAGTTCCAGGGTCTTGGTGCAGACAGCGGTTGTGGGCTGGCTGCCTTCCTGCAGGCGTTTTTCAAGGCTGAGGCGCAGGTGCCGGGCGAGGCTCCCGTGATGCGGGAAAAATTCGTTGTCCATGCCCTTTTCCCTGCACAGGGCGCTCAGGCTTCCGGCGATCTGTTCGGTGCGGGAACGGGAGTTGGTGAAGATGAGATTGTTCTTCCCCCCGAGAAGCGTGAAGAGATCCTGAATAAGCCTTTCGTCACGGGGAGCCTGGTCTTTCGCCCACGGAGACCTGAAATGGTGCGTGTAACCGCGTACCTGAATGACCGGTCTGGCGGCCGTTTTTTCGTCATCGATGACGACGCAGGGGTAATCGCCCCTTCCCGGTCGCAGGAAGTTTTCCGTTTCGCCGATATCGCCCAGCGTGGCGCTCAGGGCAATACGCGGCACGGGGCGGTGCACCTTGCTTTCGATCCGTTTCAGGAGGGATTGTGTCTGCCAGCCGCGTTCCCCGGAAAGGAAGTCGTGAAACTCGTCAATGACAACGTAGCGGAGATCGCTGAATGCGGCCCGGCACCATGTGTTGTGCCGCATGAGGAGCGTTTCAAGGGATTCCGGGGTGATGAGCAGAATGCCGCGCGGACATTCCAAGAAGTTCCGTTTGGTTTCCCAGCCGGCGTCGCCGTGCCAGGCAGTGACGGGAACGCCCGTGTCCCGGAAAATGCCGGCGAGGCGCTCAGCCTGATTGTTGATGAGGGCCTTGAGCGGGCTCAGGCAGAGGGCGCCCAGACTGCTGGCGGGCTTTGTGGTGAGGAGCGAGCCGATGGGCAGAAAGGCCGCTTCTGTTTTGCCTGAGGCCGTGGCTGCTGAGATGATGACGTCGCTTCCGCCCCTGAGGATGACGGGTATGGCCTTTTCCTGAATGGGGCGCAGTTTTGCCCAGTGCTGATCGGCTGTCCATTTCTGCATGGCCGGAGCAAGAAGGCTGATGGCTGACTGCGGCATGAAGGTCCTCGGTCTTAAGGGCAAAAAAGCTCCGGTCCGCGGTGGCGGGCCGGAGCGTGAAAGCGCCGGAAGGGAAAGGGAAAAGGCTAGGCGACGGTCAGGGTGATGGCCCTCTTCAGGCGATCAAGGCTCTCTTCCTTCCCGAGGAATTCCATGATGTCCGGAAGGTGCGATCCGCCCATGAAACCGACCAGGGCGGTGCGCAGCGCCGGGGCGACGTCCTTGAATTTCAGGCCGTGCCCGTCGACATAGGCTTTGAGAGCATCGTTGATTGGCTCACTTCTGAAGTCAGAAACGTCACCGAACACGCTGATCAGAGCGGAGAGATGTTCCTTGGTCTGGGGCGTGAGATTTTTGGCAACGGCCTTTTCATCATATTCAAGATCGGCTGCCTTCTTCAGCATGGGGGCGAAGTTAGCGGCCAGCTGGATAAGAGTCTTGGCGCGGTCGCGGAACATGGCGCACAGGGCCTGCAGCTTCGGTTCCGGAAGATCCCTGTAACCGGCTTCTTCGGCGAAGGGCCTGGTCAGGCGGGCGAGTTCTTCCACCGGCAGATTGCGCATGTAGTGCGCGTTGAGCCATTCCAGCTTGCGCACGTCAAAGCGGGCGGCGGAAGGATTCATGTGCGTGCCGTCGAAGAGCTCGATGAGTTCGTCAAGGCTGAAGATCTCCTGGTCGCCGTGGGACCAGCCGAGGCGGACAAGGTAGTTCACCAGAGCCTGGGGCAGGAGACCGTCCTTCTGGTACTCGATGACGGCCCTGGCGCCGTGGCGCTTGGAGAGCTTGGACACCGAGCCATCCTCGTTTTTGCCCATAATCAGGGGCAGGTGGACGTAGGTGGGGATCTCCCAGCCGAAGGCCTCATACAGCAGGTTGTACTTGGGGGTGGAGGTGAGGTATTCGCTGCCCCGCACCACATGGGTAATGTGCATCAGGTGGTCGTCGATGACGTTGGCAAAATTGTAGGTGGGGTAGCCGTCCGCCTTGAGGAGCACCTGATCCTCGATCTCCTTGTTCTCGATGGTGATGGAGCCGAACACCGCGTCCTCAAAGGTGGTAGAGCCCGTCAGGGGCACCTTTTGGCGGATGACGTAGGGCGTGCCCGCCTCCAGCAGCCGCTCCAGCACGTCGATGCCGTGCTGCGCGTGCTTGCCGATCATGCGGCGGCGCACCTGCGCGCCGTCCACCGTCTTGACCTGCGGCGACATCGCAGCCGCAATGCCCGCCGCTTCGCCCAGCGCCATGCAGGTCAGCTGAATCCGCATGGAAGACTGGGCCGCAAAGGTTGCGGAAACACAGCGCCCCGCCACCAGCAGATTGTCCACCTCCCTGGGCAGCATGCAACGATACGGAATTTCGTAATACTCGCCCGGGTCCATGTGAATCAGCACAAGGTTCTTTTCGTTGTGGATATCGAT
>ERZ772885.1576-NODE-1576-length-13463-cov-4.003431_pt1 | contig 13463 bp, 23 predicted proteins | sample MGYA00580580_ERZ772885 | MGnify/ENA primary metagenome ERZ772885 (study PRJEB29015, sample SAMEA2737673) | human gut metagenome | biome: human gut; feature: human-associated habitat; material: faeces | place: China | collected 2012 ...
ACAAGCAGGTCATTTTCGCCACGCATGACGTGGACATGATCACACGGCCGCAGTACGCGATCGACCGGGCGCTGGTGGTCGACGACCACGCGGTGGTATTCGACGGGGAACCTGCCGCCGCGGCCATCCCGTCGGCGGCGAACCAGTCCGAGAGCATACGGGCGGCTCAGACGCCGAAGCCGACGGCCCCCAACGGCAACGGCGGTCGCCCCCCGAAACAGCTCGGCTCGAAGGTGACATACGAGAACTGGAAGGCATGGCGGACCGCCGCCGTGGAGTTCGACATCACGCAGGTCGCGTTGCTGAACATGGCGTTCGACTACGTGTTCCAGCAGGGGCACGTCGAGGAGATCATGGGACTGCGGGAGAAATACGAGGAGGAGTGACCCGAAAAGGCCGGACCGAGCGTCCGGCCTTTTCCGTAACTGATTCATGCTGCCATGCCCTACGTGATACAGTGTAAATGTTCACACATCTTTAGGAGCGGTGCATGAGGAAAGCCCGGAAACCCACCATCAGACAGTTCCCGTTGGACTTCGACCAGAAGGAGCGGAAGAACCGCGTCGAATGGGATGCGGTCAAGGCGACCTGGCGGAAAGCACGCAAATGGAAGCTCATCATCATCCTGTTCGTCATCGTCGGACTGGTCTCTCCCGTCATCTCCGTGCGCATGGTCAACATCGTCACGGAAATGGGGCAGACGCTCGGATCGAAATACCGTGAGCTGAACGCGGACAAGCCCGGACGCCAGGCCGCACTGCAGGCGGTCAACTCATGGCTCACCGGAGACCAGAGCGGATTCCGTGCGGGGATCTCGAACCTGTGGTGGGATGACGCGACGAAGGTCGGCGAGAAATCGGACACGAGCGCCCTGTCCACCGGCGACGGCCAGACGACCGAATACTGGAGCCACCGTATGTCGTTCACCGACCTCGCGGACGGGGAGACGAGGGACGTGACACAGCTCGTCGCCATCACCGGAGGAGTCGCCACCGCGGTCGGCGAGCCGACGATACTCCCGCAGCAGGTCACCACGAACACGAACCAGTCGTTCCAGCCGACCGGCTACCAGCAGGTCGACCAGCCGCAGAGCTTCACGAACGTGGCGGCCGCCTGGGCGAAGGCGTATGCGGGCAAGGACAGCGCGGCGTTCACCGTGCTCGTCGGAGACCCGGATGCCTCGCACATGTACCAGCCGGCGAACATCGGGGTCGCGAAGAACACGACGGTCAACTGGATGGTCGCGTGCACGAAGGGCGGGCAGCCGACCGACAAGAAGAACAAGGAGCAGAACCCGGCGTGGGGGTGCGCGAGCATATCCATCACGTTCGACCCGTATCCGATAACGGTCAAGTCGGACGGCACGTCCGACCCGTCCCAGCCGTCAGTCTCCGATGACGTGAACAATTCGCGCAGCGTGAAGACCAGCGTCACCGTGCTCGTAAAGAACCCCACGTTGGGCAGCGCGAAGATCGTCGACTGGGGTGCGGACGGAAGCCTGTCCACACTGTCCCCGTACGCGAACGCGGTGGACAAGTCTCTCATCTCATCCAGCGGGGACTCGTCCGACGAGTCGGACACGGGAACCGATTCCACGTCCGGCATGACGGGTGACTCGGCGACCATGCCTCCCGCCTCCGGGACTGGCGGCGACACGGGCTCCACGTCATCCGACACGGGCTCCACGCCGTCCGGCGAGGATGCCACGTCGATACAAGGCGAATAGAAAGGTGCCATCATGGCAAACAAGGACGACCAGGACCCCTGGTCGGATTTCATCAGCAGCAACAGCGAGCTCATAGGCGCGGCGATAGTGATCGTGTTCGCCATCGCCGTGCTCATCAACGTCGTCAACTCGTTCCTATAGGAGACGGTCATGGCTCGAAGGAAAACAGGCATGACCGTCGCCGGCGTGCTGTCCGGCACGGCAATGATCGTCGCGGTGGTGGTCGGCGTGGTCAACTCCGGCGTGTACGCCACGTTCGCGGAGGGCATGCACCTGCCCGTCATCACGAATGTGAGCCAGCTATTCCCCGGCGCCGACTCGCAGCACAAGAATGGTCTCGGCCTGAACCTCCCGAAACCCACGGCCCCGGACAAGGGGTCGTCCCAATCGGACGGGAACGGGGGTAGCGCGTCTGATGGAGTGTCCGCGGAGGGGAAGCTGCCGGCCGGCGCATCCAGCCCCATGAGCGTCGGCGAGGCGTTGTCCGCGGCGAAGGCCATGCCGACGGACACGCCGCACGTGAAGGGGTATGACCGTGCCGGCGAGTTCGGCGGATGGGCGAACAGCGACAGGCTATGCGGGTCGGGGAGCACGCGCGACATGATCCTCAAACGCGACATGACCGGCGTGGACATGGACTCCCAGTGCCGTGTCCTGTCGGGCACGCTGAACGACCCGTATACGGGCAAGTCCATCGAGTTCCGCCGCGACGTGTACCAGAAGGTCAGCGGGAAGACACGCAAGGTGTCGGGTGATTCGACCGCGGTGCAGATTGACCATGTGGTCGCGTTGAACGACGCCTGGGCGTCGGGCTTGTGGAAGGAGTCCCGCAAGGCCGATCGCGTCACGTATGCGAACGACCCGGAGGTGCTGCTCGCCTCGCAGGGGGCCGCGAACAACACGAAGAGCATGGGCGTCAACCTGTACGGGAAGGGCGCGCCGAAGCAGTTGCACTGGTCGGCGGGAACGCCGAGCGTCTGGCTGCCGGACAACCGGTCGTACCGGTGCGAGTACATGGCGAAGCGCGTGTACATCAAGCACAAGTATGGCCTGTCGATGAGCTCGTGGGAGAAGTCGGAGACGGTCTCGTATCTTTCCCAATGCGCGACTTCCTGAGAGTTTCCTAAGAAAGATGCGGTTTTTACGGGGTCGGGCGTGCGTCATGCCCTAGTGTGGGTGTTGAGGCGATTCCACGCCGTCATAGGCTTCCAAGTGACGGCATGGATGACCCCCGTTTGAGGAAGGATTCCGTCCGGGGCTTCCGCCCCGGTTTTCACGGAACATGGTTTCTCCTTCGCCGGACGGCCCGTGTGGACAAGTGGGTCGTCCGGTTTTTCTTTTCCTGCGCAAAACACACTGACGTGATACACTGTTATTGTCCACACAAGAAAAAGCGCAAGGAGCACAATGAGCTATACGGGATTCTCCACACTCGAATACCAGATCAGCGTCCACGAAGACGAAGAGGCACACGAACAAGACGCATACGAACAACGCCTCGCCGACGCCCAACAGGGAATCGGCGGACTCGTGCTGCTCCCCGAAGGCGACCCGGCCAGCCTCGACGACTACGTGTCCATGCCCACCCGGCACGACATACTGAACACCTGCCCCCACGGATGGTTCATCGAAGACGGACGCCAGACCCACGGCGTCTACCATCTCAACGACACCGAAGGCAGATGGGAGCCATGCGACCAGTACGTCATCCACGACAAGCTGACGGGGGACGACCGCTACAAGCCCTACCCGCTGCTGCCCTGACAAAGGAGACCAATTTTGACCGCAAGCAACATCAAGACACTCGGCGACCTCATGGACAAATGCAAGCCCACCACCGTCCTCGACATCCTCTTCCACGAGGAGGACGGGGTCGACCGGTACCCGCAGACGCTCGGATTCCACCCGACCGTCAACAACCTGCGCGGCAACAAGTGGCTGCGCGCGCTCCCCATCACCCGACGCGAACACTATTCGACCGGACAGGTCAAAAGCGGCTGGACCGTATGGGTCAGCCAGCCGTTCGACCCGGACTCCTTCTGGAAGGCCGTCCGTTGACCGGGCGCCGGGAGAGGGGGAAGCGGGCACCGTGGATCCTGGGGCGTGGCGTGTTCTTGATCCTGTTCTCCATGAACCTGTTCGTCGGCTTGATGAACGTGTCGGGCGGGATCATGCGCCATGACGTGTCCGACATCTGCTGGGGGTCAACCAACCTCCTGATCGCGTTCCTGCTCTGGCTGTCGGACTGGATGGACGCGAGAAAAGCCGTGCGGGACGACGCCGGAGACCGGATCAACAGGAACGCACTCGAACTGGCCGAATGGTTCGCGGGCATGAGCTTCACCGACCCGGACGACCAACTCGCGCAATCCCAATTGCGCGGCGTCCTCGAAACGGTGGACGACAGCGCCGACGCGGATCGGAAACAACAGGCGGAGACCCTGGCCCAGGCGTTCCGTATCATGACGTTGCTCAGTGATGCCACGTGCAGCCGCCTTGTCCAGACGTTCGGCGTGCTCAGCCTGTGCATGACCGAGTATCCCCGGTACTGGCGGCAGATAGACGCTGCATACCGTGAGACGATGCTGCGCGTCAGCCAAGGCGAGAACCTGAACCGGAAGGCCGTTCTCGTCCGCGTGAGCCGTTTCAAGCGGCTCGCAGTACCGATCATGTTCAAGGACAAAAGTGAGTAAAGTGAGTGAGGCTCCACAGGCGCACGAAAGACTGTCCGCGCCACGGCGGTTCGCCATCGGCCTCGGCCTCGGCCTGCTGGGTCTTATACTGCTGTTTGTTGCATGTCGGACCTGCAATACGAACATTCTACCGGCGGCGCTTTCCGTAATCGCCGTCGTGCTTTTCCTGTCCGCGCTGCTGATGAACAGCGCAGTGTCGGACATGGACGATCGCCGGGAACGGCGGGCGTTGAACGTGAACGAATTGTTCTTCGACGGCAAGGATATGACCAGGGAGGATTTCAGATCGTATCCCCGCAGCATGGCCTGCGTTCCCGTGGAAGTCACATACCGCGAGTACCTGAAACTGCATCGCGCGTTGCGCGGGCTTGGCACGGACGACCATGACGGCAACCTGCATCTGGCCCTCGCCGCCCTCCGGCTCATACGGGACAAGGAGATCTGAACCATGAGCGAGGAACCGTTCACGCCGACCACCAATATGATCCGCGACGACTACGCCTACTACGGAGAAAACTCGCCGGCCGGCACCATCGAGGAATCCAAGGCCGAGTTCGACCGGTGGCTGGAGCATATACGACGGGAGGCATGGCAACAAGGATACGAAGCCGGACAGAGTGTAATGCCGGACTCTCCACTGGATCCTAAGCGAGGGCGGTGTCGGTCGGAAACGTGAAAAGATCCTCTATTCCAACCAGTTTCACGTCGGATTGTTCCACCGATGCGACGTCAATCAATGACCGAGTGAACCCGCCGAGCGAGAACAGGTAATACGTTCTCCGATCAATGCCAACATGTGCGGCTCTATCACGCAGAAGATTCAGCGCGTTAATACTCATCGGAGCGTTACGGAACTTGCATTCGCCCATAACGGCCCGATTGCCGGAATCATCGATGGCCATCACGTCGATTTCATGTGTTCGATCCCACCAACGTCCTATCTGCTTCGCATGGAATGGGAGTATTCCAGAGATACTTTGACACCAGAGCCATTCCCGACATAGTTTCTCAAACGGCTTGCCGGCAAAATCGTGCAACACCGGGTCGATGTGCCGTTTGTAGACACCGGCGGCGTCCCCTCTCTCTAGTTCGGAACGGTAGGGGAACACGAATGAGTACCAGAACCGGAAGAAGTTATCATGCAGCTGGTACAGTCCTCTCGCACCTTTCGCGCGTTCTTTGAGCCTGGCGTTGACGGGGAACTCCCGTTCCACGATGCCCAGTTCCATGAGATTCGTCAGATATGCGGCTACCGTGGCATTCGGCATCATCGTGTGTGTGGCTATCTCGTTGAGTGACGTCGCGCCGAGTGCGATCGCGCGTATCACGCTATTGTATTTCGCGGTTTCACGCAGTTCCTCGTGCAGTAAGAACTCTACCTCACTGTATAGCGGAGCAATCCTTCGCAGGATATGCCGTCTGATGTTATCTCCCAGTGGCTCGTCGGGGTCGAACTCCTCCAGATAGCGTGGAATACCGCCGAGAATCGCATAGGACAGGGCCTTGTCCTCATCGCTGTAGTTTGGGAAGAATCTCACTGCGTCCCAATATGGCAGGGGTTTCATCTTGAGAATGCCTGTGGCACGCCCGTACAATGGCGATTTCTCTGCCAGTAGTTCTTTTTCGATGAAGCTCATGGCGCTGCCACAGATTACAATCATGAGGTTCGTTTTGCTCAGCATGTGATCCCATAGGTTCTGCAACGTAGACGGTAGTGATGGATCCGATTTGACGAGGTACGGAAATTCGTCAAACACCACGAGCCTACGGCTGCCGTCTGGCGCGTCAGGAATCTTGGCTAGTTCGTTCAGGGCGCTCTGCCAGTCCGGGTACCGGGTCAGGTAATCTCGTCCCGGAGCTCCGGCTTCGAACATGATTCTGGAGAAGGATGTGAGCTGGTCTTCCTTCGTGGCGTTCTGTGCTGCGAAGAATAGCGTGGGCTTGCCTTTTGAGAATTGGGTTAGGGTTTCGGTCTTCCCGACACGCCTGCGTCCATACACAAAAACCAGCTGCGCTTTTCTGCCTTTGTAGCATTCTTCTAGTTGTTCTAGGTCGTCTTTTCGGCCAATGAAAGTCATATGAACAATCTACCATATTCCTGCATGTTATTGAATCGTGATTCAATTAATCGTGATTCAATTAATCACGATTCAATATCTGATTGGCAACGACGAGGATGTATCGCCGCTCTAATGGCCCATACCCGATGGAAGGGCGTCTGCTAGGCGTGCTGCAGGGCGCTGACACGCTGCGGGCTCACTCCGGTCATGGCCTCCACATCCCTCACGGTCAGTCCTTTGCCTCGGAGAGCGACAACCGCGCTTCGCGTCAGTCTTGACGCTTCCTCCTGTGCTTTCCTGGCCTCGGTCCGCTTTGCGAACAGCTCATCGACCATTTGGCGCGTATCGTCATCGATGCGCACGTCGATCTGGATTTCAATGGGGGCGACGCCGAGCATTCGCGCCGCGTCTCGCACCTCGTCTTCCACTTGGTCTAGGCGTCTCGCTTGTGTGTACAGTCCCGGGATTTCGGGGACTTCGATGGCCCACCAATTGTCAGAACGTCGGCAGATTGCCTTGATTTTTTTGAGCTTTTTCATTGGATTCTGCTTTCGTATGCCTGTTATGGCTGTTTTCTTTGTTCATCACTGATCCTCAACTTAAAACGGCGGGTTTGTGTATAACTCCCATGGTTCGGACTGTATTGCGAAAACGCGGACATCAGTATGCGCGTACCCGCCCCTCCAGTATCCTCCGATAGCATTCCAGCACGAACACCGTCACATCCAGTTCGCACGCCATCTGATAGATCTCCCCGTCATACTCGCGTTCCGCCCGGATATAAGCGTCCGGCGCGACAAGCATCATCGCGGTCTCCCGGCAGACGCGAACCTCCTCATGGGATTTGCCCACGCCCTCGCATGAATCATCCGCATGCAGCCAGTGAAGCAGCTCATGGACGAGCGTGCACCGCTTCTGCACGTCGGTCATACTGCCGTCGATGACGATGGTGGTCACCGACTCGTCGTACACGCCGCTCACATCACCCGGCAGCACGCCCTCGGTCACATGCACCGGGCATGGTTCGACCGCCTGCAGCATCTGCTCGTAGGTCATGCGCCTGTGAACCGGTATTTGGCGGTCGTAGCTCGCGGCCGTCAACATGGTTTCCGTTCCTCCGTTCCCGAACGTCATGGTGGGGGAGGAACAGATGTTACCAACGGGCTGGAGCATGTTACGCCCGGGGCTTACGGGCGGTTTCACCGGCCGTCCCCGCCTTCCATCTCCTCACGCTTGTACGGGTCCACGTGCGCCGCGAGACGCATGTCACCGGCCTTGAGCTTGCGGAGCACGAGATCGCGACGATCGTCATCGGTGAGTGTGGTTTCGGCGTTGTCCACGTCGGCGTATGAGGTTATCTGTCCGAAGGTCATTCCCCACAGGGAGCACATGCGTTCCAGGTCGGCTATAGCCCATTCCTGGCTGCCGTTGATGCGGTCTCGCACGTAGCGTTCGCTGCGTGCGATCTGTTTGGCGAGTGCGCGGTTCGATAGGCGGCGTATGCCCATTTCGGCTTTGACGCCTATGTTGATTCGTCTCCCAAATTCGCTTACGTCTATTTTCGTGCCCATGCTTCCAGTATACGGGAGAATCTGGTGTATTGCGTTTTCAAGTCAATGTTTGCGACATTGTTTTCCGATTTGCGTTTTTCTACCCGCGCCGCTATAACAGTAAATGCGCCTATGAAGACGCATATGAATAAAGGAGAACGCAAAACCGTGAACGAGACACAACACGAACGACCATCCAAGACCAGTCTCACCATCCAAAACAGGATCAACGCCATCATCGGCATCAACCAACACTCCAACTACCAGGTCGCTCTTATCCTCGGAAAAAGCGAACGATACGTCCGTGACCGGAGGAAAGGAACACGGGACTGGAGCCTCGCCGACATCGACCGATACGGCACCGCCACCGGCTACAGGCCCAGCGAAATCACAGCCGAAACGTTCACCCTCAAACCGGCCGCACGAAAGCAGGACGCAAAGGAATGAACCAGTCAGACAATCCCCGCCGCCACAAGCAGAAGACGACAAGGCCATTCGGACTCACCGCCTGCCACATCCCCGAAAACCCCGAACAAGAAAGCAGCCAACAATGAGCAGCACGCCAATCACCCTCACCTTCGAAAACACTGAAATCGTCGCCCTGGACGGCAAGAACGGCGAACCGGTGTTCGTCGCCGGCCCAATCGCCAAAAAACTCGGCCATCGAGACGCAGCCAACATGCTGCGCGGTCTCGACGCCGACGAAAAGGGTACTCGCATTGTGAGTACCCCCGGAGGATCACAAGAGACAAGCGTCATCACACTGGCCGGACTGAACCATGCGCTGAACAACCGCCGCGCTGGAGCCATCAAAGACGAAGAGACGCGCAACATGGTCACCAGGTTTCAACGATGGGTGAACCATGACGTGCTGCCGACCATCTACCGTCATGGAGTGTACGCTACCGAAACCGTGTTGCAGAAAGCCCTCGATGACCCCGACTTCATGATCGGTGTGCTCACCCGTTTGAAAAAGGAGCGCGAGCAGCGTGCGCGAGCCGAGCGGACCATCCGTGAACAGGCGCCGAAAGTCCTGTTCGCCGACTCCGTGGAAACAGCGAAGAGCAGCATCCTGATCGGCGAACTGGCCCGCGACCTGCGTCAGAACGGCGTTCAGATCGGACAGAACCGCCTGTTCAGTTGGATGCGCGACCACGGGTATCTGATCAGTCGGAAAGGCGAATCATGGAACGAGCCGACACAACGCGCGTTGGAGCAGGGACTGTTCGAAGTCAAGACCCGCACTGTCAACAAGCCCGACGGCACAACGCTCATCACACGCACCACCAAGGTCACGGGCAAAGGAAGAATCACCTTCACCCAAAAACTATTGGGCGAGCATCCGGCGGAGAGTCAGGATTCGAGTGCGCTGGGGAGGGCGAAGGGATGATTGAGAGATGCCAGGATTGTCGGAACCGGTGACCGGCATGAACGTCGGGTGATTGCAGGTCATGCACAACCCTGCGCGGGTGTGGAGTCAATCTTCTGAGTCAAGGTCTACCGATTCGACGGCCTTGAAGAAATCAGTGCGCGAGATTCCCCATTCACGGCAGATGCGTTCCAGGTCCGAGGGGGCCCACTCCTTGTCATAGGAGATACGGTCCTGCACGTATTTGTTGCTTCGGCCTATGAGCTTCGCCAGGGTACGGCCTGAGATGTCCCTGGTCTCGTTCTGGGCGCGGATATACCGGTTGATGCGCCTGCCGAAGTCGCTGACCTGTATCTTGGTCCGGTTCCCGGTCATCGGGGGCGTGGGGTTTCGGTCGTGCCTGCGACGTCGTTCAGGAGGTTCGGATCGTTGACGTCCGGCTTGTCGATGCCGTCGGCGTTGCGGCGGATGATCTCCGCGGCTATGTCCCGTATCGGGGCGACCCGCAATGCGTTGCGCACGTTGACGCCGGAGAATTCCTCGACGGTGAGTTTCCCGCATTGGACGAGGGCTTCGGCAGGGTTGAGCCCGTATCCGCGGGCTATGACGATTATTTCGTCCGCGGGGATGTCCTTGGTTTGGAATCGCCGGTTTATGGTGCTGTACGGGAGCCCCGTGGTCTCGGCGATCTTGTTCATGCTGGCGTTGCCGCTGATGTTGGCGAGCCAATCCGACGGGTGTTCAAAGTGGATTGTATTCATGCTTCGATTATCCACTTTTGACAGGACTTATCAATATCCGACACGCCCATATTGTCATATCTTGACAAAAACTATCAATAGTTAATAATCGAAAGCAGTCACAAAGGAGCACCCAATGCATAACATCACCATCAACCCCGCATTCTTCGAGGCCGAACGACAGAAAACCGGCCTCAGCCGAAAAGCCTTCATCCGAGCCATGGGAATCAGCGAGGAACGCTACCAGGAACTCATCGACGGAGGCACGCCCACACTGAACGAACTCGCCGAAATCCAACTCGGCTTCAACCTCGACAACGGAATACCCGTCCTCGTCAAAAACGCCAAGAAGGTCACCGACGACCAATCCGGCAAGTCCGGGCAGAACTGACCCCACGATACAGGGAACGCATCATGGCACGTGAATTTGGAAAGCTCTATATGAAGATGTGGGCGCGGGGCAGCGACTTCACCCGCCTGACCGCATCGGCGCAACGACTCTACATGTTTCTCATCTCACAGCCCGACCTCAACCGGACCGGCGTCATCACCGTCGCCCAAACCCGTTGGCTCAAGGGCGCCGCAGACCTGACCGCGGAAGGGCTGGAATCGGATCGGGATTTGGTCAGCTTCGGTATTTCGATAGCAGCTGTTCCGGCGTCATTCCCCATGCCGTGCATAGCGACCCCAGGTCGCCCAGAGTCCACTCCTTGTTGTCGTGGATTCGCTCGTTCACGTAGGCGGGGCTTTTGCCCATGATGGCGGCGAGCTGGCGTCCCGAGACGCGGCGTATGCCGGCTTCGGCGCGGATCGCCGCGCTGACTCTGATGCCGAAGTCGCTGACTGGTGTCGCTTTCTTGCTCATAACCTCCATTATTTATGTAAATACAAACATTTTCAACTTACCGATTTGACAGTTCATAAAACTGCGGTTATGTTCATAACTGCGAACACTTCCAAAGGAGCAAAACGTGGCAACCGACCCCTTCAACAACCGTACCGCAATGCGCCTCCGTGCAATCATCGGAGCCCAGAAAACCAATCTCAGCGCCATGGGCAAGCAACTCGGCAAGACCCGCGGATACATCGACACCCGTCTCCGCTGCGTCGTCCCGATCAGCGCCGGAGACCTCCAGCTATTCGGCAACTACCTCGGATACACGCCCGAAGAACTCGTCGCAGACCATTTCACCCTGCACGAGCCGACACTCGCCGGAGCCGCGGGTCAACCGGCCAATCAAGCCCGGAACTGACAGCGCGGACGACTCGAAGGACATACCGTGACTGCTAACATGAACCAGCCGGAACCAAAGACGGACGGCAGCCGCCGGCGGGTCGATGTCATGAGCGGGCCCCTGGTTTTCGCCGATGCCTCGTCTCGGAACGGCAGGTCAGTCCTTGGCCTTCCGCCAGTTCCGAGCAGCCCCGATCAGGTCCATGGCCGACGTGTAGCCGAGCAGCGGGGCAATGGCATCCAGGTCGTCGAGGTTCCATGCCTTCCGACCGTTGAGGCGCACGGACACGTACGAGGGGTGGGTTGTGTCTCGCATGGCCTGCGCCATTTGGAGTTGGGATACCCCGCGGGTTCTTCTGAGCGCATCGATGTATTCGGCGAGGCGTTTGGTGGTCTCTCCGGTCTCCCTGAACTCGTCGTTTCTAACCATGTCTCCATTATATCTCACATGAGAAAAATTGGATTGCCTGCAACATGCCGGATGTCTCATATGAGAATTGACGTATTGCAGCACCTAGATTAAGCTTCTCTATTGAGAAACGGAAGGATGTTCCCAATGTCCACCAACCAGCAGATCTCCACCGCCATCAGAGCCCTCCTGTCCAGCAAGGGGCTCACCGTCACCGGACTCGCCAAGGAACTGGGCGTGACGCGCGAATCAGTAGGCCGCAGGCTGTCCGGCAAGCAGACCTGGAACTTAGACGAGCTGGATATAACGGCCCGCTACATGGGATTCCCCGACGCCTTCGCCATCAACGAACTGGCCCGCTTGCTTGCCGAGGCAAGCGAGCGGCTTACCGTCTGACGACGACCCAAGGACAGAACCCCGATTTCAAGAAGGCGACCATGCGAATCAGAACCATCAAGCCAGACATCTGGCGGAGCGAGGACTTCACAAGCCTCAGCGACTTCGGCCAGCTGATGTTCATCGGCCTGATCAACTACGTCGACGACAACGGCGTCGGCAGGTACAATCTCGTGGATTTCGCCGCCGACGTGTTCGCCTCGCGCCTTGCCGAGGACGCTTCCGAGCTTCTTCCGAAGATTTCGGAAGTTTTCGGAAACCTTTCCGCACGTGGGATGGTCCAGATATACGAGGCTGAAGCGATGGGCAAAACAGGTAAATTTGTCTATTTGACCAATTGGGACCGCCATCAACGCATCAGCCATCCGATGAAGTCCCGTTTTCCTCGCCCTTCCAACGATTCTACGGAATCGCGGAAAACTTCGGAAGATTACGGAAATCTTCCGAAGCCTACGGAAAATTACTCGCAGGAAGAGGGGAAGAGTGGAAGAAGGGAAGAAGGGAAGAGTGGAAGAGTGAGAGGGCCGCTTCCCGATGGAACCGACCCTGACTCCTCACCCCAAAGCTCCGATGCCGAAGCGGACACCCCGACAACGCGGACATCCGACGGCAAGGGGAAGACCCCTTCCCCGAAGAAAAAAAATCCACAAAAAGAGAATCGCCTCTGGCGCTACAAGACTCGCCGCCAGATTCCCGACGGCTGGCAGCCGACCGAGGCGAACAGGAAGCTCGCCGCCGAACGTGGCATTGACTGCGACGAGCTCGCCGCGCGATTCCGCGACTGGTGCGAGGCCAACGGCGCCGCGTACAAGGATTTCGCGGCGGCATTCGGCGTTTGGATCCGCAGGGAGAAAACCAACCGGCCTGCAGCGCAGTCGCCTTCCCGCACCCAATCGAACAACGACTCGAACGCCGACGTGCAGCGGCGTATGGGAGAACTTGACCGCATGCTCGGCCTGACGGCGAGCGGCGGCGAAAGGAGCAACCGATGACCGTCACTTTCCTGGAGACCGCGAAGATCATGCGGCGGATCAACGCGCACCATGGCAACGCGCCGATCACGGACGAGCAGGTGAAGATCTTCCGCGAGGAGCTGGCTCCGACGATGACGTTCGGGGAGGCGAACGCGGCCGTCGGCGAATACTACTCGTCGCACGACGGCGGCTCGTGGATGGGTGTGGGTGACGTGAACCGTCTGGTCCGCGCCCGTCGTCGGAGCATGCTGCCGTCGGAGCGGGAGTTGGACGAGATGGCCGTGCGCGAGGGGTTGGACGGGGACGGTGCGT